>Ga0335395_10000104_pt1 | contig 56776 bp, 43 predicted proteins | sample MAT02_FD_205744 | JGI IMG/M metagenome (GOLD analysis project Ga0335395, IMG submission 205744) | Freshwater microbial communities from Lake Fryxell liftoff mats and glacier meltwater in Antarctica - MAT-02 (spades assembly) (version 2) ... | reverse complement strand
GGCCGTCGTATAGGGTCGAAGCGCGCAGGACGGCGCCCAACTCATCGCCGGGATCGACGAGTAGCCGATGATTCGCGGTGACCTGGCGGAGCTGCTCCAGGGCGATCTTCTGTGCGGGATCCGCGGGTCGGAGTTGATCGACCATCACGGGTACGAAGCGGACTTCACGGCCCCAGTGGTCGCGCGTGGCGATCTCGCTAAATGTGGGGAGTTCTCGCAGGCAGGGTGCGCAGTAAGTGGCCCACAAATTGACCACCGTCACGCCGTCCCCGAGGACGTCGATGAGGCGGGCCGTTGCGAGCGCGGCGCCCGGCCGCAGCTCCGCGAACGACAGCGACAGGAGGGCTGAGATCCGGCGGGGCCTGATCAGCTCGATCACCCGGGACGGTACGGCGGGGCTCTCGTGCCGGGAGACGGTCGTCGCCGGTGCGGGCGGGGCCGCGGGCGCGGGCAGGGGCGAGGGAGTGACCGGCGCGACTGGCGTCGGAATGGCCGGTGCGGGCGTGGCGGCCCGCGATTCGGCCCGTCGCATGCTCCACGTGAGCACGGCGACGAGGAGCGTCGTGACGACTACGCTGCCGGCGACGACCCGGTAAGATCGGGCAGGTGAGACATAGATGTGGGTCGGTGCCTGCGTCGAGTCGAAGACCTCGACGTCGAGGTCGAAGTCGTCAGGGTTGGGCGTCACGGTTCGCCAAGGCCTCGGGGATCTCACAGGGGATTGGGACGATGAACACGCTGCGATTGAGCCACAACCGCAGGGTCCTGAGCTTCTCGGCGTCGAGGTCGGCGAGTTCGCGGAGCGACGCGCGAACAGAATGGGTCGCCTGGGCGCGCCAGGCGATGAAGTTATGTTGGGGGCTGTTGGTCAGGCGCGCCGCCTCGAGCGGGTTTGAGGTGCCGATCGCCAGAGTGATGAACTTTTTGCGCATATCATCCTGGCCCTGCGGAGTGCGCTCGATCTGGGTGATCCACTGTTGCACCTCGGTGATGCGGGCTTGGGCCAGCACGTAGTCGAAGCTTTGGTTGCTGTGCCGGTCCTGGCTGGCGCGCCCGATGATCAGGATGTGTCGCGCCTGCTTGAGGCGATCGCCGAGGCTGGCGAACTCCTGCGCATAATAGCTGGCCTGGGCACCGGGCATCTCGGCGATCGGCTGGTTCTTGTCGAACAGCACCGTCGCCCCGTTCTTGAGGCCGAGTATCAGCTCGTTGAACTGCTGGTGCTCGATGAAGAAGTTGCGCAGATCTTTGGGGGCGCAGGTCGCCGCGCCGGTGCCGACGCCCTGACACTTCTCCTGCTCGAAGCGCCGCAGGTCGGTCAGCAGTCGCACGACCTCGGGGCTGCACACCTCCTCCTGCCGTGCGTGGCAGCGGTTGCTGGTCGGATCGCAGGAGAACTCGCCCTCGCACGCACACTCCCCGCAAAGTTCGCCCTCCTGACATGGAAGGGCGGGCAGCGGCGTCGGCGGGCGCTGGCACTGATTATTGACGCAGCTCTCGTCCTCTTCACAGACCTCGGATTCGGTGGTCGGGTTGCAACTACGCCCGTCAGGGGGCGGTGAGTACCCGCCGGCGAGCTCGGACCCGAGATAGAGCGCCAGGATCGTGAGCCCGGTCGCCAGTGCGGACATGAACATATGAAACCGGGCGGTGCGGATATCGTCCGGGGTTAAGTCGTCCGTGGTGGTGAGCATGGGGATCAGATATCGGTGGGGAGGTTGTCGTGGATCCAGCCGATCAGGGTCGAGCGGAGCTTGCGGCCGTGGATCTGCATGGCGCGGCCGGTCGGTTGGCCCGCGTTGAGAGGAATGAGCAGCGCTCCGGGCGGTGCGATCAGGCCGGCGACCCCCTGAGCGAGGCGTTGGTGGCGGTGCAGCGTGACGGAGGTCGCCTGCGATTGCATGCATGCGAATAGGGGGTCCTCGGCGACCGGGCGCTCCGGGTCGGCGTCGAGGTCGAAGCTGCGGGCGACCTCAGCGATGTGTGCGTTGCTGAAGTGGGGCGCTGGGCCGTCTTGCAGGGCGAACAGGCGGTCGATGCGGGTGAGGCCCATTTCAGGGGCTCCGAGGCCACCCGTGAGGCAGAGGAGCGCGCGGGCGGCGTTGCAACTGCCGCTGGCGTCCAGCTTACCTCCGGTGGCGTCGCAGACGTCGCGGGGAAATTGGTAGATGCGAAGCTCGATCCCGGCGTTTTCCTCGTTTTCGGCGGCGACGACCTCTTGCCACACTTTGAGGTCTTCGCGGCAATGCGGGCAGTCGAGGTCGAGGAACAGGGCGACCGCGAGTCGCGGCACGCCGGGCGGGCGCAGCGCGATGGCGGTTGGTTCGAGTTGATTGAGGCGGGTGATACACGGGCCGAGCGCGTGCGGATCGGCGTCGAGCGCCAGGATGTAGAACGTCCGTTGGACCATCACCGCCGTGACGAAGCCGAGGACGGCGACGGCGAGCACGACCGTGGTCTCGGACAGCCGCCGCAGCGGCTTCAAGCCCGCCAGGGCGCCGTCAGGGTGCATGAGCGTGACGGCGAGCAGCAGCCCGAAGTTGGTCAGATAGAGAAAGGCGCAATAGAGGCAGAACGTGGTCAGTTGGAACGCGGCATATCCGCCGAGCAACAGGACGATGGCGATGCCGGCCCAGGTGAGCAGCAGCAAGATCGGCCGGAGCATGGTTCGCAGACGGACGGGATTAAGGAGTAGGAGGGCAGCGAGCGTCGCCGCGACCAGATAATAGGCCGCGGAATAGATGGTGAGAGGTAAGCCCCAGATCTTCGCCAACGGGTCGTGAAAGACCGTCGAACAGCCGAAGAATCCGCTGCTGCACGCCGAAAAGGCGGATGCGTCACAGAGGTGATCGGAGCGAAACTTCAACACTGTCAGCAATATGCTGAAGGTCAGCCCGGGCAGGCTAAAAGACCATATCGCCAGTGCGCCCAGGAGATCGCGCTGCATCGGTCTGCGCGGACCCGCGCTAGAAGCCTTCGCCATCTCTGGAGTGTCGCCCATCGCGAAATCGCGCGCAAGTCCATGGGGGCTTTTAAGGCCCTTCAGCGGCCTCGCCGGGGTTGTCCTCAGATGCGGATATAAGCTCATAAGTACATGATGAACGCGTTATTTGGCGGTCGAGAGGTGTCGGGTGTCCGGCGATGACAGCTTCAATCGTCGAAGCGCGAGTCGAAAGCCCTCGTTGGTCATTCCGGAGGTTCGGGTGGCCTTTGCTTTGCTCGGGTGGGTGCGCAGCAGGTGGCGAAAGTACAGCGTTTCGAAGCGCGCGACGGCGTCGGCGTGGTCGATGCCAAACAGCGATTCGAAGGCGACGAGGCGGCGGATCATGCCGCGGTCGAGGGGCCTGCCGAGGTCGAGTTCGCTGTGGCAGATCGATTCATGGTCGCTGGCGAAGAAGCCGCGCTCGACCGCGTCGCGCAAGCCGGCGACGTTGTTGGGCCACGGGTGGAGTTGCAGCGCCGTGAGCGCGTCCCGCGACAGGCGGCGGTGAATGTTCTGGCTGGTGACGAGGCGACGCAGGAAGTGCTCGGCGAGGAATTCGATGTCGCCGTCACGTGCGTCGAGCGACGGGACGGCGACCGTCGCGCCGGCGATCCGGTAATACAGCTCCGGGCGGAAGCCGCCCGCGGCGACCAGGCGCCGGAGATCGCCGCGCGTCGAGCAGATGAGGCGCACGTCGATCGGGCGGGGTGATTGTTCGCCGATGCGGGTCACGCCGCCTTCCTGCAGGGCCCGGTGCAGTTGGTGCTGGAGGGCCGGAGAGAGGAGGTCGACATCCTTGATATACAGCGTGCCGCCGTCGGCGGCCTCGAGGCAGCCGCGCTGGTCCTGCGTCGCGGCGGGCAGGCCGCTGCGGGCCTGACCGAGCAGCAGGCCGAGCGCGAGCTCGGGTGCGACGGCGGCGGCGGCGAACACGACGAAGGGCCGGCGCCCGCGCATCGAGGCGGCGTGCAGCTCGCGCGCGACCTGCTCCTTGCCGGTGCCGGACTCGCCGTGGAGCACGACGCCGAGGCGATCGCCGCGCTCGGTCAGGGCGGTGAGGTCGCAGAACAGGCTGCGCATCGCGGGGCTGCGGCCGTAGAGCTCGCCGAAATGATCGGTCATGGCCAGCGCGAGGTCGACGGTCTCGGCGCTGACGAGCCGCAGTTCGCTGTCGCCGACCACGAAGCTGTCGCCGACCGCAAGGTAAGCCTCGCGGACGCGGATGTTCGCCAGGAACACGCCGCTGGCGCTGTCGAGGTCGCGTACGACCACGCAGGTCGCCTGCAGCTCGAGGTCGAAGTGCGCGCCCTCGACTCTGGGGTCGCCAAGCACGATGTCGCCGACCGGTGACCGCCCGCCCCGCAGGCGCTGGGGGCCGGCGCAGGAGGTGGTGACGTGCTCGATGAGCTTGCCGGTGTCGGGCCCGCGGGTGACTTGCAGGGTGATGCGACCGATGCGGCGCACGGTGGACGGGAGGATCGCCGGGGGATCCGGGACGATATGCGGCGCGAAGGCGACGGGGTTACGGCGCGGGTCGGGGAGATCGTCGTGGAGGTCCGTGTTCGACCGGGAATGGGAATTGTACTCGTTCATGGTGTTGTCCTCTCGCCAGCGCACGGCCAGCAGTAGTCGTGGAAGTTTCTCGTGTAGCCGATCGTTATAGATTTGAGCGCCAAAACAATTTGGGATCGGCGAGCCGCGGTTGGGATCCGGAGGCGCTGCTGGCGAGGCAACTGCGATTGGTGCGGGGCAACCGCGGTTGGGGCGCTTAGGATGGCGTTGCGAAGATAGGGGGGAAGTTATAGATAACTCAGAATCGTGGAGATGAAGTTCATGCCTCGGTCGCGTCGGCTCAAGGTACTCGCGGCATTCCCTGTGCTCGGGGCGGTGCTGTTTTTGGTGCTGCTCGACCGCGTGGTCCGCCCGGGGGTGGATGCGGAAAGCTGCGGGCCCGGCGACTGCGGGCCGCCGCCCGTGGCGCTGCCGGAGGCGATCCGCTTCGGGGCCGCCGATCCCAGAGTGTCTATTTTGCTGTGGATCGACCTCGAGTCGGCGGAGAGCCGGCAAATATATCAGTACGTGACCCGGGCGGTCGCCGCGAGCCGGCGCGAGGTGGCGACCGAGCTGCGCCTGCTGCACCTGCCGCCAGCGCCGTGTCGGCCGCGAGACGCGTCGCTCGGCTGCATCGGGCCTCGCCTCGTCGAGTGCGCGGAGGCCGGGATGGCGGGCGCCGGCGTGCAGGTGGCGGGGGCATTGCTCGATCTCCAGTGGCGTGCGGTGGCGGACCGAACGGTGGAGGCGGCGGCGACTGCGGTCACCGGGCTCGGCCTCGACCTCGACGCGGGGGCGCTGCTTCGCTGCGCCGCGCATTCCGCGACGGTCGAGGCGCGGCTGCGGGGCCACGCGGATCTTGCCGCGCAGCACGGGCTGACGACCGCGCCGGGCGGGCTGGTGGTCGACACCGCTGATCCGCGGCGCATCTCCGGGTTCGGGGAGTGGCTGACGGAGGGCTCGCTACGGGCGATCGTCGGCTGCCTGGTGCTACAGCGCTGCGAGGACGTGGCGTGAGCGGCTCGTCGCCCGCCGTGCCGAAGGTGCAGCGCCTGGCGCTGTTCGGCGTCGGTGTGCTCGCGCCGCTGGCGATCGCTCTGGTGGTGAACGTCGTGCTGACGTCTGGGCCGCCGCGAGAGGTCGCGTCGGCGCCGGAGCGCGTCGAGGCGCCGTGTGACGCGGCCCGCCTCGATATGCAGGGTTGCCCACCACCGACGCACTGCGTCGCGGGCCGCTGCGAGCCGCTGCGATTTCCGGTGCGCGCGGCCGCGGGGGCGGCCTGTGCCGGGGAGCTGTGCGAACCCGGCCTGGAGTGCTTCGCCGGGATATGCACGGCTCCCGAGGAGCTACCATTGGCGCCAATGCAGTGTCGGTCGGCGGCGGTGCAGGCCGCGATAGCGGCGTTGCGGCGCAAGTGTCAGGGGCAGGAGAGCGGCGCGCGCGGCTCGCTGGATCGCTGCGAGGTGGCGACCTGGGAGAAGATGAGCGCCACCGATCCGGGGTTCCTCGAGCTGCTGGGTCGGCTGCCGGGGGCGTTCACGGTGCACTTTCCGGCTGATCGGCCCGACCCGCGCGGGCGCTGGACGAACGCGGTGCGGGCGGACTATCGCGGGCAACTCGCGGAGCACGTCGCCAGGTTGCGCGCGGCCCGGCAGATACTCATCATCGGACGGGCGAGCGTCGACGGCGGGACGGAGCGTAACCGGGAGCTGGCGGAGCGCCGCAGCGAGCTGGTCGTATCGCTGGTCGACGAGCTGCTGCCTGGTGGGCCGCCGATCCGGCGCTGGTCGCTGGCGAGTGAGTACGGGCTGGCCCCGGAGCGCTTCAAGGTCGACGTGCATGAGGTTCCGGTGACCTGGTCGGCCGGGCGAACCGAGTGGATAGTGGAGCGGCTGGGCAGCGACCTCAAGTCGCTACCCGGTTCGGAGTGGCAGGAGTTACACAGCATGATCAATCGAGTCGTGCTCGTGGTGCCGCTATACTGCGATGGCCTGGAATTTCATCCCACCCCGGCGTTTCAGGGGCTTTGAGGAGGTCGAGAATGATCCGTCTCATGTTGCAGCGCGCCGAGCTGGCGCCTGCGCTCAGCGTGTTCACCCAGGATGTGGTAGTGGTCGGCCGCGGCGGCGTCGACGGGCCGGCGCCGGACTGGGTGCTGCCGTTCGCCGACGTGTCGCGGGTGCAGTGCCGCTTCACCACGGGCGGCGAGGCGGTGTTCGTGGAGGCGCTCAGCGAGCGCAACCCGACCTTCGTCAACAATCGCAAGATCTCGGCGATCACGCGGCTTCAGCAGGGGGACGTGGTGCGCTTCGGCGCGTGCGTGGTGCGCTTCGTCGGACCTCGCCCGAGAGCGAGGCGGTGAGACCCCCGTCGGTGGCGCCGGTCGTCGCGGCGGCGCCGGTCGCCGCTGCAGTCCCCGTGGCGCGGCTGCCAGCGGCACCGCGACCGCGACCTGCGGAGCCGGCGAGGCCGGCGAGCGCCCCCGAGCCGGAGCTCCCGGAGTTCGAGTCACCTGTCCAAGAAGACATGTCACCGATCCACGAGCAGGCGCTGCGCTGGGACCTCAACGGGCAGGCGCACGAGCTGCTCCTGCGCGGGGAGGCGCTGCGGCGCGGGCAACTGTGGTTGCGCGGCGGCTCGGCCCTGGCGGCCGGCGGCGCGCTGGTGCGGCGCTTCGTGGAGGCGAGCGCCCGGCGCCGCCGTCAGGTGTGGGGCGGCGCGATCCAGGCCGGTGGGCTGGCGCTGGCGACGGTGCTCGGAGGATCGGCGACGGCGAGCTGGATGTACCCCGACCTGGTCACCCCCGCGGTGGAAGGTCCGCCGCCGGCCAATCGTTGCGAGCCGCGGGTGCTCGAGCGCGCGGAGCGGATCGTGGCGGGGGCCGAGCAGGACACGGACAGTGGTCGAGCGCTGCTCGCCCTCGGCCATGCGCTGCAGATCGCCGACGGCGGCGGCTGCCGGTTCACGTCGCGGGCCGAGCCGGCGTTGCGCCTGCGTCTGGCGGGTCAACGCTCGCGCCTCCTCGGTCAGGTCGAGGGCCCGGTGCTGGCGCTGGAGCTACGTCCGGACGGCCGGCTCGCCGCGGTCAGCGACGCCCAGGGGGCCCTGTCGGTGATCGACCTGCGCGGCGAGAGCCCGCCGATAGTTCCCGCAGAGGCGGGTGGTCCGGCGTTACAGATGGCATGGAGCGCGGACCTCCGGTGGCTGGCGACGGGGGGCGGCGACTCGGAGGTGTTGCTGTGGGACACCGACCTCGAGCGGGTCGCGCGGCATCGTGCGTTCGAGCTCGACGGGCCGGCGACGTCGCTGGCGTTTAGCCCGGACGGAGCGCTGCTGGCGACGGGAGACAAGGGCGGGGCGCTGCGGCTGTGGGACATCGGCGGGGAGGGCAGCGGGCAGAGCCTCGGCGCGGATACGGGCCTGGCGGGCGCGCCGTCGCGGCTGGTGTTCGATGCGGCGGGGATGCGCCTGTTTGGGCTTGTCGGTGGTCGGGTGCGGGTATGGTCGATGCTATCGACCGGGGCTGGGCGGCGGCTGGGCGGCTGGGCCGTGCTCGAGTCGGACCTGAGCGTGACGGCGATGGCTGTCGACCTCGGCGGTCATCGGGTGGTCACGGGCGACGCGGCGGGGCAGGTGTTCCTGTGGAAGCCCGCCGGTGGCCGCTGGAAGGAGCGGCTGCTGGCGTCGCATAACGATGAGGTGGTGCAGGTGCAGATCGTGGCGGAGCGCGACCTCGTGATCTCGACCGCCGCCGATCGCAGCATCCGGTCCCGCGAGCTGTCGACGCGCGGCAAGAAGGGCGGGGCGCCGTTCGCGGCGACGATGATGGCGAGCGAGGAGCCAGCGCTACACGTGGTGATCGACGCCGCGGGGCGCCGGATGCTGACGGCCGGGGCCAGCGCGGCGCCCGAGCTGTGGGACCTGTCCGGGCGCCGCGGAGAGCCGCTGGCGCGGCTGGTCGAGCAACGCTCGCCGGTGCGGGTGCTGGCGCTGGCGGAGACGCTGGGCATGGTGGTGACCGGCGCCGAGGACGGCAGCCTGCGCGCGTGGGACCTGATGGTCGACGGCGGCAGCGCGGGGGCCCACGTGATCGGCGATCACACGACGGCGATCGAGGCCGTGGCGCTCGGCCGATCGGGCTCGACGCTGGCGAGCACAGGTCGCGATGGCCAACTGCGCGCGTGGAAGCTCGACGAGCACGGGATCCCCGAGCGCCTGATGGTGCAGACGCTGCGCTGGCCGCTGCTGCAGCTCGCGCTCAGCGACGACGGGCGCTGGGTCGCCGGCGCCAGCGGGAACCTGATCCATGTGTGGGACACGCGGCTGCATGATAACAAGGCGACGGTCATCGAGCTCCCCGGGCACGAGGAGGATGTCGCGCACCTCGCCTTCAGCAGCGGAGGCGAATGGCTGGTGTCCGCTGACCGCGAGGGGACGGTGCAGGTCTGGCACGTCGCGCCTGGCGGGCCCGAGCCGCTGGCGTCGCGGCGCGTGGAGCTGGGCGCTGAACCGGGGGCGCTGGTCGTCTCGCGGACGTCGGTGGCGGTCGGAACGATGGGCACCGGGGTGAAGGGTCGGGTCCACGCGTGGGCGCTCGAGACGGACGCCCCATCGGCCCCGGTGTGGGAGCACGCCGACTCGGTGACGGCGCTGGTCATGAGTCAGGACGGGACGCTGCTGGCGTCCGGGAGCCACAGCGGGAGCGTCTCGGTCGGGGTGGGGCGTAACGGACGGTTCGAGCGTACCGACATGAATTACAACCTTGGCGAGCGGGTCGAGGCGCTGGCGCTGGTCATGGGGACCGAGGGTGCGTCACTGGCGATGGGCGGCGAGCACGGCACGGTGGCGGTGCGGAGCCTGAGCGTTGGGGCCGGGGATGCCCGCGTTTTCAGCGCGCATGAGGGGCCGGTGCGCGGCCTGGCGTTCGTCGGCGGGGCGGATGAGCTGCTGACGGCCGGGCAGGACGGTGGGCTGCAATGGTGGCACCTCGGCGGGGAAGGAGCGCCGTCGGCGACGGCGCTGACGGGGCACACCGGGGCGATCCGCAAGCTGCTCGTCGATGATGGGGCGCAGTCGGCGGTGTCGGTGGGCGCAGACCAGACCATGCGGGTGTGGCCGCTGACGACCCAGGGCCTGCTGCGGCTGACCTGTCGCGCGGCTGGGCGTGATCTCGACGCCGAGGAGCGCGGGCGGCTGCTCGGCGACGTCACGCCGCCGCCGCTGTGCGGGCCGCGGGTGTGAGCGAGCCCGACGGCGGAGCCCCGCCCGACTTCAGGTCGGCGGGGCCGTGAGGCATCGAAATGGAAGCCGGCGTCGGAACGCTCAACCGCCACAATCGAAGGTGTCCGGGTCGCAGACGAAGCGGACGTGGATGTGGCGGGTGTGGCGGTCGGCGTGCAGGACGAGGGCGGTGCTGGTGGCGCGGCCGGGGATCGAGCGCTGGACCTCGTCCTCGCTGACACCGGCGGCGCGGGCGGCCTCGCGGAGCTCGTCATGGAGCTGGCGGTCGAGGAAGATCTGCTTGATCGCGCCGGTGGTGCGCAGCGAGGTGATCAACTGCCAGGTGGCCTTCCAGTCGATCTCGGCGAGGTCGGGGCGGCACCACGGCGTCGCACACCGGGTGCAGCCGGGCTCCTCACGGTAGTAGCCGGCGCGGTGAGGCAGCCAGATGTCGACGTCGTGGCCGGTCTGATGCGACATGTGCTTGCCGAACGCACCGCCGTCCTCGCGGCTGAGGTCGCCGACGACGATCTGGCCGCGGTAGCGGAGACGGGCGCGCAGGTTGGCGAGGGCCGTGAGCAGGTTGCGGGCGGTGGCGGTGGTCGCATAGGCGTTCATGGCACAGCGCAGGTCGTACTCGCTGGACGCGGGGATCGGCACGAGCGTGGTCGACGGGTCGGGGGTGATGTCCGGCGGCCGGAACGGCGTGGCGCCGCCGAGGTCGATCGCCTCCCATGTGATGCGCTCGCCGGGCTGCAGCCGTTCGGCGCGCCTCGGGTTGCTCGCCCGTAAATAGGCCGTCGTGACGCCGTGGGCGCTGGCCAGGTTGTCCCATGTGTCACCGGCCTCGACGATGTGGTGCTGGAGGATCCGCCGCGGCGGCGCCACGGAGCTCTTGATCCGCAGTGTGGTGCCGGGCGTGAGCGCGCCGTCGGAATTGAGGTGAGGGTTCCAGCGCTCGATCTGCAGGGCGTCGACCAGGTAGTCGTTGGCGAGGCTTGCGAGGGTGTCGCCGGGCACGACACGGTGCTCGCGGTCGAGGATCTCCGGCGGTCTGGACACCGGCGGCTGCGGGGTCGCAGGCGGCGGCATCTCCGGGACCACGGCGGCCGGCGGGGCGCTGGTCCACAGGCTCCAGAGCAACGGGGCCGCGAGGCCGGCCCCGCATACGCTGCCGAGCGCCCACGAGCGCAGCGCCTGGGCGCGGCGACGGACCCTGGTGGCCTCGGCGAGCCACGCCCGGGTGACCGGGCTGAGGGCGTGGGCGGCCACGTGCGTGGCTGCGCGAGCGAGCAGGTCGTGGTCGGGCAGCAGCCTCCGCGGTCGGCTCTGCCGGTGCCAGTTGGCGGCGGCGTCCTCGAGCAGGCGGGTGAGGAGCGCCTCGGGGCTGTCGCCGCTCAGGGCGGGGGTGTGCCGCAAGCGGTCGGCGACGTGGGTGATGTCGATGCGGTCCCGGGTGAGGACGACCTCGAGGATGAAGCCGCCGATGCCGATGCGATCGCCCTCGACGAGGCGGACGGGCTCGGTGCAGCGGACATGGTTGATGGTGGTGCCGAAGCGGCTACCCCGGTCGCGGAGGACCGGCGCGTCGGCGACGACCTCGAGGCGGCAGTGGTGGCCGGCGATGCAGGGGTCATCGAGGACGAGGTCGTTGTCGGCGCTGCGCCCGATCTTGAATTCGGCCCCCGCGAGCGACAGCACCCGACTGGTGCCGTCCGGGGCGAGGACACGCAGGGTGTGGGAGCGCCGGTTGAAGCTCTCGCCCCAGTGCGTCATTGGTGTCCACGGTCAGCGCAGCGCGAGGACCAGGAGAGTGGCGAGGATCAGCGCGCCGAAGGTCATGTTGAGGGCGATGAGCTTGCGCTCGGTGGTCCACGGTTCGCGCAGCAGACGCTGCCATACGGGTGGAGGTCGGGGGTCGGGTGCGGTGGTCGGCATGCGGGTGACGAATACAGTGGCGTCGGCGTGGCTGTGCACCGAGGTCTGCTCGGAGGGGGTCGCCGACGGCGTCGTGGGATCGAGGAGGAACTCGCGGTTCATGCCCTCGATGATGACGGTGACCCCGTTGCCCCCGTCCGAGGGCGATGGCATCGGCGGCAGCACGACGGTCTCGTTGCTGACCGCGGGGCGGTGCTGACGGCGGTCGCCGGTAGGCGCTGGCAGGACCTCGGCGAGCAGGGATCTGCGGTCCCACGTCATGGTCTGGAGGTCATCGTCGAGGTGCGGGTCGGGGTCCGCGAGCGGGGCCAGGAGCGCGTCGAGGCCGGCCTGGCGGGCGTCCGGGGACTTGGCGAGCAGGGCGCGCACGACGGTCTCGGCGACGGCCGGTAGGTCGGGGGCGAAGATCCGCGGCGACGGAGGGGTGCTGCGCAGGTGGTGCTGCGCGACCTCCTGGGGGCGACCCTTGAACGGCGGGTGGCCGGTGAGCGCCTCGAAGAGCATGACGCCGAGGCTGTAGAGGTCGCTGGCGGCGACGGCCGGGAGGCCGAGCAATTGCTCGGGTGCCTGGTATTCGATCGCGCGCGCCTCGTAGACACGCGTGGCGCCAGGCTCGACGAGCGGGCGCAGGGCGGAGATGCCGAAGTCGAGCAGGCGGGGCATCGGCTTGGCGCCGGGCGTGGTGACCACGCGGATGTTGCTCGGCTTGAGGGCGCCATGCACGAGCTCGGCGCGGTGGGCCGCGACGAGGGCGGCGGCGCAGCGGCCGAACAGGTCGCGGGCGGCGGGCCAGGCGAGGGGGCCCACGTTCTTGAGGTGTTCGCCGAGGTCCCGGCCGGGGACGAACTCGAGGACCGCGAAGGCCTGGGCGGGGTCGGGGACGAGCTCGATGAGGCGGCAGGCGGTGGTGCCGGGGATGTCGGCCGCGACCGCGGCCGACTCGGCGTAGCGTGAGAGGCCCTCGGCGGTGGCGATGTGGTTGCTGAAGCGCTTGAGCGCGACGTCACCGCCGTTGATCAGGTCACGCGCCCGAAAGACCTCACCGGAGGGACCGGAGCCGAGGGGCTGGAGAATGCGGTAGTCGTGGAGCGACCGCCGGTGCGTCCGGGAAGGAGTCGGGGGCATGGTGGTCACTCCTTGTCGAGCTTGCCGATGAGCGACAGCTCGAACGAGGCGCCCTCGTACTTCAGGTGGGGGATGACGCGCAGCTTGCAGCGGTACCATCCGATCTGGCCGGGGACCTCCTCGACGAGGATGCTGGCCTCGCGCAGGGGCTTGCGTGAGCGGACCTCGGGGGGCGGATCGGCCATGTTGGAGACGTACTGGCGGATCCACTCGTTGAGCTCGCGCTCGAGGTCCGCCTTGTTCTTCCAGGTGCCGATCTGCTCGCGCTGCAGGACCTTGAGGTAGTGCGCGAGGCGGGTGGTGACGAACATGTACGGCAGGCGCGTGCCGAGCATGTAGTTGCGCTGGGCGGCCATCCCCTCCTCGGTGCGCTGGAACACCTTGGGGCGCTGGACCGAGTTGGCGGAGAAGAAGGCGGCGTTGTTGCTGTCCTTGCGCGGGATGAGGGCGCAAAAGCCCTGCTCGGCGAACTCGAACTCTTTGCGGTCCTCGATCGCGGCCTCGCACGGGTTCTTGGTCTTGAGCTCGCCGTCCTGGTTGTATTGGTGCAGCGGCAAGTTATAGACAGAGCCGCCGCCGAGCGGACCGATGATATTGGGGCACCAGCGATACTTGGCGAACGACTCGGCGATACGGGCGGTCAGCGCGAGCGAGGCGGGGCCCCAGAGATAGTTCTCGTGCTGGTCGATGACGGTCTCGCTAAAGCCGAAGTCGCGGACGGCGAGCTCGCTCTCGCGGGTGCCGTAAGGCGCGCGCAGGAGGAACCGCGGCATGCACATGGCGACGTAGCGGGCGTCCTCCGACTCGCGGAAGGCGTTCCACTTCCTGTAGCGCGGGTGTTCGAAGGTCTGCTGGAGGTCCTTGAGCTGCGGGATCTCCTGGAACGAGTCACGGCCGAACATTCCGGGGTTGGCGTTGCCGAGGAAGGGCACATGCGCGACCGCACCGACGGCGGCGAAGTTCTTCAGGAGCTCAACATCCTCGGCGCCGGGGCCGAAGTCGTAGGTCGAGCAGATCACGCCGTAGGGGCGGCCGCCGAACTGGCCGATCGCCTCCTTGTAGACAGTCGCGTAAAGCGCGGAGTGGGTCAGCTCGGGGACCTCGCGGAAGTTGGCGAGGAATTCCTCCTTCTTGGCGTTGACGAACTCGAGGCGGACGTTCTCGCGGAAGTCGACCTCGTCGACGAGGTACTTGACCCCGCGCCAGGCCGACTCGAGCGCGCGCACCTCGGGGTTGTGGAGGATCGCGTTGACCTGGGCGCTGAGGCGGCGGTCGATGTCGAGGATCAGCGCGTCGATGCGGTCCTTGGCGACCCGCTGGGTGGTCTCCTTGGAGCGCAGCAGCTCGGTGAGGAGGCTCGAGATGCCGCGCTTGTTGACGGCGTCGTCGTCGAGGCGGGCCTCCTCCAGCAGCTCCGAGAGGAGCGAGCCTTCGGGGACGGCGACCGGGGTGAGGTCGGGGGCGCGGGCGGATTGTTCGAGGTGGGTATCGAGGTCGGAGGGCATGGTGGTGATGCTCTTGCTGTGGCAGGGGGTCGGTATCAGGAGGCGGACTCGGACATGCCGAGCTCACGCAGCAGGCGCTCGCGCTTGGTCGGGTCCTTCATGAGCTCCTGGATCCGGCGGATGAAGCTCGGGGCGTTGGCGGTCGACGTCTTGAGGTAGCGCAGGGCGTCGCGCAGTTGCTGCAGCTCGCGCAGCTCGTCGACCTGGGCGACGATGCCCTCCGGGCGAAAGTCGTTCATGCCCTTGAAGTCGAGCTTGATGTTCATCTCGGCGCCGGCGCCGTCGGGGGCGATATGGTTGGGGACCTGGATCTCCGCCTTGAGCTTCTGGGCGGCCATCACCTCGGAGAAGTTCTCCTTGTTGACGTCGATCGGCTTGCGCTCCTCGATGGCGCGCGGATCCTGTTGACCGGAGAAATCGCCGAGCATGAGGATGCGCAGCGGTAGCTCGACGTCCTCGGCGGCGCCGTCGGTCGCGGGCTTGTAGCAGATATTGACGCGCTCCTTGGGCGCGACAGACCCTTCTCTATCATTGGTTGCCATGCGTGCATCGTAGAGGTCGCCGCGCGCATCGTCCACGAAATTATGCATGCAAGTGGCCCTTGGGGGCGCTCCGAGGCGGCCCACAACGGCGATTGGCCGCCAACCTGGGTTGCTGGTCGAGGCGCTGCATTCTCAGTGGCACAACGTTTGTTGTGGGATCGTGCCATCGCCACGGCAAGTCCAAGTGTATGATAATTTCCGAAAATATGTCTAGCGCTCAGCGTCAGCCCGCTGCTATACAGTGAGCATGGCTGAAACAGTACATCTGAGTCTGAAGGCGAATGGTAATGCCATTCCGGGCGAGAGCACCCAGCACGACCTCGGGCGCGACAAGACCATCGAGTGCCTGGTGTTTCGTGACAACGTCCGCACGGCGCGGGAGATGGGCAGCCGCGCGGCGGTCGGCCGGCGGGTGCACGAGCCGATCGAGATCCTGAAGCGCATCGACTCGAGCTCGCCGCTGCTGGCCAAGGCGCTGTGCAAGAACGAGAAGATCGAGGGGCAGTTCAAGTTCTTCCGCCCGAGCCCCAAGGGCGACGGCAAGACGGAGCAGTTCTTCACGGTCGAGATCAAGGATGGTCGCATCGACGCGATCGAGCGCCACTCGCCCAACGCGATCGATCCGGCGTCGTCGAAGGCCCCGCCGCTCGAGACCGTTCGTTTCGTGTATCACACCATCCGCTGGGTCTACGAGCCCTCGGGCGCCGAGTTCCAGGATAGCTGGGACAAGTCGGACTGATCCTGCGGCCCTTTACCAGAGCACCCCCCGCCTGCGGGGCGCAGATGGGCGCCCCGCAGCTTTTTCGTCCGCCCCGTCGAGGTTATTACGATGCGCGTCGAACCCAAGGCGATCGTTCGCCGATTAAACCCCACCTGTACTGTGATGCTCGAGTCGGCGGTGTCCTACGCCGCGAGCGGTCGCTACTACGAGATCGTGCCCGAGCATCTGCTGCTGGCGCTGCTCGGCGGCGAGGACACGGACGCGTCGGCCTTGCTGGCCCACGTCGGCCAGGACCCGGCGCGGGCGCGACAGCGCCTGACGCGGGTCTGCGAGCTGATGCGCAGCGGCAACGCGGGCCGGCCGGTGTTCGCGGAGAGCCTGTTTCAGTGGCTCGAGGACAGTTGGGTGTTCGCGTCGCTGCACTTCGGGGCCGGCGAGATCCGCTCGGGCCACCTGTTGTTGATGTTCGCCAGCCGCGGCCACCGCTACAGCGCGGAGAGCGTCCCGGAGCTCGCGGGGCTGCCGGTCGAGGCGCTGCGCAAGGACTTCGAGGCGATCGTCGCGCACACGAAGGAGGCGGTGGTCGCCCCGACCGAGGGGGTGCGCGAGCCGAGCGCGGCGCCGGGCGCCGCGGGGGACACGACGCTCAAGCGCTTCACGACCTCCTACACGGAGAAGGCGCGCGCCGGCAAGATCGACCCGGTGTTCGGGCGCAGCCCGGAGATCCGCCAGTTGGTCGAGATCCTGGCGCGCCGACGCAAAAATAACCCGATCATCGTCGGCGAGCCTGGCGTCGGCAAGACGGCGCTGGTCGAGGGGCTCGCGCTGGCGATCGCGGAGGGCGACGTGCCGGTGCAGTTGCGCGAGGTCGAATTGCTCGAGCTCGACATGGGGCTGCTGCAGGCCGGCGCCGGGGTGCGCGGCGAGTTCGAGAAGCGGCTCAAGACGGTGATCGAGGAGGTCAAGGCGTCGCCGCGGCCGATCGTGCTGTTCATCGACGAGGCGCACACGATCGTCGGCAAGGAGGCCGACGCCGCCAACCTGCTCAAGCCGGCGCTCGCGCGCGGCGAGCTGCGCACGATCGCCGCGACGACCTGGTCGGAGTACAAGAAGTACTTCGAGAAAGATGCGGCGTTCGCCCGCCGGTTCCAGCTCGTCAAGGTCGAGGAGCCGTCCGAGGCGCAGGCGCTGGTGATGCTGCGCGGGCTGCGAGTCACCTACGAGGCGGCGCACAATGTGACGATCCGCGATGAGGCGTTGATCGCGGCGGTCGGGCTGTCCCACCGCTATATCGCGGGACGCCAGCTACCGGACAAGGCGGTCGACCTGCTCGACACGGCGACGACGCGGGTGCGGATCGAGCACGAGGCGAAGCCGGAGGCGCTGGTCGAGCGCGAGCAGGCGGTGCAGGCGATCGAGCGCGAGCTGGCGCTGGTGCGCCGGGAGCAGGCCGACGGCGACGCGGCGGACGACGAACGCATGCAAGAGATCACGGCCCGTCTGGCGGCGGAGCGCGACACATTGACGGGGCTGCATACGCGCTGGCAGCAGGAGCGCGAGGCGCTGGCCGAACTGCTGCGCGCGCAGGAGGCGGTGCGAGCGGGCGGGGGCGAGGCGGCGCGGGCCGACCGGCGGGCAGCCGAGCAGCGCTTCGCAGCGCTCGGCGGCGCCGACCGGTTGGTGCACGCGGAGGTCGACGCCGACGCGATCGCGCGGGTGGTGGCGACGTGGACGGGGATCCCGGTCGGCAAGATGCAGAGCGACACGGTCGCGGCGCTGCTGCAGCTCGACGCCACGCTCGCGGCGCGTGTTCGCGGGCAGGCGAGCGCGGTGCAGGTCGCCACCGAGACCCTGAAGATCGCGGCGGCGAGGATCCACAACCCGAGCGCGCCGCTCGGGGTCTTGCTGTTCGTTGGGCCGAGCGGGGTCGGCAAGACGGAGATGGCGCTGGCGCTGGCGGACCTGCTCTACGGCGGCGAGCGCTTCATGACGGTCGTCAATATGTCGGAGTACCAGGAGAAGCACTCGGTGTCGCGGCTGATCGGCTCGCCGCCGGGATTCGTCGGCTACGGCGAGGGTGGAGTGCTGACAGAGGCGGTGCGCCAGCGGCCGTATTCGGTGGTGCTGCTCGACGAGTGCGAGAAGGCCGACCTCGAGGTGATGAACCTGTTTTATCAGGTGTTCGACAAGGGCACGCTGTCGGACGGCGAGGGCCGGGTCGTGGACTTCAAGAACACGGTGGTGATCCTGACGAGCAACCTCGGGTCGGAGATCATCAGCCAGCGAGCCGCGGACGGTGACCACCCGTCGGCGGAGGCGCTGACGGCGATGATCCGCCCGGTGCTTAGCCGACACTTCAAGCCGGCGCTGCTGGCCCGCATGACGATCGTGCCGTTTTTCCCGCTGCCCGGCGAGGTGTTGCGCGAGATCACGGAGATCAAGGTGCGCGCGCTGCAGCAGCGGATCTGGAGCAGCCACCGGATCTCGGCCGAGTTCACGGCGGGCCTGCTGGACCAGTTGGCGCTGCGCTGCGCCGAGTCGGAGACCGGCGCGCGGCAGGTCGATCACATCCTGCGCAGCTCGCTGATGCCGGTGCTCGGCCAGCGCCTGCTCGAGGCCTTTGCCGCCGGCGAGCAGCCGCGCAGCCTGCGGGTCGACCTGCAGGACGGCAAGTGGGACATGGTGCTCAACTAAAATCAGGGAGCCGACAATATGAGCCGAGAGAAGATCGCCGAGACAGCTCGCAACTTCGAGTCCTTTCATGGAGAGATCACGTACGACCAGATGAAGTGTAATCAGTTCGTGCTCGCGGTGCTCCGCGAGGCCGTCGACCCCAAGTTCCCGGACCTGCGCGCGGATGATTTCCCCGCGTCGGGTCGGTTCGCCAAGGTCGAGAGCCCGCTGCGTGGTGACCTCGTGCACTGGCCGGGACACCCGGGACATATCGGCATCGTGCTCGATCCGAACCGCTTCGAGTTCATTGGTTCGCAGGACTCGACCGGCGTCGCGGCGGCGAGCTACAGCAAGGGCTACTGGAACGGGGCGTACGGCGGGAAGCGGCCTGACTGCTTCCTGCGCTACCTCGAATGAACCCGGGCCGGCCGTTATGGCCGGCCTCAACTCAATTTAGGGCGGCGGCGGCGGCGGGGTCGAGGCGAGCGAGGCGGGTGAGCGCCGCGCGGGCCTCGCCCTCGCCGCCGCTCTGGCGATGGCAGCGGGCGGCGGCGGCGAGGCAGCGAGCGGCGAGGGCGGGGTCCCACTGGGCGAGGCCGCTGCGGTCGAGCTCGGCGTCGAGTCCAGTGAGCAGCAGGGCGGCGAGCGGGACGGCGCCGGCGCGCTCGCAGGCGTCCGCGAGGGCGAGGCGGCCGAGGAAGCGCAGTTGCCCTGAAGGATATGCATCGATCTTGGCCTGGGCCTCGGCGAGCGCCTCGGGTCGTTCGGGGCCGGCGAGGCGGGCCGGGAGCTCGGCCCAGAACGCCGGGTCGAGCCCGGGTTCGATGGTCGCGGCGGCCCCTGGTCGTGGCAGCAGCTCGTCGTCGATCCAGCGGCGAGTGGCGGGGTCGGCGAGCGGGAGGCCGTCGTCGGTGCGCAGCTCGAGCAGGCCGGGCAGACAGGTGAGCAGCGCGCGCAGCTCGGCGCGCACGGCCAGGCCGGCGGGCCCATAGTCGCGGCCGAGGCCGGCGAGGGCGGCGGCGGCGAAGCGCTGCAGGTCGAGCGCGAAGCAGTGGCGGTGCAACAGGTTCTCGGCGAGGGTCAGGAGGCCGGGCCACTGGGCGCGCGTATGGAGCTCGGCGAGCTGGTCGCGGTCGCGTTGGGCGAGCCCGGGGATCGTGGTGGTCCCGTCCGGACGCGACATCGGGGCGCTGCGCCCGAGCCACACGCCGATCCGCAGCAGGCGATAGGCGCGCGGGTCGGTCGGGGCCTGCTCGCGCAGCGTGCGGGCGACGTCTTGCAGGGCGTCGCCGGTGCTGTCGAGGAAGGCGTCGACACGCGTCAGGTCGACGGGGGCGCCCGGCGGCTGGGGGAGGTCGATCGCGGCGGACGGCTGCAGCACGGGGTCGGCGCGGTCGGGCCGGTGCCTGTCCTCGGGGACAGGTTCTTCGGGCACCGGCGGGTCGGCGGGTCGCGCGGGCGGCCGGGCCTCACGCGGCGCCGGGGCGCGCTCGCGGGCCTGTTGCAGGGCGTCACGCAGCGGGCGCAGCGACGGGAGATCGTCGCCCAGGCGGACCTCGAGGGCGGCGGCGAGGTGGAGTTGGGCGACCTCGACGGCTCGCAGTGGCTCCTCGCGCAGCTCGGTGCCTGCGAGCCCGGCGAGGGCGGAGGTTATCTGACGGACCAGCCAGTCGACGGTGTCGCGGCGAGGCTTTGGTTTGCGCGGGTGGAGGTCGAAGGTCTCGAGGAGCCCGGCGAGGAGGTGGAGGCCGGTGGCGAGCCCGGCGAGGCCCTCGCGGTGGAAGCTGGCGAGGGTGAACCACGCGGCGAGACGCAGGTCGCGGCTGTGCTCGCGCAACTGGAGGTCAGTCTTCGTGGCGACACAGGCCCAGTCGACGCTCTGCGAGCTGAGGGCGCCGAGCTTGAGGATCTCGGTGCGAGCGTCGTCGAAGGCCTCGCTGCCGGCGGGGTCGCTGCCGGCGGGGTCGCCCGCGAGTGGGATGAGGAAGGGCGCGAGGGTGGTGCGCCAGGCGGGCGGGTCGTCGGAGCCGGCGACGGTCGCCGACGCAGCCTCGGTCACCGGCGCAGCCTCGGTCGTCGGCGCAGCCTCGGGGCGATCGACGGCGACGATGGGCAGTGGGTCGGGGTCGACGGCTGCCATGGGCGCCCCGGCCTGGGGCAGGTCGGCGCGCAGGGCATCGAGGACCCGCAGGGTGGTCGAGAAGCCGGGGCAAAGCTCCTCGAGCGCCACGCGGCAGCCATCGCCGAGCTCGCGCACCGCGTCGTGGAGCGCGTGGATCTGCGCAGCGGCGCTGACTGGCGTCGGCAGTGCGGGCAGCTCGGCGCGCATGCGGGTCAAGAGCCACTCGATGGCGCCGGCGCGGGCCGACGGCTTGAGCGGCGTGGGCCCGGGCGGCGGGGCGAGCAGGACCGCGGCGAGCGCACGCAGGGCGGCGACGAGGGCGGGCAGGTCGCGCAGACGCAGGTGAGCGAGCGCGAGGAAGGCGAGGGTGTTGAGGTCCTTGCCGACCTCGCGGGTGAGGTCGGCGGCGAGGCGAGCGACGAGGGCCCAGTCGACGGAGACATCGCTGGCCGAGCTGAGCTTGTCGAGCTCGCTGCGGAGGTCCTGGTAGCGCGGGTCTTTGGTGACGGCGCCGGCAGTGGGGGTGAGCAGGTCGGCGAGGGGTGTGGACATGGGTGACCAGTGCATCAGGCGGGGGACGCTTCGGGCGTGCGGTCGAGCTTGCCGAGCAGGGACAGTGTGAAGGCGGCGCTGTTGTGGCTAAGGTGCGGCTGGATCTGCAGGCGGCAGCGATACCAGCCGGTCTGGCCGTCGACGGCCTCGACGGTGATGCTCGCGGAGCGCAGCGGCCGGCGGGCGCGGACCTCGAGCTGGACGTCCTCCATGGCCGAGACGTACTGGCGCAGCCACAGGTCGAGCTCGCGCTCGAGCGACGCCCGGTCGAGCCATGAGCCGATCCGTTCGCGTTGTACGCACTTTAAATAGTGGGCGAGGCGGGAGACGAGGAAGATGTACGGCAGTTGGGCGCCGAGGCGCTCGCCGGCGGCGGCGGCCCGGTCGGAATCGGTGCCTTGGCTGACGTGGCGCGGGCGCTGGACGGACGGGGCGGAGACGAGGCGGGCGCACTCGGAGCCGCGCTCGTAGACGAGGGCGACGAAGCCCTCGTCGGCGAGCGCCTGTTCGAGGCGGGCGCTGAGGGTGCACTCGAGCGGGCTGCGGTGCCACAGGCCGGGGAGTGTCGGATAGTCCCAGCGCAGTTGGCGATTGCCGGCGGCGGCGCGCGAGCCGAGGATATGTACACACCAGCGATAGTTGGCGAACGAGTCGGCGGCGAGCAGGGCGAAGGCGAAGGAGGCCCGGCCCCACAGGAGGTCGCGGGTGCTGGCGATCGACTCGCGATAAGCGATCCGGCAGGTCGGGTCCTTGGCAGGGTCGTGGGGGGCGCGAAGCATGACTCGCGGCAGGCACAGGCCGATGTAGCGGGCGTCCTCGCTGGCGCGAAAGGCCTGCCAGGCGCGAAAGCGCGGGCTGGCGAGGCCGCCAGCGATGTCGCGTAGGCGCGGCAGGCCGGTGAAGTCGCGGCCGCCGAAGAACTCGGGGCTGGCGTTGGCGATGAACGGCGCGTGAGCCATCGCCCCGATCGCGCCGCACTGGCGCAGGAGCGAGATGTCCTCGGCGCCGGGGCCGAACTCGAGGTCGGCGCAGATGAAGCCGTAGGGGGTCGAGCCGAAGCGGCCGATGCCCTCGCGATAGACATGGAAGTACAGGCCGGAGGCGGTCAGCTCGGGGGCCTCGGCGAAGTCGCTGCGCATGTCGTCCCGGGTGTATTGCAGCAGCTCCAGGGTGATGCGTTCGACGAACGAGATGCGCTGGACGAGGGTCCACAGGCTGTGCCAGGTCGCCTCGAGCGCCTGCACCGCCGGGTGATGCAAGGTGACGTCGAGCTGGGCGGCGAGTCGGCGATCGCAGTCGGAGATCAGCAGGTCGAGGGTGACCTCGTCGAGCGGCGCGGCGGGCGGTCGACCGCGCAGCGCGGCGACGAGGCCGCGGCGCAGCGCGGTCGCGTCGGCGGGCGCGAGGTCGGCGGACAGTTCTTCGAGGAGCGTCGTCATGGCAGCGACGAGCAGGCGTGGGAGAAGTCGTCGACCAGCACCTGCGGTGGGTTGACGAAGCCGGGGGCGCGCAGCGGGCCGAGGAAGCGCGTACCACCGAAGCCGAAGAACAGGTTGCCGCCGCGCAGATCTCGGGGTTGGATCGTGACCTTGAGCCTGGCGAGCTGCTTCTGCTGGGCCGCCGTGGAGACGCGGGGCAGGTCGAAACCAACCTCGAAAGCGCTCCGGGGTAGGAGCAACTTGGGATGGCCGCCCTCGAGCAGCCTCAGCAGGCTGAATTCACCGCTCTCGATCAAAGTGTCCTGGGTGGCGTGACCGCGGGCGATGACATTGGCGCCGGCCTGGCTGTCCTTGCCGGGCCAGTGGAGCTGCTTTGTTGGTTCGGTCGCGCAGTCGTACTCGATCGGCGTGCCGTCGACCATGAGGGTGAAGTGGTTGACGATCGGATGGCAGTTCATCACGACGACGAGGTCGAGCCCGCCGGCGGGTGGACCCGCGCCGCCTGAATGGACGGTGGTGCCCGGCTGGACCGGGGCGCCGTAGAGCAGCACGCCGAGCTTGTGTGCAGCGTCGAAGAAGTCGACCGCGCGACCGGTGATATGATGACGCGCGGCGGTGCCGCGCTCGCGCGCCTCGAGGGTGTCGCCGCGCAGGTCGAAGTAGGCGCCGAGGTACTGGGCACGAAACTTGGCGATGTCGCCGTTTTGCGGGTGGAACAGGGCCTCAAGGTCGGCCAGACGCGCGTCGGTGTGGGAGTTGGCGACGAAGGGGTAGCGACCGACGACGCTGCGCTGCAATGACGTGTATACGCCGGCGCACCAGTCGACGTGCATGGTGCGCTGCATATCTTCATTGATCAGGAGGTCGACACCGACCAGCGGCGGGAGCAACATCGCCTGCAGCCGCTCTTTCCAGGCGCCGAACGGGCCGCGCTGCACGGCCGCCTTGAGGTCGGAGTTCGCGTCGGAGATCATGGCGGAGAGGGCCGGCAGCTCCGCCTCGTTCTCGCGGGCCTTGTCGATCGCGGAGCGGATCTCGGCGAGGCGCTTATGATAGTTGTCGAGCTCGACGACGCCGGGCTTGCCGGCGGGCGGTGCGGCTCCGAAGGCGATAAACCTGGTGAACACGGTGGCGACCTGGTCGGCGTCGCTGTTCGCTCGGGTGGTCGACGCGGTGGCGCGGGGAGTGAACAGCACGAGGACGGCGGGCTGTTTGCTGGCGTGGCAGGCGATCGGCGGCAGACGCTGGGTGTGCTCGCCGACGGCCTTGAAGAAGGCGGTGAGCGGCACGTCCTCGCTGAGCTCTTTAAAGATCGCGGCGGCCGCGACGAGGTCGACTGGGCTGGCGAGGTTCACCGAGGGGATGAACTGCTCCCAGGCCTTGATGTAGAGGCCGGTGTAGAGCTTGCGGAGGTTGGTGCAGCGGTCGAGTCGGCTCTCGGTGATCTGGGTGTGACCGAGGACCCAGGCCTGGTCACCGCCGCTGTCGAGCTCGACGTCGAGGGCCTCGCGAAAGGCGCTCCAGCCAGCGCGCGTGAACGCGGCGGGTACGACGACCTGGCTGCGCAGGTATTGGGCGGTCGTCAGGCTTCGGGTGCTGACCGTGGACAGGTCGGTGCGCCGGTTGATCTTCTCGACCATGCGGGCGACCTGGTCGCGGTCGGGAGGGGTCCGGTTTAGGATCTCCCGGACGGCGCGCACGAGGTCGTCGTCGCGGTCGACGGTGCGGGTGTAACCGGTGCGGGCGCAGGGGTCCTCGGGGTCGGGGTCGGAGGCCGGCGGGGCGAGCAGGGCGACGTGCGACTGCAGCACCGTGGCCCGGCGGGTGTCGTCGCCGTTGCCGTCGGCGCGGGCCCAGGCGGCCTCGACGTGGGCCAGCAGCCAGCGCGACTGCTGCTCGCCCCACGGCTCGGGCTCGGTCCCCGGCCCGCCGCTCGAGAGCAGGAGATAGGCGCGCAGGTGGTCGAGGGCCTCGCGCGTGGCGTCGCTGCCGGCCTGACCGGCGCCGGCGTGGCGGATCGAGAACTGGCGCAGGGAGCGGTGCGTGCGGGCGACCAGCGGCCGCAGGACGGCCTGACAGACGGCGCGCTGGTAGGTGTCGGTGACGAGGATGCCGAGCTCGTCGCCGCGAAACAGACCCCAGCCGGCGTCGTCCGGGGCGTTCGGGGCGCGCCAGGTGGCGACGGCGTCACGCAGGCGGTCGAGCTGATCTACGGGGGCGAGCTGCTCGGTGCGGGCCTGGCGAACTGCGAGCGCGCTGTCGAGGGTCGCCTGCAGCAGGTCTTCGTTGAGCTGGGCCGCGCGGGTCGAGCCGCGCACGGTGAAGGCGGCGATGGCGGTGAGGCCGAGCGCGAGCACGGCGGAGCCGGCGAAGCGATGGCGCAGGTGGCGACGCAGGCGGGTCGCGTGGTGGCCGGCGCGCATGAGCTCGGTGGTGAAGAGGTCGGCGACGAACGAGGGCTGCAGCGGTGGCGCCTGTACGAGGTCGGCGACCAGGCTGCCGCCGCAGCGGGCGGCGAGGCTGGTGGCCCAGCGGTCCTCGGGGGCGAAGGCGTCGGGGCGGGCGCAGGTGAAGTAGATGCCACGCAGGCGCAGGGGGTCGCCGCCGGGGAGGGGTTCGTGGGCGAGCTGGGCGGCGACGGTCGCGGCGGTGTTGGCGACGCGGCTAAACTGTTGCCACAAGCCGTAGAGGCGGGTCTGTCGCGGTGAACCGGCGTCGGCGCGGGCGACCAGGGCGTGACAGCGCTGGCGGATCCACTCGAGGACGCCGTCTGGTGCGCCGAGCGTGGCGACCGCGGCGGCGTGCACCGAGCCCTTGCCCTCACGCAGCGGCAGGCTGACGCCCAGCGGGTCGCGCACGGGGTGCAGGCCATCGAGTAGCTCGGCGAGGCCAGCGATGCGGTCGATCTGGCTGACGACGAGGAGCACGGGCACCTGCACGGACAGCGCGGCTGCGGCGTGGTCGATCTGGCGCCGGAGGGCGCGCAGCTCGGGGGCCGCCGGGTCGAGCAGGGCGTCGGCGCGTTGGACCACGAGCACGCCTGACAGCGGGGAGCGCGGGCGCAGGCGCAACAAGGCGGCGAACAGGGCGGCGAGGGCTGGGCCGGCGGTCGGTGGCGAGACCTCGGGGAGCTCAAGGAAGACGGTGCCGGCGGCGAGGAAGAAGCGGGGCTCGTCCAGCTCCTGCGGGGGGGCCAACTCCTGGGCGTCGGGAGCGGCGCGCAGCAGCTCCGACTTGCCGTGGCCAGCCGAACCGACGACGAGCCACCAGGGGGCGCCACCGCGTTCGCGATAGCGGAGCCGCGTGGGGGCCTGGGCGGCCTTGAGGACGGCCTTGACGGCGGCGAAGCGCTGCAAGAGTTGCTTGCGTCGGCGCTTGACCTCACGCCGGGCGACCAGGCGGGCGTCGGCGGCGGGATCGCTGGCCGGCGCGTCGCCGCCGCGAAAGTGCTGGAGCGCGTCGACGATGGCGCGCACGGCGATGAGTAGGGCGGCGAGGCCGACGGCGATGTACGTGACGATCGGCGGCAGCTTGAGGAGTTGGGCGGCGAGGACGACGACGCCGACGACGACGGTGACGAGGCCCGCGAAGGCGATGAAGTTGCGCATGGAGATCTCAGGCGTGAGGAGCGAGGGCCGCGCGGAGAGCCTCGACGTCGGCGGCCAGCTCGGCGTGATAAGTGAGGAGCATGGCGATACTGAAGATGAACGCCAGCAGGGCGATCCACAGGAGGACGCCGTTCGGTTGGGCCGCCAGCGGCCAGCGGACGGGTTGAAGCGGGGGCACGGCGTCGTGCAGGGCGAGCGGGCGACGCAGCTTGTCGTGGATGCGTGAGCGCATCGCCTCGTAGCCGACGAGGTCACGGGCGGCATACTTGCCGCGAAAGCCGAGGGCGATGCACAGGGCGAACACCTCGATCACCGCGAGCTCGGCGTCGCCGGGGCGGCGGCTGGCGAGGGTCGCGTCGAGCTCCTCGAAGAAGGTGTGGGCGCCGCGGATGATGCCGCCGAGGTACTTCTGCTGCAGCAGCGGCTGCTCACCGGGAGGGGGCGGCGCGGAGTAGTCGGCGCGCGAGCCATGGCGCTGGGTGATCTCGTCGGCGGTGACGATGAGGGCGAGGCGGACGCGCTGCAGCAGATCGGCGCTGAGATCGAGCGCGCGTGCACGGTCGTCGAGCTTGATCTTGAGGGTGGCGGCCTCGATCCCGCGGCGTAGCGCGTGCGGGTCGAAGCCGCCGACGACGACGGCGCGCTCGAGCAACATGATGAGCGAGAGCGCCTCGGCGATCGCGTTGCGCAGCCAGTGGTGGGCCTGCATCGCTCACTGCTCCTTGCCGGGGATCGCGAACAGCCGGCAGCGGGCCCGCTGCGGCTCGTACGGGGCGCGGGGATAGATGGCGATCTTGCGGACGGCGAGCAGCTCGTGCCATAGCTGATCACTCGAATCGAGGATGAAGTAGACGGTGCGGCCCTGCCCGGGGACCTCCGGAGGTGGCCGGAACGTCGCGCGCAGCGGGACGCCGAGCGCGTTACCCTGGACGATCTTGCCGATACGATCCCACGAGGCGACCTTGGTGACCTCGGGGATCTCGTTGGCGGCGACGACGAGGTCCCCGGAGATCTCGAACGCGAGCACGAAGGTCTGGCAGTGCAGCAGACGCTCGTCCTGGAACTGGCCGACCCACGAGTTGGCCTTGTAGATCGTCAGCGGCACCTCGATGCAGACCGGGTCGAACTCGCGGCTCAGTAGCCGGCGCAGCTCGGCCAGCAAGGGCGTAAAGGTCGAGCGCAGGTCGGCGTAGCGAAACGCCGGCAAGTCGGCCGGGTCGCCCTCGCTGGCGGCCGTCATCAGCGCGCCGGCCAGGTCGAGCAGGGCATGATAGAGCGTGCGTGGGTGCAGCTCCGGGGTGTCGCTGCAGTGGCGCAGCCACGCGAGCGAGCGGTCGAGGGCGTGCAAAAACAGCGACTTCTCGAGCTCTCGCACGGTGAGGTCGACCTTGGTGCCGTCGCGACCGCGTCGTTCGTCGGCGAGTCGACGGCGCTTGGTGAGGGCGCGGCCGAGCAGGTCCTGAAGCTCACCGGCGAGGCCGGGCGCGGCGTGGAGGGCGAGGCAGGGCGGGATGAAGTCGTCGGAGAGGGCGAAGCCGCCGGCCGCGTTGCGCACGAGCTCGCCGATCTTGAGCGCGGCGTGGTCCTTGCCGGGCTCGCCCTCGAACAGCAGCGCCGGGGCGGGCTCGCTGCCCTGGACCTCGCGCTCGTTGCGGGCGTGGGTGAGGTCGAAGACGCGTCGGGTCACCCCGCGAAACCGGTGACTGGCGGCGTCACCCGAGAGCGCATAGTTGGCGACGCCCTCGCGCAGCAGCGGCAGGCCGAGATAGACCGGGACGGCGGTGGCCCGGGTCGGGAAGTGCGGGGCGATCGCCCGCGCCGGCGGTCGCAGCGAGCTCAGGGCGTCGAAGCGCAGCGGGGTGCCGTCAGGGAGGACTCCGCGGAAGCTGGAGAGCTGGAGGTTCCCGGCCTGCAGCGCGGGGAGATCGAAGTGCACGTCGAGCACGCCCCACGGGGTCGGCGAGAGTGCGTGCAATCTGGCGTCGAGATATTGCTCGTGATAGAGGTCCTGCTGCTGCATGTGCTGCGGGCACATCAGCATGCCCTCGCTCCATACGGGTCGAACGGCGGTGGCGATCGTCATGGGATACCTGCGGGGCGGAGCGTCGTCTGCGGGGTGGAGGGCCCCTGGGGGGCCTGGGGAGCCTGGGGGCCGCTCGGGGCCTGGGGCCCCTGGGGGGCCTGCGGGAGTTGAGGGAGCTCGGGGGCTTGCGGCGTCTTCGGGAGCTCGGGGATGCTGGGCACCGTCGGGAGCTTTTGCGGCAGCTTGGGCTTGCGGCGCTTTTTCTTGTTCTTCTTGGCGTCGTCCGCGGCTTGCACGACCGGGGCGCAGATGGCCTCGAATGTGGTGAGATCAAAGTCGGCGGGCGGGAAGGCGCCGCCGTCGATCTCGCTGCTCTCGAAGGCGAGATAGACGCAGGGATCGGGCAGGGTGCTGCCGCGCTCCTCGGCCTCGCAGCGGCGCGCGGCGTGATCCTTCGGGACGTCGTAGACCTGATACCAGGCGTCCCCGAACGGGCGGCGAAACAGCCCCACCGTGACGATATGCTCGGTCTCGGGGCTCAGCTCGAAGGTCCAGCGGGTCTGGCGGGCGGGGAACACCTCGTATTCGTGGGCGCGGATGAACTTGTCGCCGAACGTCTTCTCGCGGTCGCGATAGAGGACCTCGAATTCGAGGTTTTGCAGGTCGGCGCCGTGCTTGAGCTCGTAGATGCGGAGATTGGTCGGCCACGGCACGCCGTCATCGTCCGGATTGAGGATCGGCTGCGAGGCGGCGAGGAGCTGGACCGCGACGGGGCGACCGGGCTGCTCGCAACTGTGCTTGGGTTTGCAGGCGGCGCCGAGGAGCACCGCCAGGAGGAGCGAGGATGTTCGGATCACAGAGACCTTTCCCGCAGGACCTGCGGTTCGACGCCGGTCGCCTCGAGCGAGGCGTGGTCGGGCTTGAGGAGGAACAATTCGACGAGCTCGCCGCGATCTCCGGGGCGCAGCTCGCAGATGCTGGTGATGCGCGGCTGCCCGCCGCGCGGGCGGACCGCGACGAAGAAGTCGAGGGCGTGGGCCAGCTCGGCGCGACAGGCCGGCGCCTCGCCGCCGCTGGCCGACGCGAGGCCGGCAGCGAGGCGCTGGAGGGCGGCCTCCGCGGAGCGGGCATGCATGGTCGCCACGGCGCCGACCGGCGCCGCGAGGGCGGCACGCAGCTCCAGCAGGTCCCCCGTGGCGAGCTCGTCGACGATCAGCCAGTCCGGGTGAAACTCCCGGGCGGCGCGCAGGGCCCCGGGCTGATGGCCGGCGAGCGTGACGAGCGTGGGGTCGAAGGGCCATGGCGCCGAGCGTGCGATGCGGACGGTGAGCAGTTCGGGCGCGCGCCGGACGGCGAGCGCCGCGGCGATGTCGCCGAGCTCGGCGGTCGCGTCTCCGTACACGATGAGGCGCGCGCGACGGTCGACGGCCGCCTCGAGCAGCGCGACGGCGGCCGGGGGCAGACCGAGCCCGGAGAGCCCGCGCGACGGCGGCGGGCTGCGGACGATGTGCAGGACGGGGCCACCTGGGGCGAGGTCGCGGCCGACGGTGACGACGCTCAACTGCGGCGAAAGCTGCCGCGTGGACGATCCGGCGTCGGCCAGGCGCGCGCCGGTCCAGCGCTCGTGGCAGGCGAACAGGGCCTCGACGCACGAGAAGCGGGCGCTGGCCAGCTCCCGGGCGGCGCCACGCCGGACCTGGATCGGGCCGGTGCCGGCGACAGTGATCGCCGTGACCGATCGGTCGTCGAGCAGGGCGGCGAGCGGACCTGTCGCGCACAGCTCGTCGGCGAGGCGCTCGGGCCATAGCGGCTCGCGGACGACGGCGCGGAGGCTGGTGAGCACGGCCGTCCCGTCCCCGGGTCCGAGCGCCGCGGGGCGACCCCAGGCCGGCGCGCCGTGCCGCTGGGCGAGCGCGCGGTAGGTGCCCGCGAGGTCTTGCGGCGCATCGCTGACGCGGGGCGGCAAGGTGTCGGGAGCGACCGGTGGTGGAGCGGTATCCGTGACGTCGGGGCTGGTATCCGGGACCCCGAGCTCGATCGCGAAGTCGAAGTCAGGGAGGTCGGTGTCGACCGGGGCGAAGTCTACGGTGGAAGGCCCCGCGGGCCCGGGCTCCGTCAGCGGGTCGGGCAGCGCAGCCGAGGCGGCGGCGTCACAGCGGAGCAGGAACGGGCCGATCCCGACGCTGTCGCCGGGCTGGAGCGTCCTGCGCTCCTGGACCATCTGACCATTGACCAGGGTGCCGTTGCGCGAGCCGAGGTCTATGAGGTTGACGGTGGCGCCCTGAAGCAGCAGATAGGCGTGGTCGCGGGAGACGGCGTCGTCCGGGAGGACGATGTCGTTGCGGCCGGCGCTGCTGGCCTCGACCCGCCCGATGCGCACCTGCGGGCCGGGGAACGACGAGCGAGAGATCTCGGCGCCATCGGAGTCATGCACGGTGATTCGAATCGCAGTACCAGCGGTCATACGAATCCCAACATGACAGATCCGTCTCGCGGACGTAAGACGCAAGTCCAGTTGGGTTTGACGGCGCTGGCCGTCGCGTGTAGCACGACCATGTGAACACAATGGTGAAACGATACGACTCGCTCGTGCGCCGCATCGTGCTGGCCGCGCCCATCTTGCAATTGCTGGTATTGCCGGAGCTGTCGTCCGGCTGCGCCCGGCGCTTCGACCTCACCCCTGCCGAGCTGGCGCGGGTGGAGACGGCCGATGGGACGCCGATCGAGGGGTCGCGCGCCGAGGGCGATGCCGCGGTGAAGCGTCCGGGCCCCGAGCTGGCGAGGCTGCGTGTATATCTCGATCGGCGCTTGCGCTCGTACTACCCGCAGGAGGAAGTGCCGGTCGAATTCAAGGTCGAGACGCGAAAGCTCAGCGAGCGAGGCGCCGCTCGCCCGCGGGTGCGGCGGATCAGTCGTCGCGTGCCAGGCATGGTGATCGCCGAGGACACCCAGGGGCAGATGCGGCGGCTGTGGGTGACCTTTAGCAAGGCCTGCGAGCGACCGGCCTGCGCGTACGCCTTCGTCGAGACGGAGCTCGGGCGCTACAGCATGGTCATGGTGCCGCGTCTGGAGACTTACAAGGAGCCGAGGTCGTATCGCCGCACTCGCCTGCGGCGTAATCTGATGCGCCAGATGTGGCAACGCTCGCTGACGGAGGCCAACCAGGTGCTGGCGGTGCCACGTCGCGCGGGCAAGGCGCGGACGATCGACCTGCAGGTTCGCAAGGACCGGCGTCGCCCGACCTGGCGCGACCCCGAGACCCTGCGCGGCGTCGGCTACTAGATCTGCGCGCTTCATGGCCCGGCTACCTGGGCCCATGCGCTGGCGGGCGCCGAGAAGTGCCCGTCCTTCCACGCGACTGGACGCTCCTCGCGGACGCGCAGGCGCTCGCGACAGGTCTCCGGCGAGGCGGATGGATCGCACTCGCGGACCCGGAGCTCCTCGGCGATCGTGATGTGGCCGTCGTGGACACGGACGTGGCGCTGGACATCCGCGCGGCGCATCCAGCCGTCGTCCATCCGCACGTCGCTACGCTCGCGCATGATCACACGCGCCGGTCCGACCGGTCGATCGCTGCCTTCCTCGCGCAGGTCGGCGGCGACGAAGCGCTGACCGACCAGGGGTAGCAATTGGAGCTGGCGGGTGCAGGTCGCCGGGGTCGCCGGGGTCGCGTCGGCGCAGCTCTGGCTGTCGGCGAGGAGCAGTTGGATGTCGCCGAATCGCTCGAGGCGCAGGCGGACGCGCCCGGCCGGAGCCCAGAGCGTGCCGATCCCCCGCACCTCGACGCCGCGCGCGACCCGGCGGACCAGCGCGACGGGGCCGCGAGCGCTGCCGTCGGAGAAGCGCTCGACGCGGGCCCAGACCAGCATATGTCCCTCGGGACCTGGTGAAAAGGTCAGGTCGGCGCCGCCGAGCGGGGCGGCGGGGAGCTCCTCCGGCGCGGGTCCAGGCGCGGCGGCCGTGATCGTTCGACCGTTGCAGTCGTGCGGCTCCGGCGGGACCGTCAGCGCGGGGCGACGCACGTCGCGGACGAGCAGCGTGAACCAGGCCGACGGCGGCAGCAGGCGCGTGTCGGACTCGTCGGCGCGCTCCGAGCCGACCAGGCTCGCGCAGATCGGCGGGTCGGAGGCGGGTGGACGACAGGCGCCGAGCATGGCGAGCGTCGCGGTGAGACGAAGAAGGATCGTGTTCATGGGATGTCCTGGGGAAGTGCGCCGCGGAGCGTCACGCCGGCGCGGATCAGGGAGTCGCGGTAGCCGCGGGCGAGGAGGTCGCGAAACAGGGGGGTGAGCTCGTCGTGTTGGATGCCGGACAGGGCGGCGTGGCACACCTCGAAGTGGCGCCACAAGCCCGTCATACGGTTCGGCCAGGCAGCCTGTGCGCCGCGCTCGATCTCCGCGGGCGCGAGCGATGCGATCGCCTCGCGGCTCGCCAGCAACGCGGCGCGCGCGTAGGCCCGCTGGTGATCGACGAGCACGCCGAAGAGACGCACGAGCTCCTCGCTGCGCCGCTCCCCGGGCTCGCGCCAGTCGAGCAGATATCCGAGTATGGTCGCCGTGGTCTCCATCGCCGACAGGGGATCCTCGTTGTCGGACCAGGTCACGCCGAGCTCGGTCGCCTGCTGGGCTCGTACGTGCTGCAGCTCGAGCGCACACGCGGCGAACACCCGCAAGATGTCGATGACCCGCGCCAGGAAGCGCCGGGCCTCGTCGTCGTCCGCGGGCGGACGCATCGAGGGGAGCAGCTCCGCGGCCGCCTGCACGACGACGCCGCGGCGTTGCTCGTCGGAGAAGGGGTCGGTGCCCGGCGGGGCGAAGCCGCTCCAGTCGCCGCGTGGGAACTCGCGCAGGAGGGTGAGCACGCTGGCCGGGTCCTCGAGCTGGACCGCCGTGATCGCGTGCGACAGGGAGGACTCCCAGGCGCGGCGGGCGGCGACCAACTGCGCGTGTACAGGGCGCAGCGAGTGGACGACGGTATTGAGTCGCGCGTGACGAAGGGCGTGGCGCCCGGCCTCGTCATCCTCCGGGAGCGCGGGCAGACCGTCACCGTCGATCTCGCCGTGGACGGCGACGACGTCCCGCGCGTCGGTCTCGAAGACCGGGAGGCCGGCGTCGTCGCCCTCGGGCGCGAGGGCCGGGGGCCGCGGGAGGGCGGGCAACAGCCGCAGCTCGAGCGCACCGATCGTCACCACCACGAGCTGACGCGCCAGCGGGATCGTGCTGCCGGCCGCGTACATCCGACGGTCGACGCCGAGGTGGTTCTTCACGTCGAGCACACACAGGTGCAGGTCGTCGCCGTCGCGCCGGATCTCGGCGTGGTGGCGCGAGACGAAGCCGTAAGGCAGCTCGACGTGGCTGCCGCCCTCGCGGCCGATGCGGACCGGAAATTCGTCGAAATCGCGGTCGAGCAGGCGCTTGCCGAACTCCTGATCGATGACAGTGACGTGTACGGAGACCACAGGAGACACCCGATATCTCGCAGTGTACGCATTCGCGGCGGCCCGGGCAGCCAAAACGATCTTGCGGGTCCAGCAACTCCGATTGCGGGGGGGGCGCCGCAAGCGGTGTTGGGGGGCGCCGGGGGGCGCCGCGCCGCGCAAGTGGGTGGTTGTGTCGCACGAACGTGCAGCTATAGTGCGGCTGGTTTAACCCACGTATGAGCCTCATACCGATACTCCGCGCGCTACTGGGTAACCAGCCACTGTTCACCTTCAGGACGGCCGGTGTGGAGGGGCTGCGGGTGGTGAGATTCTTCGGGCGCGAGAGCATCTCGGGGCTGTTCGAGTTTCGCCTCGAGCTGGCAGGACCCGAGCTCGAGCTGGCGTCCCTGGTCGACCGTCCGGGGCTGCTGCAGATCGAAGGGGTCGAGGTGCCGCGCCACGTGCACGGGGTGATCTCGGAGGCCGAGTATGTCGGTCAGACGCGGACGCACCAGCTCTACGAGGCGACCCTCGTACCGTGGATCTGGCGCCTGCAGCACCGCCAGTCGAGCCGGATCTTTCAGGACAAATCGACCCCGCAGATCCTCGAGGAGGTGCTGACGCAGGCGGGCCTGGCCAAGGACTGGCTGCGCCTCGACCTCGTCTCCAGCTACGCGCCGCGCAACTACTGTGTGCAGTACGGCGAGAGCGACCTGGCGTTCATCTCGCGGCTGATGGAGGAGGATGGGATCTTCTACTTCTTCGAGCACGCCGCCGAGCGCCACGTGCTGGTGCTCGCCGACCACCCCGGAGCGCACCGCCCGGTCCCCGGCAGCCCGGCGCTGTGGTTCATGGCGCCCGGCGGCGAGATGGTGGCGGACCGCGAGCACGTGCGCCAGCTTCGCTTCGGCGAGCGCGTCCGCCCAGGTAAGGTGTCCATGCGGGACTTCAACCTGCATCAGCCCGAGCTGGCGATGGAGGTCAAGGAGGCCAGCAAGCTGCACGCCGAGCTCGAGGTCTATCGCTATCCCGGCGACTATCAAGACCCCTCGACCGGCGGCCCGCACCAGGGGCAGTCGCTCGCGCGCCTGCGCCTGGAAGGTCAGCAGGCCAGCCGCCGCTGGGGGACCGGTGATTCCGACTGCCCGCGGCTCACCGCGGGCCACACCTTCTCGCTGGTCGGCCACCCACGCCACGAGCTCGACGGCGCCTATCGCCTGACGCAAGTCTCGCATCACGGCAACCAGCCGCAGGTGCTCGACCAGGACGCCGCCGGAGACTCGAGCTATCGGAACGAGTTCGGCGTGACCGAGATGAAGCAGCCGTTTCGTGTATTGCAGCAGACACCGCGCCCGGTGATGCGTGGCCTGCAATCTGCGACGGTGGTCGGGCCCGAGGGCGAGGAGGTGTTCCCGGACGAGCACGGGCGCGTCAAGGTCCAGTTCCACTGGGACCGCGCCGAGCCGTTCGACGAGTCGAGCTCGTGCTGGGTCCGCGTCAGCCAGCTATGGGCCGGCAACGGCTGGGGCGCGATGTTCATCCCGCGGATCGGCCACGAGGTGCTCGTCGACTTCCTCGAGGGCGACCCCGACCGACCGATCGTCGTGGGCCGAATTTTTACAGGGAACAACAAGACGCCGTACCCGCTGCCGGAGCAGAAGACCCGCAGCACGATCAAGTCGGAGAGCTCACCCGGCGACGGCGGCTACAACGAGCTGCGCTTCGAAGACCTCAAAGGTAGCGAGCAGGTGTTCCTGCACGCCGAGCGCAATATCGACGTGCGCGTCAATAACGACGCGTTCTCGACGGTCTGGCACGACAGCCACGTCACCGTCGGCCACGACGAGGGCGGCAAGGCCGGCGACAGCTTCGTGCAGGTGTTCCGCGACCACAACGCCCGCGTCCACCGCAATACCCAGGCCCAGCTCGGCGGGGATGTGAAGCTGCAAGTCGGCGGCATCGACGGCGCCGGCCGCGTCGACCTGCACGTGCGCGGCGAAATGCTGGAGCTGGTCGAGGGCGACCGCCATAGCCATGCTCTCAAGAGCACGCTGGAGAAGGTCGATGGCTCGGTGTCGCGGATCGTCGGCGGGAACGAGCAGACCCAGATCTCGGGCAGGCTCGCCGTGCAAGCCGGTGACGAGGTGCATCTGAAAGCGCCGAAGATCATTTTGGACGCGAGCGAGGGCATTACTGTGAAGGGGCCCGGTGGGTTCATGACTATCAACTCGAGTGGGATTTATCTGAGCGGGACGATGGTCTATATCAATAGCGGCGGCTCGGCGATCGCCGGGGCCGACGCGGCGCCGGCGACGGCGCAGGACGCCGCGAGCGCGGCGACGGTGGCGGCGACGCCGTCGGAGCGCGGGTCGAAGTGATGGGGCGAATGAGTGTGTAGCCATGCCTCTTGCCGTCATTCAGGGCGCCACTCTCCGCTGCGACCACGGTACCTCGGTCTGCAAGCTGAACGTGATCCACGCGACCACGGCGCAGAGCAGCCAGCAGCCGATTGCGTCGATCCTCGACCATGAGGCCGGCCAAAGCATCGGCCTGTTCGGCACCTGCAAACACGTGGCAGGGCCTTGCACTCCAGACACGCCGAGCCCATGGTTTCCTGGCGCACCGCAGCTCCGATTGTGTGTGCCGCGACCGCCGCTGTCCAGCGACTCGTTCCTGCTGTGCGTAGCGCACGGGCCGGCCGCGATCCACGTCGAGGACCCTGGGCAAGGCGGGTTGCATGTGCCGGCCGCAGGCGTGGCCGCGGCGCCGTTCGGGCCCTATTACTACATCTATCGATACTACGATTTCCTGCGCCGTCACCCTGGCTTGAGCCCGCCTGACTATTATCTTGAATACGGTAACAAGTTCTACCAGCTTTTCACCAGGACCGGTCTATCGGACCGCGGTGAGGCATGGCTCCGTGCGGTCGCGCGTGATCTGCAGGAGGCGATCGAGGCGCTCCGGCGTGCCGGGCCCGAGGCGTTCGACCAACTGGAGCTGGATGGCAAGGCCTTCCGAAAGTTCGCGTTCGACACGCATCCAGAGATCTATCGCAAAAACGGCTTTCTCGAGCTTTCGGCGTTCGACAAGGCCGAGATCCTGACCCTCGTGGGGGGCAATACGTCGCTTGGAGAGATCCCCGAACTCTTGAAGCAGACCGGGGGCCTCGCCTTTGAGGCCGCCAAGCACCCCCTGGCGACTGTCGGGGATCTGCTCGACTCCAAGTTTATCGAGACGCCGAAGCACATCTTGGACGAGATTTTTTAGATCTTTTACCCGGATGAACGGCTACGTTCTAGTCTTCGTACGCTCCTTCACGACCTCAGAAACGAGGTACCGTCGACCACCACGAACCTGATCGATGACCCGCGACCCGGCACATTAGGGAAAACACGGTATAGGTCGGTGCGGGCGGCACTTCGCGCAACGCGCCAAATGCGCATGGTGGACGCGATCGCACCTCAGAATGCGAGTTCAGGGTAGCGGGAGCGAAGCGATGCACAGGCATGTCAGATCCGCTCCACGCTCAAGGTAGGCGAGAGACGCTTGTTTCCCGCATACAGCGAGTCTGGGCTGAAAGATCTGACCGATGCCGTTGCTGTCTAGTTCACCCAGGGAACGGATGCTCCAGTCAGGCGCCAGTAGGCGCAACCCTGCGCTGGTAGGACCTGCAAAGAATAAAGCGATCGACCCGTCAACCCACTGCACGTCGAAGTCATAGACCGGGTCGAGCGGTAGCTTGTATGTGATCGGCATCTTGAGGTTCTGGTCGAGCACGGCCACGTAGAGTTCGCCCTGCATCTCGCTTGCACCATTAGCGAGCCCCCAAGCCTTCCGCTTGAACACCACAACGTCTAGTCCATCAGAATGGATCCAGTGCGCGCGTTCAACATTCTCGCTCAATTCATGCATCTTCCACGAGGTAACATCGTGTCTGAACAAGCATAGCGTCGAGCCCGAGAGGACCGAGGTCGCCAGCAGGTCAGGTGGTCCTTCAACATCGTGCGTACGTTTTACGAATGAAGGAAAGATGAAGCTGGACGCTTTCGATTCAATCGTGGCGAAGGGCCCCAAGGACTGCCCCCAGAGCAAACGATAGGCCATTCCCTGACATTGAGTGAAGACGACCTGCCAATGCCCGCGCGCTTCACGCAGGCTCCAGTGTGGCAACGACGGTAGCAACTCAGGTAGTTCGATCGCCGGACCCAGCGCGACAAGCGAGTCCACGTCGCGAATTTCCAGGCTTGTACAGGCAGCCCCGTCGTGGAGTGACCGACTTGGTCGCGATGTCGCAAGCCGGACTTTGGCGCCTGCGGCGATCAGCGCGAGACGCTCCACGGGCGATGGGAGGTGGCGCCTGACGAATTTCAGAAAAGGCTTACTCATGCGCTAACCTGACGGTTAAAATTTGTGGAAGTCGAATACCTTGACACCAGGATGCCGGCCGGCGGTCAAGTGAGGCGGCCACTTTGTGGTGACTCCATCGAGCGACATCATCTCCCATTCCAGCTCGGAATACGTAGCTGGCGTGCCGTAAGATGGATCATAAAATATTACCTTCTTCACTTTGGCCGAGTCTGTGACGAAGTATTTCACTATGGCGTGATCCACGAAGAATGGTTGCGGTTCAGAGTTGCCTTGTGCTGCTACGCCCGTCTGATTTATGCATTCTCCGGTCGGTAGGCCGATCTCAAAGAAACCGTCCCCATCGACCCGATGGGTCATCCAGACGCTCGTTCTGCCTAACAGCGCTGAAAAGGGGGCGGTCTTCGGAGACGCGATGAAACTCCAGTTCTTGACGAGCATCCCGATCGCTCCTCCGGTGGGGTTTGAGACGTACAGATGGCTACCCTCGATGTTGGCGATCCCGTGCGTTCGACACATGTCGACCATGAACGACGACCAATTCCCGCAGCGTGCATTGCCGATTCGACTACTCAGGAGTACGTCGGTTTGGGATGTAGTCGGGATATCAAGTGGGGGTTTCCAGTAGGTCAGAACAATGCCATCACGGACGCGCTTCACCGGGCGCGGGGGGGTTGCTTGGGCGCCTTCAAATATCGTATACATCGACTTTACGGCGCCGTCAATTTGGTAATGTCCATGCGCGGCGCGGCACGAATGATGGACCAGCGTCCAAAAGATCGGCGTCACGATGGGGGCGCCGTGAAGGACGTACAGTGGGTTCGTGGAGGCCCCTGCGCTCTGCCGCGTGGCAGTCGATGTTCCGGTGTTGAAGATCCATTCGATCCAGAATGGGTCATAGTAAGTGATGTGGTCGGGCAGAGAGATGTCGCTGATTACGTCCACGAACTCCACGAAGTGGTCCGAGGGCTTCACCGTCAATAGCTTTACCCAAACCATGGTCGATTTTTGTGTAATTTGCGCGGTACCTTTGACCCAAACGTCAGTGGGGCACGTCGGTGGCTTGGTGACCTTGAACCTCGCTGTGAGTTGGACTTTGGTGTTTCGCGCGTAGGCCACCGGGTACTGAGCGGGCAATTGAACGGAAACCAAATTATTTGCTGGGCGCGCCCGCTTCCACTGCGGAGCGCCGAACTCCCCCATTGTATCATTATTGATGTTGTGATTTTTTTTGAACGTAACAGACTCAACCTGGAGGGTCAAATCAGAAGGCTGGCAACGGATCATGATCGTCCCGACCTTGGCTCCAGTCGTCACGGCGCTTGCAGAAGACTTACTGATGGCCAATGGGCACCCCTTTTTCGTGGAGATTGTAAAAGAGCGACTCGATTCTGCTCTCGTGTGCGGGCAGGTTGTGCTGCTGACTCAGGAGGGCTTGGATCCAGGCGAAATCCGGGTTAGCCGGGTTAGCCGCTGGATTCACGTCGGCGATCATTTTTATGTAAAGAAATAGACAGACCTCTAATTCGAGATGTAATCCGTTACCTTCGGCCGCAAGTCTTGCTTCGCGGACAAAAGCTTCGGTCGGTCTTTGATCCCCTGGAAACGATTGTTTGAGGTGATGGAGTATCCTGTGGTCGAACTCTGAAATCGCGGCCTCCGTGAACGCCCGTATCTGGCTTGTGCTCATTATTAACATTAGTCACCAAGATTTTGTGCGAAAGCCGTACGAAGGACCCCAAGGCCAGGGCCCTCGAAGAACACAGCATCGATCTGCGCCATCAGCTCCGCGCGTTGCTCCGCGGTGATCACCTCCGCGAACGTTCTTAGCACCCGGGGGTCGTAGAAGCGGAAGAACAGGCGGTGGGTTTCGCCTTCGGCTTCGACCATGAGGAACTGGCGGAAGTGGCGGCGGACGGTATCGAAGCTGGCCGGGCTGCTGAGATAGATGCCCCAGGACTCGCCCCAGCCTTCGTGGACCAGGCGCTCGAGCAGCTCGGAGCTGGGGTCGAGGTGGACCAGGTAGGGGGCGACGTCGTCGAAGGCGCGGCCGCGTTCGCCGTCGTAGAGGGAGGCGTAGGGGTCGATGGACTCCTCGAGCAGCTCGAGGGCGCGGGGGGAGCGGGCGGCGTCGATGATGGCGTAGAGGGTGCTGGTGGCGCGCAGGGGGGCCAGGGTGGCGAGGGCGGTGGTGCTGGCGGGCGTCGGTGGGCGCGGCGGTGTTGGTGGGGTGCGGGCCTCGATGATGAAGCGGAGGGTGGTGCGACCGGCGGTCATCCAGCCGCGGTGGGCGAGCTCGCCGCGCAGGGCGGGCAGGCCGTCGAGGGAGATCGGGTGGGGCGGGCCGAGGGCGCGCACGTGGGCCGCGACGCCGTCCCAGGCGATCTCGAAGTGGCGGTCGGCGAGCGGGGGGTCGCCGCGGACCTGAAAGTGTGGAGATATGTCGGCGTCGGGGCTCGCGCTGCCGACGGTGCGAATGTCGCCGGGGGCGAGCACGAGCTTGCGAAACGCCTCGGGGCCGGACCACAGTTGCAGGACGGCGCGGGGCGGGGCGGTCGGGCCGTTGGGCAGCAGGTGATAGCGGCGAAATGTGTAGTCGAGCTCCTCGAGCTGGTCGGCGTAGGTCGGGTCGACCTCCTCGAGGTTGCGGGCGGCGATCGGGCCGATGTTGGTGCTCAGGCGCTCGTCGGCGGTCGGGATCCGGCCGTCGGCGGTGGTCCGGGCCATGAACTCGAGCTGGGCGGAGATCTGCCGCAGCAGGGCCCAGCGGGGCGGGGCGAGCTCTCGGGTGCGGTCGCTGGCCTCGCGCAGGACGGTCGCAAAGGTGTCACGCGAGACGATGCGCATCGGTGCAGGCATGGTTGCTTTCACGGGTGGAATTTGTGCGGGACGAGGATCTGGGTGCCACCGCCGGCGCAGGCGACGTCGCGCTGGGTGGTGGGATCGTCGCCGGGCATGGACCAGGTGTCGTTGGCGGGCGCCGCGACGCTCTGCAGGCCGAGGGCGGGCGCTTCGTCGGGGAACTCGACCTCGCGATAATCGCGCGGCACGGCGGTGGTCACCCGAACGCCGTCGACCCAGGGATAGACGAGCGAGGAGGTACCGAGCGACTCGGGGCTGACGTCGGGGTCGAGCGCGAAGTACTGGCCGAGCCGGCCACCGGGGACGCCGCGTTGATAGAGCTTGCCACCGCCGAGCGGGGGGATCTCGACGACCTGGACGGGGCTTGCGACGTCGACGCAGCGAACGTGCGACTCGATCTTGCTGGGCTTGAGATCGGTGAAATGCTCGAGGTAGAAGTTCCAGGTGACCGCGGCACGCGAGGCGCAGCGCAGGTCGTTGGCGCCATCGCCGAGGTTTGGCTGGGCGGCCAGCGCGGCGAGGGAAAATGGCGTGGGGACGGCCTGTGCGAGGGCGGCGCGCGGGCAGGCGGCGCCGGGGGGCGGCTGCGGGTCGTCGAGGGTCGCGGCGTCCGTCAGCGGCGCGAGGCTCTCGTCATCGTCGATATCATCGTGGCTCTGGCGCTCGCGGGCGCGCTCACACTCCTCGCAGAAGGGGGTGCCTTGCCTGGCGGCGGCGCGGAAGGTGAAGCTCTGCGGGCTGTCGCCGATGATGACCGTCGGGCAGCCGGCGACGATGATGCCGCCGTGGTTCATCGGGTCGGTGCGGCGGGCGGCGGAGCGGTGATTGACGAGCACCGTCGTCGAGCCCTTGCGGATCTGGTCCAGCGGGCCCAGCGGGACGCATATACTGCGGTCCTGGGCCCGGGCGGCCGGCAGGTGGCCGATGATGACGTTCATGCTGCCGGAGAACACCGGGCCGCCGATGTGCGGGACCGGACCGGGGAGGATCTTGGGGCACAGGTGGTGGTCGCTGATGCGGGCGGCGTCTGGCATGAAGCTCCTGCGCGTCAGGACCGAAGGTGGGACTCGGACACATTCGCAACATAGCGCGCCTCGACGTGCGGGGGAAGCATTAAATGTAATGAATTAATATCAACGTAGATTGGCCTGCGCCGATTGTGCGGGGCCAGTGTGCGCCGGGGGATCCGGCTTGGTGGCGGGGACGATCATGCGGGTGGAGAGGCCGAGGTGTTCGTCGCGCGCGAGCCACAGGTCCTGGCCGAGGTTACGCATGCCGAGGAGGCCGGCCGGATAGTCGAAGTCCTCGATCTCGAGGACGAGGTCGTAATGGATCGGCTCGGGCGTGAAGCCGTCGGTGACGGCGCACGCGAGCGCGTGGGCGGGGCCGCCGGGGGTGAAGAGCTTGTAGCGTTCGCCGTCGAGCGGGCCGATCACGATCTGGGCGGCGCCCGCAGGGTGGATGACCTCGGTGCCGAGCACGGCGTTGTCGTCGAGGTGGGAGGTCGGGGAGCCGAGGCGATTCCACTGCGACTCGTCGAGGGGGGTCCAGCCGCCGCTGAGGGCCTCGACGCGCAGGCTCGCGGGGCCGAGATGTTCGTCGAGGCAGATGCGCAGGGCCGCGGAGAGCATCGCGGGTGAGCGCACACCGGAGGCGACGATCGGGGCGAGTCGCATGAGCTTGGCGCGGGGCAGGCCGGAGCGGTCGTCCTGGCCGAGCAGCGCGAACAGTCGCTGCGACCACAAGTCGCTGCCGTCCGCTCGCAGCGCGCTCGGGATGTCGACGGAGCGCACGCCGCGGACCAGCAGCGAGAACAGGCGGTGATGCAGGAGGTCGAGCACGCCGCGGATGGCGGCGCCCTGCTCGTCGTCCTGGTCGGCCTCCTCGGCCATGTAGAGCGGCATCGGCGTGCTGGCGCCGCACAGGCCGAGCAGGGTGAGTTCGAGGTGGGCGACGTGTGGTTCACCGCGCAGCTCGAGGTCGACGAGCTCGCCGACCTCGACGTGCATCGCGCTGCTGTGGTGAAAGCGGATGCGCTCGTTGCGGGGGCTATCCGAGCAGCCGACCGGCTGCGCCGCGGGCAGGTGGCGCTCGAGCAGGTCGACCGCGGCGAGCAGCTCGTACGTCGCCGGGGAGGCCAGCAGATCGGCGAGCGCGGGGTTCATGCGGAGAGCCGAACTGGCCATGAGAACTCGAGCCGCGAGGGGTTGAGGACGACGCGCAGCTCGCTGGCGACGTTGATGTTGATGTGAGATCCGTAGAGGTCGTCGAGTACGCGGCCGAGGGTGAAGGCGTTGCCGATGCCTGCCAGGCTCCGCTCGTCGAGCTCGACGGTGGTGCGGACGGCGCGGATCGGTACGCCGCGGACCAGGCGGGTGACGGCCTCACACTTGACCTCGCGCACAGCCTCGACGGTGCGCTCGGCCAGGCGACCGCGCTGGGTGCCGGCGGCGGAGTGGAAGTTGTAGAGCCGTAGCAGGCCGCGCAGCGACGCGCCGTCGACGGGGCCGCGCTGGTTGAGCGAGAGGTGCGAGAGCAGGCGCCACAGCGTCTCCTCGCCGAGAGCCATGCGCACGGGCGGCGAGACCGGGGCGATGTTGGTGTAGCTGCGGTAGGTCGCGCCGCGCAGCTCGCCGGTGATGTCACCGACCTGGAGCTGGAGGGGCAGGGCGCGGTTGGTACACAGCAGTTGCAGCGAGACGACCTCTTCGTCGAGGCTGGGGCCGTTGCCATCGGGGTCGCGGAGGTCGAGGTAAGTGTCGATATTGCTGTCGACGGGGGAACGGGCGCGCACGACGGCGAAGCTGGGGGCGTGACGACCGGCGATCTGGCCGGCCTGGGCGAAGGGCGCGAAGCTGCGGCGCCCGCCGTGGGTGCGGCTGACTGCCGTGACGCTGCGGACCTCGTAGACCTCGGCGTGGCGGGGGTCGACGCCGTCGGCGCGCATCAGGTATGTGCGCTGCCGCGGGCCGCGGGAGATCGGCTCGCCGGGCGACTCGAACAGGTTGATCGCCGGCGTGCAGTGCAGGCGAAAGGTCGAGGGGGTGACGGCGGCGGCGAGCGGGGGCGGGCGGTCAAACTCGAATTGCAGGCCGATGCGGGCGTCGCCGAGGCCGAGCTCGTGGAGGCCGGTGAGCTCGAAGAAGCAGAACTTCTCCGGGAGCGCGAAGAACTCGAGGACGCTGCGATAGCCCTGGGGCGCCGTGTCGAGCCACGGGAGCACCGCGCTGGCGGTCGCGTCGAGGGGGCTCACGCGGGTGGCGGGCAGCCGCCCGACGACGACGCCGCCGCTGAGCACGGTGACGCCGGTGAGGTGCTGCGCGAGCCACAGCATCAGCGACGGGGGGATCGAGGGATCTCCGTGGTGGATATAGAAGCGCAGGGGCTGCGGGTCGGTGAGCGCGGCGCGGCCGCCCTCGGTCGGCTCGAGGGTGACGGTGAGCTTCGGTTGCTGCGAGACGGACTCGTCGAGGCGCGCGTCGACGACGGTCAGCGGCCAGAGGTCGACGTCGAAGCAGGTCCGAAACCGGCACGCGGTGCCCTCGACGGCGCGCGCGAGCAGGGGGCGCTCCCGGGGGATGCGCTGGCGAGCGCGCAGGTTCTTCGTGTTGGGATGGAATTCGATGATGGTGGTCGCGGGCAGTGAGCGGAGAAAGTGCGGCAGCGTCAGCTCGGCGAGGTGATGTGCGATCTGTGCGCCCGCCTGGTCGATGCGGGCGCGCAGTCCGGCGGCGATAAAGGCGACGCCCTCGAGCATGCGCTCGACGTCGGGGTCAGCGCCGCGGTCGTGCAGGGCGCCGGCGAGGGCGGGATTAGCGGTCGAGAACTCCTGCGCGGTCTCGCGGAGGAAGGCGAGTTCGCCGGCATAATAGTCGAGGAGGTCCATGGCTCACGGTCCCTGGATATGAAAGTGTCCGCTGGCGGAGAGCTCGGTGCGCGCGCGCAGGAGGGTGCGGCCGGCGTCGCTGAATCGGGCGGAGATCTCGAAGGCGAGGGCGAGCGGGTCGCTGCTCTCGACGGAGGTCACGGTGACGTCGCGCAGGCGCGGCTCGTGGAGCAGGACGGTGGCGCGAATGCTGAGGGCGAGGATCTGGGTGCTGGCCGGGAATCCATGCACGATGTCCGCGAAGTCGAGGATGCCGAGGGTCGGGCTCGACAGCGATTCACCGAGGTGGGTGTTCAAGATGACCTGCAGGTGCGCCAGCACGGATTCATGGTCGCGGGCGCGCGGGAGGCCGCCAGCGAGCCGCCGGTAGAGGCCGCGCGCGGGGACACGGACGCCGCGGAGCTCGCGTTCACTTGCCATGGCGACGATCGGCGATCCGCATGAGGTCGAGGGCGGCGAGCCGGCGAGGTAAGCCGCTTACGGGCATTCGACGAGTGTCACGGTCACTGCGCATGACGTTTCAAAGGCTGACGAGGACGTTCTTGAAGGTGGTCGTGTCGAGCGCCGGAAACTCGGTCTTTCGCAGCGTGTTGGCGACACACTTGCCGATCGGGCTGGACCTCTGCACCTTGGCGACGATGACCTTGACCGGCACCCCGCCGGCCGACGCCAGCTCGAAGCTGATGGGGATCTCTTCGACGGTACGGATCCTGAGCTGGCCGCAGCGCCTGTCGAGCATGCGTCGCTGGTTCCGGAGAAAGTTGGCGAGTTGCTTCTCGGGCGTAATCTCGGGCGGTAGCCGGAGCTCGGGGTCGCCGATCGGGGGGGCGATCGCGCCGGTGGTGTCGGGCGGTGCGTCGCCGATATCCTCGGTCGCGGGCGGGCCGGACGTGGCCTCAGCGCCGGTGGTGGTCTCGACGGTGGCGTCATTGGCGATGGTGAGGTTTTGGGGGACCGGATTCACTGCGGGAGCCGCGGGCTGCGGGGGGATGGGGTCGGGCGGGGCGGTGGTGGCCACGGGCCCGGAGTTCGTGGGGGCGGGCGCAGGGGCGGGTGACTCGACAGGCGGGCCGCGTTGGGCCCTCACCGGGCGATGCGCCGCGGGTTCGCCGGCGTGGCTCGGGAGCCATGGCACCAGCAAGAAGACCATGAACAGGGTGGTCGAGAGCGTCATTCCGCCGAGGCAGGCGGCCAGGTAGGCCAGGATACGGGCGGTGGTGCGCTGCGGCGGTTCGGCGCTGACGCGATATTGCAGGGTGTGGGCCTCGTCGTCCTCAAGGAGCATGCGCTCGCGCCGGGCCTCGAAGACCTCGAGCGCGCGCAGCGTGTCCGCGAGCTGCTGGGCCGAGGCCTGACGGTCCTCGGGGCGCTTGGCGAGCGCGCGCATGACCTCGCGCTCGAGCGCCTCGGGGATCTCCAACGAGGGAGCCCGCTTGCGCGGCGGCTCGGGCAGTTGCTTGCAATGCTGCTCCATCACGTCGTAAGGCGACAGCTCGGAGTAAAAGGGGAGCGTGCCGGTCAGCATGCGATACATCATCACGCCGACGGCGTAGAGGTCGGTCTGCGGGCACGCATCCGGGGTGCCGCGGACCTGCTCGGGTGACATGTACTCGGGCGTGCCAGGCGTGCCCTGCGAGGCGCGGGTGGTCGGCGGCGCCCGGGGGTCGCGGTGGCCCTGCAACACCTTGGCGATGCCGAGGTCGAGGACCTTGACGCGAAACTCGCCGGATCGCCGGGTCAACAGGACGATGTTGCCAGGCTTGATGTCGCGGTGGATCAGGCCATGCTCGTGCGCGTGCTGCAAGGCATCACACACCTGCGCGACGATCGATACCATCATCCGCCACGGCACGGGCCGCGACTCGTCCTCGCCAGGGTGCAAGAAGCCCTGCAGGGTCTCGCCGCGCAAGAACTCCATCACGAAGTACGCGAGCCCGTCCGGCGTCGAACCCTGATCGGTGACGTCGACCAGGTTCTCGTGCCGGATCCTCGCGGCCTCGCGCGCCTCCTGCCGGAACCGGGCCAGGTAGTCGGCCTGGCTGGCGTAGTTCGGGTTCAAGATCTTGACCGCGACGGGCTTGTTAAGCTCGCGGTCGACCGCCTCGTAGACCGTCGCCATGCCGCCGTAGCCGATCCGGCGGCGAAGTTGGTAGCGCTCAGCGAGGAGCTTGCCGGAGTAGTCAGGGGTCATTGGGGGCACTTTTCGAAGCAGTAGAGGTGGGCCTTGGTGTTGCATGACGCTGCATTACAGATCGACCAGTACGGCGCGGATTTAGTTTTGGTACAATACTCTTCTGTAAGATATTCCAAGAATGCGTCAAGGCCTATATTCCAATGCTTGATGAATTCATGAAAACTTACAATGCCATAGATTCCTTCGTTGTCGGGGAACTCGCTGTTCCAGGCGTGGCAGGTTGACGACTCGTCGCAGTCCGGTTCTGTCGCGCCGATGCAAGTCCAAGCTAATATCGCGCCATTGACGGTAGTTCCATTCTCATCTATGTTTAGCGGTGTAAATAGCGGGCTTGGATTCATGGCGAGCAGAGAGTCGATGCCGTCAGCCAACTTTGTACCATCGGTGAGGTAGTAAGGAAGGCCGCAGGTGGACTTGAGCACGGGCTTGGCCGAGTACCTTTCGGTTGCCAGCCACGCCACAAACCTATCGTTCGGGACGAGGCCCGCGGCGGCCGCGGCCTCGTTGCATAACCCATCAGCGCCCGCTATTCCACCCAGGTTCCCGGTAAAGGTCTCGTGGGTGACGAAGGCTCTAAGGAACCCGTTCTTGCAGTCCGTAGTGCATTTAGAATCACCATTCTCGTTTTTGCTTCCGTTCCCCGAGAGTTTGCGGGAGCCATTGTCACACTCCTCGCCTGCTACGATGTTTGCGTGTCCGTCTCCGCATTCTGCGCAGGTGTTATCATCGTCACACTCAGCAGAGTCTTTGCCGTTATGAACCTTGCACTCGCACGGCGGCACCCCCGTCTCTGAGGACTCGGGCGCGCTCGTGTTGCTGGTCGATTGGCTCTCGCTGTTGGTCGGGTCTTCCCCCGCCGTGCCCGACAGTGCGGTCGTTGAGCCGGCTTTCGTGTCCGAGCTATCGAGGGATGTCATCGTCGTCGCGTCGGATGCGGAGTGATGCATCGTGCTCGTTTTGCTGGCGCCGCCCTCGGTGTCTTCGCCTAGCCAGACGACCCGGTGGCAACCTTCCGAGACAATGGAAAACGCAGCGAGGAGGATGATGGAGGAGGATTTTTTCATGAGTTTCCTTTGGGGCAAGGCTATCCGGGTCGGTGGCGATTTCGGCGATGGGCCAAGCGACTCTGCTTTTCGGTTCGTTGTTGGATAGCAGTGGTTATCGCCCCGACGGCGAGACCGAGACCTATTCCGAGGAAGCTGGCGGCCAACATTGTCTGGTGACGATTTTTGAACAGGTCGAAACCGTCACTCAGGTCTCTATCTCGGCATGAATCGCACACGAGGGCGTAAGAGAGGATTCCACCAGCAGTGGAGAGCGTTGCGCCGGCCAGGGTTACCTTCCAGGCACGCTTATAATTTTGGGCAGAGGCTCCTGCGATGGCGCTAATCCATAGACCGGTCGCTACACCCAGCGAGACGGCGCCCAGATCACCCCTGTTTCTTATCCCTTGCGCCTCTCGGATGTTTTCGATCGTGATCAATTCCGGTATTCTTGACTCGCTTACCGGGACGAGCACGCTGCCAACGATGCCTGTCACGAGGCCGGCGCCGGCCAGGCCGAGGCCCAGATTCAGGCGTTTGCGGCGCTCGCCGCTCCATTTGGGGGTGAGCTTGACGGGGAGGGTGAGGGGGCCGCTGAGGACGAAGTCCTGGCTTTTTGGGAGGAAGCCGCGGGCGCGGGCTTTGTAGGTCCAGGTGCCCGGGGGGAGCTCGCGGCGGATCGTTGGGGTTTCGCTGGTGAACGTGAGGTTGGGGCCGCGGGGGCGGTGGAGGTCGATGGTGATGCCGCGATGCAGGGCGCGGGTCGGGGCGAGGTCGAGGGTGAGGATGTGGCGGATCGGGCGGGTCGTGAGCTCGAGCTTGAGGATGCGGGCGGCGGGGTGGACGATGACGTGCAGCGGGATGACCTGGTGTTCGCCGAGGCGAACGGGGGTGAGGGTCAGCTCCCATTCGCCGGGGGTGAGGGCCAGCTCGTGGGCGCCGCCGGTGGGGGAGAGGGCGGCGAGCGGGACGACGATCGCGGGCTCACCCGCGTGGGCAAAGTCGGTTCGCGTCAGGCGCAGGGTGAGGGGGGCGTCGTGGGGCGGGGTGCGGAGGATGACCCTGGTGGTCCGCGCGAGGATGGCGGTGATCCGCCGGGTGGCGCTCTTGCGTTCATCCGGGTGGTCGGCGGCGCTGACGAGGAAGCGGCGCAGGTGGATATATGCGGCGGTGTCGTGTCCGGCGCCCTCGCGGGCGAGGCCGGCGAAATAGTGGTACTTCGGGGCGGTGGGGTTGGCGGCGACCAGGAGCTCGAACAGGTGGACGGCGCGGTCGAAGCGGCCGGCGTCGAAGTGGGCGCCTGCGGTCGTGACGCAGGCGGCGGAGTCGTGCGTACACGACTCGTCGTCGAGGTCGGCCGGCTCGGGGTCCTGGGCCGTTGCGAGGGCGAGGAGGAGGGTACGAAGGATCACGGCGCGCTCCAGGTGACGGAGCCGCGGGCGGTGACACAGGCGGGCTTGAGGGCGGGGGGCTGCTTCGTGCAAACCTCGTCGCGTTGACAGGCGATCGCGCCGCATAGCGGGGCCGAGAGCAGGGTGTTGTGGGGGGCCTCGGAGGACTCGAGCGTCGCGGGGTTCTTGACGCGCCGGGCGCGGCAGGCGGGGAGCTTGCCGCGAGCGCGGCCGACGGCGTCGAACACGGGCCGGAGGTCGTCGAGGGTCCTGAACGACCTGGCGAAGATATCCTCGATCTTTCCGTTGCAGTCCACCACCACGGTGACCGGCAGTGCCCACGGGGCGGGGGCGCGGCCGTCGGCGCGCAGGGCGGCCTGGATGCCGGTGGACAGGCCGCGGTCGGACAGGAAGTGTTTGAACGCGGGCATGGTCGCGGCGTGGTCGCGGCGGGCGGTGGCGCCGTCGATCGGGTCATTAATCTGCACCGGGATGAAGTCGACCTCGTCGCTCCAGATGTGCTCTTGTTCCTCGAAGAGCTGGCGAAATGCCGGCAACTCGGCCTTGCAAGGCGCACAAAAGGTCGCCCAGAGGTTGAGTACGGTGACGCGGTCGCGCGCCAGGATCCGATTCATGCGACGCGGGACGGACCGGCCGTCTTCGAGGATCTCGATCACGTCGGCGGTCGCCAGCTTGAGGTCCGGTGGGGCGAGCTCGGGCTCCTCGTCCTCCTCGGGCTCCTCGACCTTCTCGTCGGTCGGCGGCGGGGGCGGGACGTCGGCGTCCTTGGTGGCGCTTGGCGTCCCCGGCTCCTGCGGGCGTGGCGTTCGGCCGCCGGTCAATTGCAGGTAGCTCCACAAGATCACGGCGCTCAGGCCGAGCACCGGGGATAGCCGGGTGACGATGAATCGGCGCAGGCGATTCGGGGCTTGCCCCGTCACGTAGTGCCAGCCGGACCCCTGCGTGGGGGAGGGCTCGAAGGCCGGGAGCTCGTCGAGGTCGCCATCGGTGAGGTGGCTGGGCGCGAAGAAGATGCCGGTGCGGCCGGTGTGCTCGGCGCCGCCGCGATGGCCGCTCGATGGCTCACGGGCAGGCGAGTCGATCGGCGCGGACGGTTGCGTCTGTGCGGCGTCCTGGCTGGCCGGGTGCGAGCCGCTGGCGCCGGGCGCGTTCGCAGGGCCGGGCGGGGGCACGGGGTATGCGTCGCGAAACGGGACCAGCGGGTAGCGGGTGACGAGCCCGGGAGAGCCCGGAAGGTCGGCCTCCGCGCGCGCGGGGCCGGTCATCTCGATGTCGATCGAGATGTCGTCGTCGTCGGTGAGCGCCGACTTGGTGAGCGGCCCGGGGGCGGGGTGGGCGGGGTCCGGATCGGTCGGTCGCATCTTCTACTCGCTCGCGGAGGGCTTGAGTTCGCAGGCGACCGGGACGATGAGGACGACCTGATTGATGGTATCGTCGGCCCACTGCTCGTCGCGCTCGCTGAGCGGTTGTTCGCTCTTGATCAGCTTGAGCAGGAGATTGTGCGAGCTCTTGCTCCACGTGATGAAGTGGTTGCTGTAGCGCTGGGCGAAGAACTCGCGGCCGATCTTGCGCTTCGGGCCGAGGATGAACTCGCGGAGCTTGGCGCCGAAAGCGTCGCGCTGTGCGACGGTCATATCGAGCGCCGCGAACAGCAGCTCCTTGGTGTGGATGCTGCGCTTCTGGGCGAACAGGTCGTTGCGCCGGGGGTTGCCGTGCGGGCTCGAGCGGGCGATGATGAAGATATATTTCGCGGCCTCGAGCGCGGCCTTGGATCGGGCCAGGCGCTCGACGTAATGGTCCCGGGTCTTCGCGTCGGGCCAGGGATTATCATCGAGCGGGGGTTTACCGGCCTCGAAGTGGAGGGTGATGACGTCGGGGAAGGCGGAGATCAGGGCGTCGAAGGCCTTGTTCCTCATCGCAAACTTGGTGAGCGAGCCGAGCTTACAGGTGCCGAGGTTGCCCTGGCACTCTTTGTCGAGCCGCGCGAGGGCCTTTTGCAGCTCGGGGTCGTCGCACGCGGGGGGCGGAGGCGGCACGGGGTCGACGCAGACGCCGGCGTTGCAGGTCATCGGAGGTTCACATTCGCATTCACCAGTCCCACACGGGTCGTTGAGCTCGCAGATGCTCTCGCTCGGGGAGGCCCGGCAACGGCCGGTCTGGCACAGTTGGCCCTCGTCGCAGCCCATGTCGTCGACGCACTCCGCGACGGAGGTGGCCTCCGGGCGGATATTGTCGAGGATCAGCTTGAAGCCGATGAAGGCGACGAGGGCGAAGGCGAGCGCGGCCGTCGCGGTGATGCCGACGAGGAGCCGCGCGGTACGCAGCTCGCCGGGCGAGGCGACGACGGCTCGCGGCGGGTCCTTGCGACCCGGGACTGTGATCTCGCGTTCGCCCGAACGGGGCTTGGCGGTCGAGGAGACGATGGTCCTGGCGCTACGTAGAAGGGACATGGGGTTTAGCCTCGAGTCTTGAGCTGCTCGCGCAAGTCGGTCATGGTCTTGTCGAGATCGCCGAGGTTCTTGGCGCCACGAAATCGCAGCATGCGGTCGGAGGGGATGGCACCGTCGAAGAAGAGGACGAAGATGCCGGGGGTCTCCATGAGGTTCTGGTCGAGACCGAAGTTGGCCTGGTCGCGGATGCGTTCGTGCATGGCCGGGTCGTCGAGGCACTGCAGGAAGGGGTCATTGTTCGGGTCCTCAATGTTCACCGGGAGGTCGAGCTGGGCGGCGGCCTCGGCGAGGCGCACACGTCCGAAGTGAGGCTCGGATCGCTGTTGTAGGGCGAACACCTTCTCCATCATGTAAAAGCCAGCGGCGGCGGCGACGGCGGGGCGCTTGTCGAGGTCCGGCTCCTTACCCTCCGAGTAGAGCTTGGCGAAGCACTCGACGGCGACGGCTGCGTCGCAAGAGTGGTTGCGGACGGCGTCGGGGCTCTGCGCGGGGGAGTTGGCGGGGAAGCACTTGCCTTCACGCGCGTAGTGGTAGACCGAGACCTGGTAGCGGCCGTTGCTGGCCCGGGCGTCGGCCATCCACGAGAGGAACTCGTCGCGGCAGGACGGACAGGTGAGGTCGACGAACAGCCCGATCTCGGCCTCGGGCATGGTGGCCGGGGTGCGCAGGGTGGTCTCGGGCAGGCCGCGGCCCTCGACGATGCAGCGCGGCTCGACGCGCATGCTCGCCGAGCCGTTGCGATAGAGCACCATCTGCGTGGTGCTCAGCGCGACGAAGCCGAGGGCCGCGATCAACGCGCTGCCGCCGCGGACGCGCAGTTGGCCCCAAAGGGCGACCAGGCTGGCGAACACGCCGCCCGGATGCATCAGCAATACGCCGAGGAGGATGACGATCTGGATCGCGTAGATCGCCATGCAGTACAGGCAAAAACTGTGCAAGATGACGGTGGCGTGGAAGGCGTAGTAGCCGACGACGATGGTGCCGGTGAGCACGAGCCACGCCAGCAGCGGGCCGATGACCGGGAGGTTGCGCGTCGGTCGCACCAGCACGGCGATCGCCAGGCCGAGCAGCACCGCGTAATAGCTGGTGGAGAAGATGGAGATCGGCGCGCCGAACAGCAGCGAGCGGCTGCTGGTGAGCACGCCCCCGCACTTGAACACCGCGCCGCAAGCCGACAGCAGGGACTCGTCGCAGCGATAGGTCGAGCGAAACTTAGCGATCGTGAGGAATCCGCTGAGCAGCGCGCCCGCGGCGCTCAGCAGACACAGCAAGGCGGTCGCGGTGAGCTCGGGGCTGGGTACGTCGCGTTTTTTGTTCGGAATGGTGTTGGCCATGGTGGACGACCGGAGCGAGAGAAATACATGCAAGATGTGGATCGACGTAGGCCACGCGCGCAATCCCCAAAGTCAACTGCGGGCCGCTTCTGGGGGCATGCAGCGCCGGTTGGGGGTGATGTCAATAAGGCTGGGGGTTGACGCCGGGGTGGCGACGCGGGACGCTTTCACGTAAATGTATGTACGGCGATCGGTGATCTGGTGGATGGCGGCCGCGGGCGCAGGCGCGTCGAGGTGTCGGCCTCGGCGTGGGCGTCGTAGCGCGCGAGGATGCTCGCTGCCTCCGCGAAGTGGCCGAGCCGGGCGCGTGCCTGGCAGGCGACGAGCAGGGCGCGGAGGTCCTGGGTCTGGTTCCAGCAGGTCTCTGCGGTGCGGGCTGCGAGCATGAAGGCGCGGATGCGGTGCTGCTCGATGGCCGCCTGGACGCACGCAGGCGCGGGCGGAGGGGGTGCGGTGAGCACGAGGACGAGCCAGGCGAGGATCACGTGTCGCCTCCGCGGAGCATATGCACGACGGTGACGAAGCCGTCACCGCGGGCGAAGGTCCGCGCGCGCAGGAGACCCAGGAGGCACCTTCGTGCCGCGGGGGTGAGCGGCTTCGCGGGGGCGCGCACGGACTTGACGCTGCCATCGGGTGCGATCTGGAGGCTGACCTGCAGCTTCCATGGATCGTAGATGCCGATGCCGCAGCGCAGCGCGAACTCGGCGCGGGGGAGTTGATTGAGCTGGGTAGCGATCAATTGCAGGCGGTCAGGGTCAGCGGCGGGCGAGGGAGGAGCGGGGGTCGTATCGGGCGGGACGGGGACGGGGACCGGGGCCGGGACGGGGACGGGGACCGGGCGCCGTTCGGGTAATGTCTGCACCGCGATGGGGGTCGACGCCTCGTAGGCGAGCAGCGCGAGGAGGCTCAATACGCCGACGAAGAGCACGCCGATGGTCGTTCGGACCGGCCGGATCATTTCAGCGGACAGCGAGGCTTGCGAGCTCTCGCGGTCGTCCATCCCGGTCCCGCACGGCTCTCGCGGCGGAGTCGGGTGCAGGCCGGCTGGGTCCTGCGAGGGCATCTCCGGGCGGGTCTGCGGGACCCGGCGCGGCTGCTGCGGCGCTGCGGCGTCGTCGATGATGCCGCTGCGGATCGACTCGTGTCGGGCGGATATACGGGGGAGCGTGGTCCGCCGGATGGCCTCGGCGAGGGTCGCCATATCGGCGAAGCGGTCCTCCGGTCGTCGGGCGAGGGTGCGCATCACGAGGTCCTCGACCGCCGCGGGTATCTCGGCCTGGGGGGCGCGCTGGCGCGGGGCGTCGGGGGTCGAATGGACGGTGTAGTGCAGCGCCTCGACCCCGCGCGCGCCCTCGAACGGCAGCGAGCCGGTGAGGCACTGATACATCACCACGCCGAGCGCGAACATGTCGACGCGCCCGTCGATCGGGCCCCCATGCGGGTTGATGATCTCGGGCGCCGTGTAGTGTGGCGTGCCGAGGAACGTACCCTGCTGGGTCCCCTCCTCGAGGGTCTTCGGCAGTAACTTGGCCTTGGCGATGCCGAAGTCGAGCACCTTGATGAAATCGGGGTTGCCGATCGTGTCGACCCGGAAGCAATTGGAGGGCTTGATGTCGCGATGAATGATCTGCCGCTCGTGCGCGGCCTGCAGGGCCGCGCAGACGTTGAGCATCATCGGCGCGAGGCGAGACCACGGCAGTGACCGCTGCTCTTGCAGCGTCGCCTGCAGGCACTGGCCGCGCAGCAGCTCCATGACGATATAGAGCTGGTCCTCGGTGCTTCCGACGTGGAACACGTTGACCACGTGCGGGTGATGAAGGTCGGTGACGATCTGGGCCTCGCGGCGAAATCTGGCGATGACCGTGGAGTCGCGCGAGCTATCGTGCGAGAGCAGCTTGATGGCCACGTCACGGGTGATGAGCCCGCATTCACGCGCGCGGTAGACGGTGGCCATGCCGCCGTGGCCGACGACGGCGACGATCTCGAAGCGACCGTCGAGCAAGCGACCGATCCAGGGCCCGTCGTGCGCGCTGGGGGGCGCCGTCGGGGGGCGTTCGCTCGACCCGACGGGGAGCCACGTTGGGCGTCGAGCGTCGCTTCGAGTATCGTCGTCGTCGAAGGTGGCCATGACCAACGGCCAGATTACACGTCCGCGCCGCGGCGTCGAGACCGACGCCGATTGTCCGATCGCCATGTTCGCTTGGGTGCGTGCCGTTGCAAATGTGCAACTGCGCCGGGGGCATATCCGCGGGGTCAGGAGCGTTCGCTGCGCGGCTTGGCGTCGGCGTCGATGCCGAGGCGCTTGAGCGCGACGCGCAGGCCCTCCGGGGTGACACCGGCGAAGCGGGCGGCCTCACCGCGGGTCGGGAAGCGACTGAGCAGGCGGCGGTAATATTTGCGTTCGAACTCGCCGCTGGCCTCGCGCACCGGCATATTGAAGAACTGCTCGAACTCGAGGTTGACGCCGAGGAGGTGATTGACCTCGAGCGCGAGGTGTTTACGACGGATCTGCGGGCCATCCGCGACGATGGCGGCGCGTTGGATCACCCGCTGGAGCTGCCGCACGTTTCCCGGCCAGAGGTCGGCGCGCAGTAGGCCGCGGGCCTCGTCGCTCAGGCGCAGCCGCGCGGCGCCGCTGGCTGCGAGGTCGTCGAGGAAGTGCTGCGCGAGCAGCAAGACGTCGTCGCCGCGCTCGCGCAGGCTCGGCATCTCGAGATAGACGCCCTGTAAGCGGTAGTACAGGTCATCGCGGAAGCGATTCTGTTCGATCAGCTTGATGAGGCTGTGCTGGGTGGTGGCGATCACGCGCACGTCGAGCTCGAGCAGCCGTCGCTGCTCGAGCGGGCGCAGGAGACGGAGCTGAAGCTCGGGCGCGAGCTCGCCGACCTCGTCGAGGAACAGGGTGCCGCCGCTCGCCGAACGAAAGAGACCGTCGCGGTCGTCACCGCCGCCGGGCTCCTGGGTCGTGGGGGAACCCGCCGAGAGCGTGCCGTAGTCGACCGCTACAAAGGGCTTGTCGCGCCGCGTACTGCGGTTGTGTAGCGCCCGGGCGGCGAGCTCCTTGCCGGTACCCGTTTGCCCGCCCAGCAGGACCGGTACACAGCGCAGCACGCCTTCTTGGCGGGCCAGCTGATCGAGCTGGTTGAACAGCTCGCGCATCACCGCGCTGCGTCCGAGCATGCCCTCGAACTGGTCATCCGGCCACAGTGAGACCTCCACCGGATCGACACTGACGAGCTCCAGTTCTGTATCGCCGACGACGAAGCGCGAGCCCGGACCTATCCACGCCTCGCGCACCCGGGCACTGCCGAGCAGCACGCCGTTCATGCTGCCCAAGTCGCGCAGGATGACGGTGGCCGCCTCGGGGCGAAGTTCAAAGTGCTCGCTGCTCACCGAGTCGTCGGTCAGTATCATGTCGTTGTGGGGCCCGCGACCGCCGCGAATAGGCCGGTTTCGGTTGAGGTCGAGGCAGAACTTCTTGCCACGGTCGGGACCGGACACAACCCGGAGCGAAAGCCGTCCGAGCCGCCGGTGGGAGGGCAATAGTCGCCGAGTCTCGAGGACGATGTGAGTTGAATTGGACATAATCGGTCCATCCCATTGTCCAGATAACTTGATCGAATTACAACAGGTTGAGGCGCCCGTCTTCAAGGAATCCTGCTCGAAGGCCCGCGACTCATAGCGTGCCTCCAGCGGGCTCGTCTCGAGGTCGCGGAGGACACGAACGACCTGAGCTGGCTCAGGACGAGCGAGCACACCGCCGTGGAAGTCGCGCAAGCCTGGCTCGAGGCGTTCGCGGGATCTTCGAG
>Ga0335395_10000103_pt1 | contig 57238 bp, 71 predicted proteins | sample MAT02_FD_205744 | JGI IMG/M metagenome (GOLD analysis project Ga0335395, IMG submission 205744) | Freshwater microbial communities from Lake Fryxell liftoff mats and glacier meltwater in Antarctica - MAT-02 (spades assembly) (version 2) ... | reverse complement strand
CGGCCTGCGCTGGACGGATACCCAGCATCCGCTGAATCGCAGCAGCCGGATCTACGCCGGTCTGCGTGAGCAGGGTCGCGCTCACGCACAGGCTCTGGCCAGCGACGTTGCTCCACAAAAAATCGAGATAGGAAGTCACGTCCATCCTGCCGGCCTCGAAGCTGGGCCACGCCAGCGTGGGCGACCAAGTGACGCGCATTGCGACACCCAACTGCCCAGCATCCGAACGCAGGCCGAGATCGAGCGCATCGAGCGCCCGCTTGATGCGCTCCTTGGCGCGCTCCGCATCCGGGTCGGCTGTGCCGCGCTTGAACGCCGCCTGCTTGCCCGCAAAGGGGGCGAGCGATCGCTGCAACGCGACCAGCGCCGTGATAACGGGCTGATCTTGCGGGTCATCGTCCGCTGTGCGAGCGAACATTCGTCCGTCGCCCTGCCCCGTTGCGCCCAGATTGCGCAGCCCGTCGCGGGCCGTGATGAGTTCATGGAGCGACTTGCGCAGCGCAGCCCGCTTGGGCTCTGTCAGCGCCTGGGATTCGGAGACTGTTTTCGCCGCCGACACCAGTCGCCAAATGGATTCGCCAGTCGCAAAAATGCGGGCGAAGTTTTCTTCGAGCAGATGCGCCTCGTCAATAATCAAAAGCGCGTTGTCCGGGAGTCGGCCACCCACAACGCATTCGTTTTCACGCTCCAAGGTGCGCAGCAGATCGTTCTGCAGCGCATACGCCTGGACCGGCAACGTATCGCCGTCGGCCGGGTCAGCGCGGAGCGCCTCGACCTCCTTCCAGGCCTGATCGCCCGCACGCTGTCCGTAGGTTTCGCGGAACTCGCGCTGAGCCGCAATGCGGCGACGTTTGACTTCGACCGCAAGCATCGCGTGCGTGCAGAACACGACCTGGGCGCGGATGACATGCCCGTCGCTCTCGACGCCAAACTGAGCCGCATAGGCCGCTCGACCCGCATCACTTTCGGCCGCGTCGGAGGCGAGCCGCACGGTCTCGCCGTGGGGGAACTCTCCGCAGGCCGCGCGGATGCCGGCTTGCGTCCATGCCTGCGTGATCCCGTCGGGCGGTGGTGGCGCTCCCGCACCTATCCATGCCGTCGCGCACTCGCCCCACGCCTGCCGCTCTGCGTCGGACAACGGACCCTCAAGCAGGGCGCGCAGCGCGTGTTCGGAAACGAACTCCTGCTGGCCCATGACCATCACCGCCTCGGGCATCGCGGGCAAGGTCTTTGATTGCTTCTTCGCAAGATCGCGCCATTCGCCGAACGACTGATGCAACACGTTGTAGGCCGGCGCTGCGACGATGATCGAACGCTCAGGATCACGCTCCAGCGCATCAAGGGCGACGGATAGAAATCCCAAGCTCTTGCCGATGCCAGTTGCGGCCTCGGCCAGCACCACAGCATGCACGGGCGCGTTGAACAGCGCGCCGCTGATCTGCGCTGCAAACAGGCGCTGGGCCTCACGCGAGGCGAGGCCAAGCGCGTCAGTTACGCGGTCGATCATTTTGTTGGTCGCGTCGATCGGATCAAGCAGCGATGCGTGCAGCAGTGCAGTGAGATAGATCCCCGCGCTGTCGAAGCCCGCCTCCGCGGCCAGCCCTCTAACCCGGGCTTCTTCCTCGTCGTTCAGCCAAAGCGTGACGGACACCTTCGGCTCGCCTCGCGCCAGACTCTCCGGCCGCGGTCGGGTCGGCGCATCAAGGAGCGCCAGCACGGCGGCCTTGACCGCCTTGCCAAACTCCAGCCCTTGATCGCCTACGCGAGCTTGCTGACTCGTGAGCACCTGCAGCTTCAGGACCGCACTCATGCGCGCCCCTCACCGCCGCTGTTCGCGGTCTTCGGTTTCTTCCCAGGCTTCGGCTTCGTTGCAGACTCAGGATCAAACGACCTCCAGACCAGCGGATCGTCGGCGGGAAGCTGCACAACGCAGGCCAGTGCCCATGTCTCTCCGGGCGTCAGGCCGACAATCGCGTCCAACAAATCGGCGCGGCCCATTGCGTGCATCCGCTCGATGACAGGCGCCTGCAGCTTGCCGACTTCCGGCGCTACCAGCGTCATCGACAGCACGCCGATTCCACTTTTGCCGAGTTTGATTGCGGGCGCGTCGCCGTACTTCTCAGCGCATAGCGCATCGATCTCGCGCCATGCCGTCGCCGCATCGCGGACGCGGGCCACGCGGATGTCGACGAGCTCGTCATCGAAGCGCAGCACGATCACCTCGCGGCTCCAATTCAGCGGCGTGCGGAACACCATCGACTGCTGCTGCCGCGTGCTAAACACTGCCGCATAGGGCGGATCAGGTGGATTCAGGACAAACCTGGCGAGATCAACGCCCCGGTGCAGCGGATACACGCCGGCTGCACACGCGAAACTTTTGGCTTTGGAAGATCCCGATTGGTACTCGGCCCCGCGAGTCGCCGCGCAGTGCCCGCAGGCCCACGGAGAACCAGGGCGGGCCATGTACGCCCACTTCGTGAAGCTGCCGGGATTGGCAACGTCGCTGACCGGCACCACGAGCTCACCCCGCTCGATAGGCCGCCCGCAGGCGGCACACACCCCGTCGGAGGGCGCTGGTGTGCCCACGGGCGGACGGGACTCTGCAAGCAGATACAGCTCAGCCGCGGAACGCGGCTCGAATACTTGAGGGTTCACAGGCAATTCTCCGCAGGATCATAGCTTCGTGTCGCAAGACGACGGGCACTTGATGCGCCGATTTCGCGCGGCACGTGGGTGCGCTCAAGCCAGCCGAAGCCGAGCCGCGCGAGCGGCCCTGCGGACCAGAGCCCATCAAGTCGAACGTGCCCGGCGACCAGCATCCCGAGCCGCGCCAGCACCGCCTGCCCGCCTTTCAGGCCGGGCAAAACCATTGGCCGGCCTGCATCGAGCACAGTCAAAAGCGGACCGTCCTGCGGGAGATCGACGCCCCACGTCGCTGCTTCGCGGTGCAGCGCAGCGGTCAAGCGGCGCGCTGCGTCCGCCTCATAGGCTTCTCGGGGCTCGCCGGCAGGAAACGCCCGCTCCATCGCCCACGTTGCTTGATCGGCACCGGGCTTTGCGACCACCGAACGATTGATCCGGTACGCCCACAGCCTCTCTGGGGTGGCCTCTGCGGTGAACGGCTCCTGCTGCACGCTGATCGAGCAACCACCCCACTGCTCGGCGAGCGAGCGAGCGAGCAGCGGCAGCAGCGCCTGGACGGCCGGTGCGTCATCAGGGCCTGCTGACCCAAGCACCAGACCGGCTGCCGTGACCTGGCTTCTCACGCGCTCCCATGTGGCCTCGTCGCCGATGCCGCCTGCGATGGCAGTCCAGCGCACGTCAGCCTGAGCCGGACGCTTGGTGGGATCAACCCAGGCCGGGATGAAGAAGCGGACTACGGTGCGCGTGAGGCGACTACTCATGGATGCCCTCGTCACTTGGGTTGGGTGTTTAGGTTAGACTTGACTTGTACGAAACGCAAGCGGTAGCCTTCATCCCGCACCGGCCTGCGGCCGTGCCCTTCCTCACTCTCCCGGAGCATCTGCATGGCAATCGCAATCACAGGCCCCCTCGTATTGACCTCGCCGGCACATCAATCGGCGATCATGGGCAGGGGCGAAAAAGGCCCGAGACGCACCCTCACGCTGCCGATTTTTGAGAAGGCAAGTCAGGGTATGCGGACGGTGCCCTACATCACCGCGAACTCGGTGCGCGGGCGCCTGCGGCGTCTGGCCGCCGAGCGTGTCTTCAAGGCATTCGAGGCGCGCGGTGAACGCATCAGCCGTGATGCCTTTTTGGTGCTCAGCCGCGGCTCTGTAGGACGCGCCGACATCCGAATCCACAGCAACGCAAACGCAATTGTTGAGGGCGCCAAGCACGTCTTCGCCGGCCTGTTCGGCGGTGGCCCGGCAATGCTGCACAGCCGCTACGCGGTCGCGCCGCTGCTGCCGCTGATCGAGTGGACCGTCGATCTCCTGCCGCCCCGCCTGCAAGGGTTGGTGCTGCCGGAGAGCACGTATGTCCAGCAGCGCACACAGCCCGACGGAACACACAAACAGGTGGTCAATCTCACCACGGTGATGATGTGGACCGCCCGCGATCCTCTGCTCGACGGCCAGGGCGCTGGCGTCGTTGAGGACTACGCCGGCACTCTCAGCGACTGGCTCGCTGCGATGGAGAGCGAATCCGCCGCGCACAAGGCTGCATCTGTGCAAAAAAAGGAACCGAAGAAGGCTGCACTCGAAGACGAAGACGGCGAGCCGGCCGCCGTGCCCGAGGAGCTGGGCGCAAAATCGTCGCTCCAAAACTTCGGTGAAATCAGAGTGCTGCCCCCCGGCCTGCCGCTGCAGTGGAACGTGACGACGAAGGCCTCAGCATCGCTCGCCCAGGAAGGGCTGATTCTGCTCGCGGTCGCCGACTTCATCGCGCTGAACAGCGTAGGCGGCGGCGCGGCACGCGGCATGGGGCGCTTCAATGCCTCGGAGCTGGCGGTTGTCATCGAAGGCGACACCGCAGTGCCGCTGCTGGACAAAACAACTGGCACGCTGAATCTCGCCGAGCCGGAAATCCGCATCCGCGTCGAAGCCGCCGAGGCTGCGCTAAACGCAATCACAGCCGCCTCTATCGAGGCCGCGTTTGGGCTTGAGAGCGAGCAAAATCCAAAGAAAAAAGGCCCGAAGGGGAAAGATGCGGCGAAAACCGCTGACACGGGTGCCGAGGCAGACAAATGATCCCGCTACGAATCGAGATCGACCTTGCAACGCCGTGGGTGCCACCGACCTACGGCGTTCACCTCGACGGACTGATCGCCTGGGCCGTCGCCGACCAGTGCATGACCGATCCCGACTGCACCCAAGCGGCAATCGACGCCGCCGTGGATGCGCTACCGCTGGCCCGCCACGTCGGGCAGGAAGGCGGCTGGTGCTGGAAAGCGAGCTTGTTCACGGTCGTCGATCCGGGTCGTCTTCATCGCCATTTTGCGACGGCCAAAACCGACGCGGGCCGGATGGCGTCGGGCCTGGTGGATGGGCTGATCCGCGGCAAGAAGACCGTAGACCTGGTGCGCGGCATGTCCAAGAGCGATCTCTATCGGTTCACGACACAAAATGCCTCGCAGCTTCACGCCTGGTGCGTCGGCGACGAGGCGCTGATCGCGCAGCTACTTTCGCGTGTCCAACATGTCGGCGGCCGTGGCCGGCTGGGCTTCGGCGCCATCCGCCGCAATTCAAATGACGAAGCGGCGATTCGGGTGATTCCCGATGACACGAAACGCGATGGCGTCTTTCGCTGGGAGCGACGCCACCAGCCGGAGCCACCGAAACAGACAGGCTTTGTACCGATCGAGGGCCGTTGCATCCCGCCCTACTGGCATAGCGCGGCAGGCCAACGCGTCTGGAGGCCTGTCGATGCGTGACACGACGTTCCGTGACGTGCTGATCGCGTTACCTGAGCGCGAGCGAGCGGATGTCTACACCGAGCACCAGGCCGTGTGGCGCGAACTTGGCCGCTTAGGCGTGCCGGTGCAGCCTTGCGGCGCCGCGCCCTTCCTTTTCGCCAGCGACGGGTCCGGGTTGATCCAGGCACGGGTAGCGCACCCTCTCCTTCGAGCGCCGCTATCGCGTCCTGTGGAATCCGGTCGCTACCGCTGCCGTGTGCTCGCCGCTACGCGGCACGGTCAAACGGCGCGGTCGGTCGAGCACGCCGACCTGCCAGGCTTCGTGCGGGCGCTGATGGCGCGACATGGGCTGCAGGCGATGCGGATAGCGATCGAGGACGTGCAGACACGCCACGGCCTCAAAGCAGGCGATCACGCGATCACGCTGCATACTGCCGAAGCGGTGGTTGAGGGACGCTTTGAGACACCGCTGCAGGCGCACAGCGCCTGGATCACGGGCATCGGCCGGGCGAAACGCTTCGGCTGCGGGATGCTCCGCGTAGCTTAAAGGCCGCGCACGCTCTTTCCGAACACGAACCCTGTATTGAGGCGGACCGGGATCAGGCGTCCGCGCAGCACCCGCACAGCGCCCTCCGATTGGCGGGACTCCTTGCGGCTGGCAGACTCGCCCTATGGGCGATGTTCACCAACCATTTCGGCCTGCGCACCGTGAGCGCCTGCCGTTTCTGCAGATTGATCGCGGCACCTTGCGCGTGAGTGGCCACGCCCTCGTTTTGGACACGGAAAATGCGCAGTTGGACCTTCCGGCAGGCGGCGTCAGCGCGCTCTGGTTAGGCCCTGGCGTATCCGTCACCCACGCAGCAGTTGCGCTCTGCGCACAGATGGACACCCTGCTGCTGTGGGTTGGCGAGGAAGGCGTGCGGCTGTACGCGGCAAGCAGACCGAGAGCGAGCGATGGTCATCGCGTACTGCGGCAAGCGGAACTGCGCCTTCGTCCTCGCTCCCGCATTGCTGTCGCACGCAGGCTCTACGCGCACATGCTGGGCAGTACGCCACCCGCCAAGGCGATCGAGACCCTCCGCGGCTTGGAAGGCGCCTACGTTCGTCGCCGCTATGCCGAGCTCGCCGCAGCGAACGGCCTGATATGGGAGTCCCGCGAACGAGCCCCCAGGTCTCTCAAGGATGGCCTGGCCTATGCGTCTGCGGCGCTTTACGGAATCTGCGAATCCGTCATTCTCACCGCTGGATACCATCCGGCGATCGGCTTCATCCACACAGGTGATCCGCGCAGCTTCGTCTTCGACTTGGCCGATACAGTCAAGTTCACCACCGTTGCGCCCTGGATGTTTGAAGCGTATTCCGAAAGCGGGTTAGCCGACCCCAGGACACAGGCTCGCCGGATTGTGCGCGATCGCAGCCGACAGTCCGGGCTTGTGGGATCTCTGTTCGAGATACTGAACACTGTTATGGACTAAAGCAATGGCTTCGATCGTGATCCGACTGATCTCACCACCCTCAAAATGTGCTGGGTATATCAAGCGATATCTCCTTGAAATTGCACCGCACTGCTACTGCGGAAACATATCGAAGAAGATCGTGGATGAGCTTGTCGGCGCCGTTGCTTCAGTCCAAGCCCGAGGTCGAATTGGGCTCTTGGAGCACGCTGCGCCGTTTGGCATCCGCTGGGTTTATGTGCACGGTTTAGGAGACGATCAGGAGGTGGATGGTGTCGTCTTTCCTGCGCCGCTCTGAGATAACCACGGCACATCAAAACGCCGGCAAAACTGAGCTACTTCAATGGCATGAGGCATAGAGTGCTCCCCGCTCACGCGGGGCTTCAAGGGATCTTGCTTCAATTCTGCGCCTTGGGCCTTCGTGCTCCCCGCTCACGCGGGGCTTCAAGGATAATGATGTCGGTTCGGTGCGTCTTGGCCTCGTGCTCCCCGCTCACGCGGGGCTTCAAGGCTGCCGTCGACGCGGAACGCGTCCTGCACCAGGTGCTCCCCGCTCACGCGGGGCTTCAAGGAAGGACCGCATGGGCAACATCACCGAAGCCGCGTGCTCCCCGCTCACGCGGGGCTTCAAGGCAAACCCTTCCCCCGGCTCCCGGCCGGTCTCTGTGCTCCCCGCTCACGCGGGGCTTCAAGGGCTTTGAGATAGGCAGATAGGCGCCGCCGTCTGTGCTCCCCGCTCACGCGGGGCTTCAAGAAAGCAGCGGGAGTGCTGCGATTTTTCGGGCGCGTGCTCCCCGCTCACGCGGGGCTTCAAGGTCATCCGGGTCCATTTGGGCGCTCCAAATACGGTGCTCCCCGCTCACGCGGGGCTTCAAGGTCAGCGCGACGGCCACGGCATCGGCCAAGCCCGTGCTCCCCGCTCGCGCGGGGCTTCAAGATAGCAGCGGGCCACACTGCGGCTGAGGTTTTTGTGCTCCCCGCTCACGCGGGGCTTCAAGGTTCATCGATTCCACCAAGCACTGACCATTCAGGTGCTCCCCGCTCGCGCGGGGCTTCAAGGCGGCTCATTTCGAGCTGAAAAAACCCGGCCCGGTGCTCCCCGCTCGCGCGGGGCTTCAAGGCTGATACCCCCGCTGATATGTCCCGCTGATCTGTGCTCCCCGCTCACGCGGGGCTTCAAGGAAAAACGGCGATGCGCGAGAGGTTCCGCTATCGTGCTCCCCGCTCACGCGGGGCTTCAAGGGTCCAGCCGATATCGCTGACGGCAATGTCAATGTGCTCCCCGCTCAGGCGGGGCTTCAAGGAAGCGGAGACTCCCGGACTGAGCAGCAGGATGGTGCTCCCCGCTCACGCGGGGCTTCAAGGTAGCTGCCAAAAGACCCAGCAGCAGTTGGGTTGTGCTCCCCGCTCACGCGGGGCTTCAAGGGCGTTGATGCCGGTGATCGTCCAGCTGATCGGGTGCTCCCCGCTCACGCGGGGCTTCAAGGACAGCCAGGCTTGGACGGGTGCAGCTCACGGTGTGCTCCCCGCTCGCGCGGGGCTTCAAGGCAACCACTGGACACCCTCGACAAAGCATTGCGGTACTCCCCGCTCGCGCGGGGCTTCAAGAAGCAGACAAGTCTGGACCTACCTGAGAAGGGCGTGCTCCGCGCTCGGCGCGGGGCTTCAAGGCTCATGCCACAAGCGGTCGCCGCGGCACGCTTGTGCTCCCCGCTCGCGCGGGGCTTCAAGGTCGAGGTAGTGCGCACCGCTAATCCGGTTCAGCCTTGGTTTTTTTAGGCCAGCGAGAAGCGCGATATACCTATTGGCAGAGCCTCATCTGCCAATAGGACCGCTATGGACATGAACGACACTGTGCGAGCCGCTGCCTTGGGCGCAGCCGTCCAAGAGCTGACCGCAACTCTATTGCGTCGCTACGGCCCTACGCTTAACAGCGAAGCTTTGGCCGGCGTGTTGGGATTAGGCCCGTCGGGTCTGAGGATGCGCCGCCAGCGCGGGGCCTCGCTTCCGGATGCGCTTGACGAGACATCGCCGATGGTGTGGAGCACAGTCACGGTCGCGCTGTGGCTATCAGGCGTGTCTCTGGCTCCTTCTCCGGCGCCTCCGCAAGCATCTCCCAAGCGCAAGCCAGGCAGACCGCGATTTCAGCCGTCGTAATGCCCGCCTAGCATTCCGCATGTTTCCTCCCGCCATCCGATTAGGAGAATCCGTCCATGAACGCGCCCACTGCGGCTTCCAGCGCGCCAGGAGACAACACTGTGCGCTGCCTCTTATTGGTCGTTGATCTGGAATGCACCTGCGACGATCGCGATGCTCTACCTGCGGGCGCGATGGAGATCATCGAGCTGGGTGCCGTTTGGATCACCGCAAAGGGTGAGCTTCTTGATTCTTGGAGCCGGCTGGTGAAGCCGACAGAGCGCCCACAGCTCACTGAGTTTGCAACCAAGCTCACAGGCATACGTCAGGCCGATGTGGATCTTGCACAACCCCTGCAGGCCGCTCTGGAAGGCCTGTCGCACTGGCTGGAAGCGACTCTACCAAGAGCCAGTGCGTGGGGAAGCTGGGGCGCGTTCGACGCAAACCAACTTGCGCGCGAGTGCGAGCGTAAGAACCTCCACAACCCGCTCGCGGTACTGCCCCATCGAAACCTAAAGGGCGAGTTTGCAAAGACACGGAAAATTAAGCAGGTCGGAGTGCAGAAAGCACTCACTATCTGCGGCATGCGATTCGAGGGCAGGCACCACCGCGGAGTCGATGATGCCCGGAACATCGCACGCCTAGTGCCGCACACCGGTCGCACCAAGATGCCGACCCAGTGACCTCGATTCTAAACCTTGCTGGTGAGTAGTTTCGCACAAACACAAAAGGATTGGCATCGTGAATTATTCACACCACTCGATAAAAGACCTTGAGCATCTTATTGTTAAATACACGAGCGATGCGGCAGAGCTGGCTCGCGGAGTGCCTGCGCGCGAACTAGGGTGCTACATTGACGGCATAACAACGCTTGAGGGGATCGCTCAAGCAATTCTATCTGTTGGCGCCGCGTATATTGAAAAAATGAAGGCACTCCGCACTGCTGCACCCCGTATTCGTGGCGACACGATCAGCATTTACAGGACAGGCGAACCGCTGCCAGCGAATGCGCCCTCGGTGGAAGACGAGCTTTTCTTGGCAAAATGCCGGCTTGATCTTTTGACGCAGGGTTTCGTTTTGGCTAGAGACGCCGATGTGTATCAGGAAATTGCAGCGAAATACCCTGGGCGCGTTTTTCCGGCGAGAGTAAAAGGTTCGGAAGCCCGTGACTATATTAAATCCCGAAAGCATGACGCGGTGTTGCAATCCATTCGCAAGAAGAAACCATTTATACGCACGTGATCCGCATCGGTCGGGTGGTTCGGTAGGCGTCCTCTGGCGACGCAACGATGCACGCAACATCCAAGCGATCGTCGATCTGCATGCCCTTCCATCCCCGCACGTCGCGGGCTTGGAAGGAGCTGAACATGAGCATGATTTTGGATCGCATCGTCGCTGCCGATGCGCGGCGGGTGGCGAGCATTGAGAGCCTGGAGCGTAAGGCGTTCGATAGCCGACGCGGCTCCCTTTCGGCTGCATGGGCCGGCGAGGAGGATCTGGCCAGCCGATTGGCAGCCCTCGACGCGCTTTCAAGCCGGGAAGTCCTTCGCCAACTCGGCGAAATGGGCACCCTCACGCTCGCCGTGCTGGGCGACGATGGGCGCGTCTTCGTTCGCCCGGACGGTCAGATTCTGGCGATCAAGAACGGCGTTCCCTGCTGGGCTATGCCCTGGTCTGCTGACCGAGAGCGCGAGATTGCGTCTCGCGTCATGGCTCTTGAGGTCGAACCCTCGTTCGACTGGCGGTGCGCTGATCCAGCGTGCATCAAGCCCCACTAAACACACCCCCGCCTTGGCGGGGGTTTCTTTTTGGGACGCCTGCAAATTCATGCAACGCGATTGACGACCTTCATCGGCATCGTCCTACATCCCGCACGCCGCGGGTCTAAAGGAGATGCACATGAACACAGTTTCCGATGCCGGCTTGATTGGCAAGATCCTCAACTGCGGCTCCCTTGAGGCCGAGAGCCTGCTGCAGAACATCGGCGGACTGTCGGGCCTCACTGAGCAGCAACACCTGGACCGATTGCCTCAGATCAGCGCGTCGATCGAGCTCGTTGCCCGAATCATGCAGTCAGAAATGAAAACCAGGACTGAACTTGGAGGGTCGAAAGGCGCTCGGGATATGGTGCAAACGTGGCTCAGGACGGAGCCACAAGAGGTGTTTTGCGTGGCGTTCTTCGACACCAGACATCGACTGATCGCGGCCGAAAAAATGTTCTTTGGCACGATCGACGGAAGTGAAGTTCACCCTCGGGAAGTGCTTCGTCGAGCCATCGCCCTTAACGCGGCTGCCATTGTGATCGCCCATAACCATCCAAGCGGTATCGCAGATCCGTCTGCTGCAGATCGACAAATCACCAGGCGCTTGCAAGAGGCGCTCTCGCTGATCGACGTGCGCGTGCTGGACCACTTTATCGTCGCAGGCAATTCGACGTACTCGTTTGCCGAACACGGCCTGCTTTGACCCCACTAAAAGCCCCGCTTCCGCGGGGCTTTTTCTTGTGGAAAAACTCGCGGCGCGGCCCGACACAGGAGGCGGAAAACGATGGGGTGAACACTCGCTGCAACGTGCGGCCGAGCTGCCTCTTGCATCTCCCTGCATCCCTGCAAGCCGCAGGATTCGAGGAGTAAACCATGTCCAAGTTCGTTCCGATTCTGATGAGCGCCTTCGGCTTCAACACGGGCGGCTTCATGCCAGGCCTTTCGGGCACTGAGTCGCACCCGCACCTCGCCCAGGTGATGCCCTACCGCTTCAACCCGGACACCTTCCGCATTTTGCAGTTCACATGGACGCGCGAGGTCAACAGGGAAAGCCACAGGCCGCGGCGTGGGGTCTGGCTGTCGGGGCCGAAAGGTGCCGGCAAGACGACGTTGATCGAGCAGTTTTTCGCTCGGCTCGGCGTGCCGGTGGCCAGCATCACCTGCAACCGGGAGTTCCGGGTGCTTGACGCCATCCAGACCAAGACCCTGAAACCCGTAGTGGGTGGCGGCATGCAGATCGTCCATCAAGACGGTCCTATCGCCGCCGCAATGCGCGGGGGATTCCCGATCTTGCTCAACGAGCTGGATCTGGCCGATCCAGGCGAGCTCACTGGCCTGAACGACATCGTGGACCGCGGGCACTACGTGGTTCCCGACACAGGGGAGGTCATTCGAGCAGAACGCGGCTTCCTGCTGTGCGCTGCCGCCAACAGCAACGGCGGAGGCGACCTGTCCGGCGAGTATGCCGGCGTCGGCACGATGAACACGGCGCTGATGAGCAGGTTCTTCAAGTTCAGTGTCAGCTATCCAACTGCAGCCGAAGAACTGGAAGTGCTGCGGGCGGCCGGCGTGATCGCTGACGGGTCACTCGAAAGCACTGCGGTCAAGCTGGTAGAGATCGCCGGCATGCTGCGCGATGCGTATGAACGCCGAGAAAGCGGGCTCACCAGTCCAATCTCAACGCGAGAGCTGATCGACGTGATGGACGCACTCCCTGCGTTCGCTCACTTGGCCTCGAAAGGCATCAGCCCTGTCGAGTTCGTGCTGGGGTTGGTCTACACCAACGGGCTGGAGCCCGCCGCAGCAGAGGCTGTGCGGCAGGTTATCCAGAGGGTGCTGGCGTGAACTCCTGGTGGAATCCAGGCGAGACGATAATCGGGCAACTGCGCCGGCCCGCTGAGGGCAATGCGAAACCAACCGCTTCTGCCGACTGGATGGTGCTGATCCGCCCTCTTGTGCCCGGTTCGTCTTCCGCATGGAGTGTTGTATCGCGCTGGGGAAAAACGGGTGCCAATAGACCGCAGGAGAAAGTGCTTTTTTCAGGACGCAGTAAATCGGAATCAGAAAACGAAGCCAGAATGTATCTGGATGAGAAGCTCAGAGATGAGCGTTACCAGAGACTGAGCGGCATCATCAGCGACTTCACGGCACGTCTGGCAGTTTCTGCCGAGATAAAACTGAAGGATTGGGATAGCGTTTGTATCCGCCTAGCGCCGCTAGGTCTGACTGCAACGAGCGATAAGTCGTGGGAGGCAGGCCTGAAGGGGACGGAGAAGGTTTTATTCCAGCAATCCGGCGATCGGGTCTACGTCTCGGGTTTTCTTGAAGTGGGTGCGGGAGGGATTGAAAGCCGCCCGCTGTTCGCAGCTATTGCGATTTGCACAGGCGGTCGGATCGCGAATTCAACCGGCGATTCGGTTGAACTCACGTTCTGGGTCAACGAAGTCAAGGAAGATCTGTCGCAGGTTGCTTATGACGTAGCAGCCGATTTCGGACTGCTTCCCAAGAAAATCGACTACGCGAGACTTGCGGAGAACGTCTCCGCAGGACCGTGGGCCTCTTTGATCTGAAAAAGCCGCAACGCCCACGCTGGGCGCCGGCACACCAGGAGTAGCGTTATGGAGCTGACACGGCTAAACGGGTTCGTCATGGTGCGACCCTTGATCCAGATTACCACCGGCACGGTAGCGATAAATCGCAACACCGAGCTCGCCGGGATCGTGGGGGATCTTCCCCCGAGCACCGTTCTCTCCGATGGCAGGAAGCGCATCTTGAGCAGCAAGCGGCTTGCACCGTTGTTCAACTGCCGCAGGGCTGTCGAACGGCTGCTCGAGCGCGAGGGCGCGGCTTTCCTCGGCGCGAGCCTGGTTCCGCAGGACCGACTACAGTCCGTCGAAGACGGCCTGGTGGAAATCGAGCAGCGGTTCAATCAGGAGCTGGACGACCTGGCGAACAATTTGCCCGAGGCCTATGTTGAGTGGGAGTCCGCTTACCCCGAATGGGCAAGTCTCATCAGCACCAACCGGCTCACGCCGACTGCGCTGAAAGACCGCTGTCGCTTCGCGGTGGCTTACTTCAAGCCGGCTCCACCGGACGAGGACGTGGGCAACCGCTTTTCGGCCTCTTTGAACGAAGCCATTCCTGCCGTAATGGAGGATGCGGCCAGAGAATCAGAGCGTCTTTTGGCTGAGTTCTGCATCGGCAAGGAGAGCGTGACGCAGAAGGTGGTCAACGCGGTTCAAAGGCTGCTGGAGAAGCTGCAGAGCTTCTCGATGCTTGACCCACGGGTATCGCCCTCGGTCACGGGTTTTCGATCCGTTCTGGAAGGACTCCCAAGCACCGGCAGAATCGCGGGAAGGGACTTCTCGGTTCTAAACGCGATGCTGCGCCAGATCGCTGATCCACAGCGGTTACTCGAACATGGCGAGCGCCTTTTCGCCAATGCAAAGGCGGGAACATCGCTGTTCGATGCGCTTGATATGAAGCAGGAAGACGCTGCGGTTGATGAGACGATTGATGAGACGGTCATCGTTGAAGTCGACGCTGCTGAGAAGGTCGCGCCCGTTTGGGCCGCCCTGATCTAACCCCAAAAGCCCCCTGCCTAGCAGGGGGCTTTTTCTTTGGCTGGGCGGTGATCGCTGCAACGCGCGAAGATCGCACCACAAGCATCCATCTGCACGCCGCATCCTCGTGGCTTGACGGAGTGAAGTTAGATGGACCAATATCTCGAATTGCTGCGCTCTATACGGAGTCATGGCTGGCTCCTAAAAACTGTTCCAAATGAGTTCAAAACTGCAGAGTTATGTGAGGCCGCGGTGCTCTCTTTCGGAAGATCAATAGCGGATGTTCCCGACGAATTGCAAGCAGAAGACTTGTGTATGAAGGCTGTCCTAAAGGACGCATCTGCACTGGCTTTAATTCCTATCAAAAAACGTCTGAAGTCACTGTGCGATATTGCAGTTAGACTCAACGGGTCAATGATTGCGTGTGTGCCCAAGCGATTCATTGACTATCCGATGTGCGTGGACGCGGTGAGAAGTCAACCTCTTGCTTTGAAGAAGGTGCCGTTATCTTTTAAGTCGTTCGAGCTGTGCTCGATAGCGATAGCAGGAGACGCAAATGCTTTAGCCGATGTTCCTATCGGGCCGATATGGATCGAGCTGACCTCAATGGCTATCGAAAAAGATGGACTTGCCCTTAGACACGTGCCCAAGGATCTGAAATCCTACAGCCGCTGCAACAGGGCGATGATTTCGAACGCCGAAGCATTCCGATACGTGCCCATTGAGTTTAAGAAGGGGGAATGGTGTTTGTTGGCAGTCCAGCAATATGGAACCGCTCTAATGGATGTACCTCCGGCTCTGATGACTGAGGATCTGTGTGTTGAATCAGTGACCCATTTTGCCGGGGCTTTTCAATTCGTTCCTGAACAACTGAAAACACTGCGTGTGTGCCGTGCCGCGGCTCTTACTGCTTCCAAAGAAGGTCCACAATGGCTGTCGTTCTTACTGAAGATCAGTAAACCTGATGCGCTATTCGAGGCGGTTCTAGAGAAGGACGGGCTGCTCTTGTCAGAGATTGCCGTGTCACGGCGGACCGATTATCTGTGCGAGGTCGCTATACGCCAGAATCATCTCGCATCGAAGTTTTTTCCACCGAAGATTGCGAAGGCGCGACACAGAGCTTTGGATCGAGCAGTGAATGACCTGAGTGATGCGGCGCTGAAGGTGCGACCCTCCTCACCGTGGGCAGCACTGATTTGATACCCCTACCCGTCCGGCATTGCCGGACGGGTTTTTCATTTCCAGCATCTGTGCAACGCACCGGCTGCTTCGCTTGTGCATCTACCAAGGCAGCCAACGGGCTGCTTCTCGGAGAGACAGATGAACAGCACGAAAGCTAAGCGGCTTCTCGCAGCCCTGCCGATCGTTGCACAGGCCCTGGCGCGCAAAGCGCAGGTGGAGATTGTGTTTGATAGCCATCTGAACACCGCGGCAACCGACGGTCGTCGCATTCTTCTACCCGTGTTGCCCATCCCGACGACGGATGACCCCAGCGAGGCTCTTGAGAAGCTGGCCGTGCTTGCCTACGGGTACATCGACCACGAGGTTGGCCACGTCCTGTTCTCAGACTTCGGCGCGCTTGAGCGAGCCAAGAATCACCACGGCCTGCTGAACGCAATTGAAGACCCGCGACAGGAACTGGACATGATCCGAACCTATCCCGGCACGCGGAGAACGCTGGACGCTCTGAGCGTCCAGCTCATCAACGACGACACCCAAGGGGTGCAAGAGGGTATGCCACCCACTGATCTGGTCACGATGACGGTTCATGCGTGGCTGCGGGCCAACCTTCGCAACGAGCCGGCCTACAGGTCGATCTCTGACGAGGGCATGTCCCTCATCGAGGCGACGCTGGGAATCGGTGTTCGCCACCGGCTGCTGGCACTGATCGAGGGACCTGGGATGCAGATGGCGGACACCGAAGATGCTCTCAAACTCACCCTTTCGATCATCCAGATGCTTCAAGAGGAGACTGAGAAAGCGCAGCAAGAGGCGCAGCAAGAGGCGCAGCAGGACGGCCAAGGCGATCAGCAAGATGATCCACGGGGCCAGCAGGACGGCCAAGACGGTCAGGACGGCCAAGGCGATCAGCAAGATGATCCACGGGGCCAGCAAGACGGCCAGGACAGCCAGGACGGACAAGGCGGACAAGGCGGACAAGGCGGACAAGACGATCCGCAGGGCGATCCGCAGGGCCAGCAGGATGACCAAGGCGGCCAAGGCCATGCCTCCCAGCAACAAAGAGCGGAGGCTCTGTCCGATGCGGCAACCGGCAAGGACGCGATTGGCTTCAAGGACCGTGGAATCACGGTGTCGCAGCACATCGCAGAGGCAAGCAACGATCTGAAGTCCGAAGGACCGACGTTCTCCCTGGGTAACCAGGTGGTGCGCCGAGACGAGCCCATGAAATCGCCTGAACTGGGCGGCCCGCTCGATGCGAACCAGGCCGAAAGGGCATCTGCAAAACTTCGAAGGAAGCTGAACGTCCTGCTGGAAACAAAAAGCCGGGTCTACAACCGGATCAAGGATTCTGGCCAGCGCCTGAGTCTCCGGCATCTCACGAACATTGCTGTGCAGGATGCACGGGTGTTTGAGCACCGCGGGCAGATTCGACGAGTCGATACTGCGGTGATGATTTTGGGCGACTGTTCGAGCTCGATGTTCGGCGCTGAAATCAAAGTCTCGAACGGCGGAATCTATGCCGCGTCGAAAGCTCTGGAAGCCTTGCGCGGAGTCAAGGTCGCGGCAATGACCTTTCCTGGCAACGGGCTCATCAAAGGTTTCGATCAGCCGGTGTTGAGCGTGCAGGAGAAGTTCAAGCCACGCGCAAACGGAAACACGCCGTTGACGGAAGCGTTGTTCACCGCGGCGCGGATGCTTCGCAACCGCAGGGAGCCCCGCAGGATCATCCTGGTTTTGACCGACGGGGCACCGAACAATGCTCAATCAGCCAAAGCGGTGCTGGACGCCCTGCCCGGCCTCGGGATCGAGGCCTACGGGATCGGAATCTTGCATCAGGACGTGCGATCTCTTTTCGCCAAAAGCTCCGTTGTCCAGTCGGTCGAGGATCTGCCGGAGGCGATCTTCTCGATGCTGCAGAAGCAACTCGCAGCCTAACCCCTCCACCCCCGCCTTCCTGGCGGGGGTTTTTCTTTGTATTTTGCGCGACTTAAAACCAACCTAAATGCTATCCTTTGATGAACCTTTAACGATTCAATCAGAGGTCACTTTCATGAGCCAAACACGGATGCACAGTGCCGCTGAGAGTCTCGCATCGACGGCGATCGGATTCGTAGTGTCTTGGGCGGCTACGCCCTTTATTTTGGCGGGTTTCGGCTATCAGGCAGGCATCGGAACAGCTTTCGGAATCACCGTGATCTACACCGTTCTTTCGATGATTCGAGGGTATTTTGTTCGGCGAGTTTTCAACCGGCTACACCGCCTAATAATTGCCTCGCCGGAGGCTGCATGAACGCCTGTGAGCGCATGGCGCTCGATACGATCGAACACCGAGGGCAGATCACGTCCTTCGAGCTTGCCGATGCGCTGTGCTGGGAGGACCGCTACGCGAGTCGCGTGCTCTTGAACCTACAGCTTGCCGGCGAGCTTCGAGCCTTCTCGGTGCCTAGCAGCAAGGGGCCACCGCGGAAAGCCTACGCGCTGCGGGAATCTCTCAGCCCGTGAATCACGCACTCTCACCCTGCGAGCGCGAACGAGTCCGCGGCATGGTGGCGGCGCTCAAGGCAACGCCGAAGTCTCAGCCAGACGTCTGGCGTCGACGCATCCTGCAGGCCCTCGCAGAAGGCCCTGCGACTCACTACGAGCTGATGTGTGAATTAGGGGCTCGGCAGCGGAGAGTCGAGGAGCGTGCCGTGATACAGGCCGTGCTGGATTCAATGATCGGCGACGGCCGCGTTCTCGAACGCTCTGAGCTTTCGCCAGCCCGCGGCGTGAGGTTCAGGCCGGTGATGGTGTTGGAGCTTTCTGAGCCGTCAGAGCCGCCGCAGCGCCCGTCCCGATAGCGGAGCCTGGGCAGGGCAGGTCGGCAGCAGAGGGCGTTTCGCTTGACTGGGCAGATGCCGCTTCATTGGGGTCCAAGCCCTTCGCGTTGGCCTGGACGCTGCGGTTGTAGATCGTCGCGCCGTCGTCAACGATCAGGTTCTCGGCGCGTATCTGACCCAAGACCTTACTGCCACGGTAAAGACGCACCGTTTTCCCGCTGATGTTCCCGCGCACGTTGCCCTTCACGAGCACGATCGGCGCGACGACATCGCCTTGCACGACAGAACCTTCGCGCAAGAGCAGGACGCTGCCCTCGCCTGTGGCACGCACGCCAGCGCGAAGCTGACCAAACACCATCAGGCTATCGCGGACCACGACCGGGCCGGCGACCACCATGCCCTCGCCCACCATCGACGTGATCTTGTATCGCTTCGCAAGCTCTGCGGCGTCATCCGTCTCTAGCCGACGAGCAAACATCGATCCGCCTGCCGTCGCGGCGCCGCGCGACGGGATCAGCCATCCGAACTTACTCACATCGCACCCTTCCGATTTCGCTTAGTGAGCCATCCTCGCGCATCGCACGCGCCGCGGCAAAATCGGAAAGCTGGGGGCTCTGCATTCCTTGAAACTTAGCCAATGCGTCGCGCATTTCGACCGCATAGGGGCTGTCGCCGCTCAGATCGCCTGCGGACGTTTCCGCTTCATCCGATGCCAACTTCAGAACATCAACGCCATAGCCGGCCAAGATGGCGAACTCACCTGACACCCCTGACTCAGCGGCCAGAGCGCACAGGCCGTGCTGAATGCTGATCCTATCCTGCACAGCCGAGAGACTGGCCTGCCGGAAGGAAGCGGGATGTGCGCTCACCTGCCAGCCGCTGCCCGTCCAGTAACCGCCCACAGCCATGTTCGGCTGTCCGCCTTCGACAGGGAAGGCAGCGAGAAAGTACCGGCCTGGCTGGCCGCGCTGCTGGGCAGTCGGCACGATCTGCAGGTTGATCGTAGTGCTGCAGACAGGCGGGCATGGCCGCCGATCCTGCACGCTGCCGCTGATCGACGCGGCAAGCGCCACTGCGAGCAGGCTCACCGATCTGCTCCGACCGCCAACGTGCTGCCGGCGACCTTGACGCTGCTGCCTCGCGGCACGATGACCTCGTTGCCGGCGCGATCCTTCAGCACGGCGCCGTCGATCAGAGTCTCAACGAGCACAAAGCTGGTTGCGGCTTCGCGTGATACCACTTGAGCCGGCCGCCGCTTGGCTTCCGCAAGCTCTGCTTCGGTGGCGGCTCGCGCAGCTTTGCTTGTCTCAAGCTCTGTTTTCAGCTCGGCCATTTGCGCCAGAAGCTCGGCGTCTGCCACGGTCTTGGCCGGCTGCGGCGCGGGAGCCTCGACGGCCATCGGCAGAGGTTCGCTAGCGAGCAGCGGCGCGGAAAACGACTCACTCGGCGAGGCTATTTCCGGCATCGCCGGGAGGCTCTGTTGTGCATTCCCACCGGCCACGTTTGAGCCCAGCGTTGCAGCGACGACTTCCGGGGATGCGACGATTGGGCTGGCCCAGCCGCTGAGCACGAAATAGCCGGCGCCGGCCACGGCCACGGCGATGAAAACCGCAGCCAGACCGACGATTAGCCGCGGATTGGAGGACTTCTTGACCCTCCGCTGCTTGAGACTGGATGCCACGGGCTCGACATCCATGATGTACTCGTTTGCGGACTTGCTTCGAGCACTGCTGTCCTCGCCCATCAGCGAATCCATTTCGTCAAAATTGGGTTGATTCATTGCGACCTCCTACGTTGGGTAGAAGGATAGCAAAGCGCGCAACATTGCCCAAAACTATCTCGCGCATCTCTGGGTACTGGCACCGTCGCCAGTCCATCGAGGAGCACCATCATGTCCCGCTTTATTTCGCGTTTTGCGACACGCATCGCCCTGGTTCTGGTCTGCATCGCAGTCATGGCGGACGTTGAGGCCCAGACCCAGCAGGTTTGGGAGGCGACCGTCAAAGTCGTTTCCCCGACCCAGCGCCCGCAGCAGGGCTGGCAGCACCAGGGCAAAACCTCCGGCGCTGCGATCGGCGCTGCGATCGGCGCGATCGCCGCTCGCAACTCCCGCTATGAGAAGCAGGCGCTCGCCGGCATCGTGGGCGGCGTGTTCGGCGCCGGCATCGGGTCGCGTCGAGATCGTCGCCCCGACCAGGGCTTCGATGTCGTGGTTTGCGCAACGGACCCAAACTGGAGCCGGTGCGAGACCCTTTTTCTCAACGAGGAGCCGTGGTTTCGCGCAGGCGATCTTGTGTACGTGGCCAACGACCGGATCATCTATGCCGGCCGCACCGAGGCACTTCGATGAGCACCCGCGCCGCTGAGACGATTCGAGCGGCGCGGGCCGTCCACCTCCCGAGCCTTTGGGTCAGCTATGCCCTGCCTTTACAGGGGAAGGGCGCGAAGTTCAGTTCGAACTTCGCGCCGTGCTGCGGAGAGGGAAGCCGCAAGGATGCGACTTCCATCTTCCAGGCCTCATCGGGTTGCTGGCGGTGGCACTGCTTTCGATGCGGAACGGGTGGAACGTCCATCGACCTGGTGGCCCAGCAGGAGAGCTGCTCGGAGATGGATGCTGCACGCCGGATCACTGACCGCGACATAGCCCCGGTTGAAACGGCAAGGATCGCCGCTTCGCAGGCCGAGGACGGTGATCCCGAGGCCGTCAAAGAGGTGGTGAAGTGTCTCCGCGAAGCCCTTGATGGGTGCCTGGACATTGGCGTTCTTGAGGAACTAAGGGGACGTGGTATCCACGCTCAAACGGTGCTCGATGCGTCGGATCAGGGGCTGCTGCTTACGCTGCCCCTCCTTCCGGCTCGCGCTGAGGCTTTGCTCAGGGTGAATATCGGCCTGGAAACCCTGAAGGCATCAGGTCTTCTCCGCGGCCGGTGGACAGCCGCAGCCTATCGTCCGCTGGTGTTTCTGCCTGCCGGTGGGCGCTCGATCGAGTTCCGCTCAGTCAACAGCGGGCGACCACCGAAAGCACTGCAGTACGGGTCTGTTGCGCCGCTCATGATGCAGCCGGAATCCGGGAATGTTCGTCAGATTGTCGTCGTGGAAGGCGGAATCGACATGCTCTCGGTGCATCAGCTCGCCACGCGCAGGGACTCCCTGATCGTGGGTTTGCTCGGCGCATCGAAGCACCGACCGGAATGGTGGAGCTCCCTCGCCGCACGTCACCCTGAAGCCCGCTGGCTGCTCGCCACGGACGCCGACAATGCGGGTGAGACTTCCGCACAGGCAATTGCTGCCTGCCTGCCTGACACCGCCACCTTCAAACGGCTGGCTCCTGCAGCGAAGGACTGGAACGACGTTCTGCGCCAAGCTGCTTAACACTCACCCCGCCCTTCTCGGGCGGGGTTCTTTTTGCAACACGCCACGACGGTTTCCCGCGCATGGATCAATGCAGGCACAGACCTGCTCCCATCTCTCGAAAGGAAATCGACATGAAGCATATCGCCGTTGACGTGACACCTCTGGTCAAGCAAGTCGAGGGCATGAGCTACCTGCCCTGGGCTGACGTGCTGACGATTTGCCAGCCCGATCAGCATGTGGTGCTCCACCCCGCCGCTGGCGTGCTCCATCCTGTCTTTGGCGGTGGCTTGGTGGCCATCGACCAGGCCATCTCAGGCAGCCTGGTGCAGCGCACGTGGCTGACCGTGATGAACATGAAAGGGGGGCCTATCCCCTTCGCCAGCATCACCTCGCGTGATGCCGGCGACACCATCAACCGCTGCCGCGCCCGATCCGCCACTGTGGTTGACGGGGTGGGCATCGGGCTGTATCTGGACGAGCCCAACGGCGCGAAGCTGCTGAAGCGTCTCGGGCTCAACGAGTCCACCGCGGATCTGAGCCAGATCAACCCGATCATCAAAGGCAAGGTCGGCAAAGAGTATGTGCCGTGGGCAGCCGCACTGGCAGCCGCTCGGGTGACCGATCCGAGTTTCTGCTGGTCTGTGGTTGAGTTCGAAACGGTGAACGAGCACGGAGAAATCTGCAGCGCACCCTATACCCGCGTGCCCTCGGGCTATCTGGTAGCGGTCGATCTGTCCTGGAAAGGCAAGAAGCACCGCGAGTTCCTTCCGATCATGGGTGTCATGCCCGTGCAGACGAAGAAAGGCATCAAGAATCTGGATCACCAGTCGCTGCTGGAACCGGACGCTTGCGACTGGCACAACTCCACGATGCGGGCGCTCGCCAAGGGCATTGCACTTTTGACCGGCTACGGGCGTTCGGCCTATGCCGAGGATCTGGCCGTGCCGGTGGAATCGGGCGCGGGTAACAGCCTGATCTGCGAGATCGAAGATCTGATCGCAGAGACGAGCAGCAACCGCGAGCTGATGTTGAAGCACTTTTCGGTGCCGTCGCTGGAAGCTACTCCGCAGCAGACTGCTGAGCGGATGATCGCTGCACTTCGGAAGAAGCGTGACGGGGCCACACCTCTGCCCGTCTCTCACCAGCCGGAACCGCAGGCCGAGGGTGTCGCTGCACCCGCTGAAAACAGCGCCTTGTGGGCTCGCATCGAGTTTCTCGCTGTCGAGAAGCGCGTCCCCGGCCCCATGTTGCTGAGTTTTTTCCGCGGCAGGCCACTGAAGGAAGCGTCAACTGCCGAACTGAAGCGCGCCATCACCGCACTTGAACGCATGACTCCTGCGCCCCTGGAGACCGAAGCCTAACGGCTGCGCCCTCCCGCCCAACAACGCCACGACCTAGGTCGTGGCGTTTTTTTTCGCTCCGCAGCGCATGTCACTGGAATGTGCCCACCCACGGTTGGCATACTGATGCGTCATGCTGCGTGTGAAGATGCACGTTCGGTGCAACCTATTACCGTCACTCCGGGCCACTAATGCCAGACCTTGCGCGCCGTGGATATATTCGACGGGACAAGATTGAAGTCGCCTCTGGACGGCGCTTGGGTAGCGTTTACGTGCCGCTGAGGTCTTCTCTTGAAGACTTCATCGGCGCGCTGGAGCACGCCTCCGGCGATTGCGCCTACTCCTGCGACATTTCTGTTGATGCGAGGGTGCTTGCGACCTACATCACCCGCCCCAGGCTGGGTGATGTGCGGCCGCTGGCTGACCCCAGGATAGGGCTCGTCCTCAACGCCGAGGGCTTCAGCGCGCTGCCGTCTCGCGTGATCGCGGGCCTGGTAGACGCTCGAATCATTCTCGATCTTCCCGCATCGGTGCTTCCGTGGGGCCTGCTCGCGGACTCGCCCACGATCGACGAGCTGAGATTCGGCCCTGAGTTCGCCAGCCGCGCGGGGCGCGCGGAGGTGCTGCCGCTGCTGAGGCAGGTCGTCTCGCAGTTCGTCAGCCGCGTGAGCCTGTCGGTTCCAACGAGGGATTGGATGGCAGGCCCACTGCTGGAAAGCCTCCAAGAGGCCGGCATCCACGCGCTTGAGTGCCCGTCACTGAGCGACTCAACCAGAAATCCGCCCAAAGGGCCGAAGGTCATCCGCGGACCCTTTGACGTCATTCACGACGAACCGTATCGGTTCTCTTGACGGTTGGCAGAACCACGCCGCGAGGCAAAAGGTTGCGCAGGACTACGGCATGATCCTGTGCGACCGACTTGATGACGCCCTGCAGCGTCACCGCTCCTACGGTCGTTGTCTTGATGAACAACTGCCAGACCTGGCCGAATACCCAGCCGAGAACCGAGCGCAGCGGGGGGATCATCAGCACGATCAGAAGGCCGAATCCTGCCCATATAAAGCCTGTCATCTGTCGGACCCTCCGGGCTGTTTTCTGCGAAATTGCAGCACTGCTTCGATCCGCGCCTCGATCGCCAGCACAGCCGGACCAGGCGGTTCCGCAAGGCCCTTGCGCCAGCGGAAGATCGTCGTCCTATGGACGTCCAGCATCCTCGACAGGCCGCCCACGTCATCGGCCGCAATCCCCAGTCGCTTCGCCCAGCCCTCAAGCAGACCGCAGGGCCGCGCGAGAGACAATTTCACAGGCGATTTTTTCAGGAGCGCCTCCACATCGGCACGCATGCGCTCTGGCATGAGTCCAGCCTGCTCCAGCCTTCGGAACTGGCTCAACGACATCCCCAAGGCTTTTGCCATCTGTGCCTGAGTCAGTCCAAGCTGTCGCCGCGATGACCACGGCTGCATGCGCTTCTGCCGTGCAGTCTCTACGTGCGGACCTGGCGCTGCCGGCACGCCATCAGGCGTGCCGCGAGATCCGGCTGCATGAGACTTTGCCATCGCTTCGCGCATGCGCTCAATCAGTCGCGTCCGCGCTGATCTCGCTTGCTCTGCAGTGACAACATCCTGTGTCCACGCATCAGCCAGTGCTGCGTTCTCGTCCGCCATGCTATCGAAAAGGCTTCCTTCCGAGTCGCCCGAAGCCTGGTACGCGCTCAATTCGCGCCGTGCGCGACGGCTGTATCCCATCACGAGCCTGCGGGCGCTTTCCCAGACGAACGGGTCGATCTCAGACACGCCATCGTAGACCTGCGGGAGCCGCTCGATGACGATCAGGATCAGCTCGCTGGCTAGATCCTGGCCGTACTCCGGCATCCCAGCGCGCCTCGTCGTCGACCGCGCAATGAATCTGCAGAGATCGTGCAATGCCCTCGCCTGGGCGGGTTCTCTCGTCTTGAGACTCTGGATGTCCAGCTTCATTAGTCATCCATCAGGAAGGTGCGCGCCCAAGACACGCGCCGAAATCGACGGAACGCCGGGGAGCGCGAAATGAAGTGGGCACAGCCCAAACTCAGCTTGACCAAGCCTGCGTTCTCCAAATCACGCAGGGCCTGGTCAAGCTGGTCGGTTTTCACCTTCGGGTCTCGCTCGACCAAATCATTGAAGACGGTGCTGACGCGCTCACCTGGCGATCGCCAGAAGGCCCGTGCCAGTTCGCCGCCTAACGTCCCTGAATGGTATTGGCTCTCGCTCAGCAGCGGGTCCGGGAGCGGGTCTGCGAGGAACGGCATCGGCTGCACGCAAATGTCGCGCAAACCCCAGTAGTGCTGGATCAAGGTCTGGACCACAAAGGGCCTTGCACCCAGCGCCTCGCACGCGAGATGGAAGGACAAGCCCTTGTCGTCCTCAGTGCCTCGGACGAAGGACCACACCACCTCTTTCTGCCGCGTGCGCGGGCTGATCGCGGTCTGCACGAGACGCCGGCAGTGCTGCTTCATGCCGCGCACGATCATCCACTCCTCGTCAGTGAAATCCTCCTCGACGTGAGGGGTGTTCTCGATACGGCCAGATCCCGATTCGTGATGCGCTGCCTCGCGGGCCAAGTCGATGTGGTTGCCGAGACCGAAATGCTCGCGCATCAGAGCTTCGAGCTCGTCGTCGCCCAGCACCACGTCCGTGCCGATTTCCTCACCGGCCTGGCGCAAGAGCGCAATGAGGCTGGTGCCATCGTCCTCGTCATCAAAGAGGACAGCCAGCGTCGCCCGCTCTCTTTCGCTGAAAGGTCTGTCGGACACGGATCAGACGCTCTCGTCCGAGACAGTCACGCCCTCGATGATGTCCTCGTCCGAGAAATCCTCTGCCAACATCGGGGCAGGCGTCGGCGTGAATCCCGCAGCGGGCTTCTGCTGCATGCGACGGCTGTCGAGCTCGGCACGCAGCATGTCGCGCCACCAGTCTGGAAAGCTCTTGCCCTCGAAGTCGGACGAAAGGGCCATCGACACCGAATCCTTGGCCGTCCGCAGGTAAGGCAGCCGCTCGATCCGACCATCGTCCGTGGCGCGGGTCTGGATCGCCATAGAAGCCACGACGTTGATGGGCTGGCCCTTCATCAGCATCTTGCCGAAGGTTTGGTTGACCTTCATCACCCGAATCGGAATCGCTCGTTCCGGGTTGGGAAATTGAAGCAAATTGAAGGCGATATAGCCGTCCGAATCACCTTCGTGCGACGGCGGGATGAAGGCCTTGTAGCCGACGAATCCCGACAGGTAAACCCGGTTGAGAAACCCGCTCTCCTGCTTCTGCCCGCTCATCAGGTACTCGATCAGTGAGCCGTCGATCGCGAACTCATCCATGAGGCGCTGCTTGATCTCGCCGAACGAGTCCAGCCCCCTGCCCTCGCCGCCCTTGGCTCCACCGAGCATTGCGTGGTGCCGCGGCACGCTGCCCAGGGACGGGCGTTTCATGTGGTACACGTCCACCGAAGCGTTCTGGCGACTGCTTGCCTGGTCGGTCAGGCCGCGCACATGGCCGGCCACCTGGACCAGCTCACCGTCACCGGGCGGCGTGGCCCACTGCCCGAAGTTAATCGGGATCGCGTTTGACAGGTTGTTGCTCTGCAGGAGCAAGTGTTCGCCGTCGATGCGGCGGTAGACCCCGGCCAGAAAACACTGGTTGCGGGCGTTGTTCACGAAGCTGGTCTTCATGCGCGCCATGTCTGATTCCCCATCCAAAGGTGGGGAAAATAATATGGCTTTGGTTGGTTTGATGCAACCTATTCGGTTGCATCATGCGTCACGAATGTTGGCGCTTCTTAACCAGCACCTTGCGCCCGCTGACGCGCTGCTGGCTGCGCGTCTTCGATTCTTCGTTCAGGTTTGCCGGAATCTCCGGCATGGGTGCCGTTCGTAGGGTGCCGACGTGCTTCTCGACATAGGCCTCGATCCGCTGCATGAACTCGACAGGATCAGCCGTGCCTTTGGCTATGTCGCGCAGGCGAGACTCCCACGCCGCGGTGATGCCGGGGTCGCACAGAACTGGCGGAAGGGCCTGCACGACGTATCGGCCCAGCGTCGAGCTTTGCAGGTACTTGGCCTTGCCCCGCCCTTCCAGGCTCACGTACTTGCGGGCCTTGATGGTTTCGATGATCGACGGCTGGGTCGCGGCTGTCCCGATGCCGTCGGTTTCCTTGAGCATCGCCTTCAAAGCAGGGTTCTCGACAAACTTCGCGGCAGCACTCATGTCGTCGCGGAGCGTGGCTTCGGTGTAACGCTTCGGCGGCGTGGTCTTGCCTGACTTCACATCGACAGTGCGGACAATCACCGTCGGGCTTTGCCCGCCCGTGAAAATCGCCTTCGGCAGCGGAACTGCTTTGGATTCCTTCGGCACCAGGGCACGCCAAGATTCATCCCGATTCAACGGGACTTCACCCTTCACCCGAAACAGCCGGCCTTCACCCACAAAGCCCACCGTGGTCACGCTCACCCTGTCGTCTGGCGCAAGTGACGCGAGGAAACGGCGCGTCACCAGCTTCCAGCCTTCAAGTTCCCTGGAATCAAGGTCGGACGGCGGCAGCCGGCGCGTCGGCGTCAGTCCGTGGTGTTCTTCGACTCTCGCATCGTTGTAGACCCGATCCTTGGGTGCGAGATGTAGGCCCTCGACCGGGGCAAATAGCCCGGTGCCGATCGCCGACTTCGCCAACGTCAACGCATCGCCCTTCTGTTCTTCGGGCAAGTAGGCGCAGTCGGTGCGCGGGTAGGACACCAACTGCTTTTCGTAGAGTGACTGCAGCACTTCCAGCGCTTGAGCCGCAGTCCAGCCGAAGTCCTTTTCGGCTTGTTTGTGGAAGCTCGCCGCGGTGTGCGGCAACGGGCTTCGTTCGACCTCTTGCGAGGTCTGAATGTCCAACTGGACGGAGATTCCCTGCACTGCCTTGGCGATGCGATCGGCCTCCTTGCGATCGAAAATTCGCTGCTCCTCCGCATCGTGCGTGAGCGTGATGGTCAGGTCCGCATTCGCCACCAGCGCCTGAAGGGTGAAGAACGTGCGCGCCACATGCGCCTCGATGGCGAGGTCGCGCCGCACTACCATCGCCAGCGTCGGCGTCTGCACCCGGCCCACCGAGATCAGCGGCCCTATGCGCTTCGTGGCTGCACGGGTGAAGTTCATGCCTACCAGCCAGTCTGCTCGCGCACGGCACTGCGCCGCGGCGTAGAGGTGGGCGAAGTTGCTGTTCGGCTGGAGCTTCTTCAGCGCGTGCCTGACTGATTCGATGGTCGTGTCCTTCAGCAGCAAGCGTTGCGTCGGTCCTCGCCACCGTTCAGCCTCCAGGAGTTCGTCCACCAGCATCTGACCCTCGCGGTCTGGATCGCCGGCATGGATCACTCGCGTCGCGTCCTGCAACAGGCCCCTGATGCACTCCAACTGACCCTCAGCAGCAGGCTTTGGCCGCAGCGCCCAAGCGTCTTGCGCGACGCGGATCGGCAGGTTCTGGAGGCTCCATTTCACCCACTCAGGGTTGTAGTGCTCAGGCGGAGCCAGTTCGAGCATGTGGCCGAAGCACCAGGTGACCCGGCCGTGCTTGGTGTCGATCCATCCCACCCCCCTTTTCGCCCTGGAAACTGGGTTGGGATCAATGGCTGCGGCGATGGACCGTGCAAGCGATGGTTTTTCGGCAATGATGAGCACGCTCATAGGTCAATCCTCACGCTCGCTTGCGGTTGAGGTTTTCACCTGAGCCGATGCCGCCAGGTCGAGGATTCAGCAGACCGCATTGCTGTCGCAATGCTTCCTCCATTCCCTCCATCCGGCGAGCGAATAGATGGGTCGCCGGGCCTTCATTTCCTGCGTATGCCCATGCTCGGGCGCACTCCTGAATGATCTGGTCGCGGACGCAGGGGTCTGCAACCTGCTCATCCTCGCTCCCGCCCTTGCGCATCATCGCCTCGATGCTCGCCAAGGCGGCGGATAGCACCGCCATCTTGGCGAGCAACTGCATCGAAGGATCGCCCGGCATCGGGGGCATGCGAGAGACACGATCAAGGGTGTCCTGCAGCTCCCTTTGCGTGTCGGCATGGGCGGCTGAAACACCGGCCGCCTCAAACCCCTGCAGCCATCCCATCAAGCTCGGGTTGACCGTGACGGGGATGCTATGAACCGTCTGCATTACCAGATGTTTCAGCATGTCGAAATCGCCTTTATGTGATCGCTTTCACAGCCTACCCTTTGGTTGGTATATTGAACAGGGCTTCGTTGCGTAGAAGTGCATCGACATTGCGCTGCCGATTGTCACGTAATGCGATGACTCCAAGGTTTGCCAATTCATTCAGCGGACTGACACCTGGCGCCGGTACCGGAGTCGAAGCCTCCCCCTCCTGTGGCGACTCTGACCCAGAGGGCGAGATCGGCTGCAGGGGCTCTGGTCTCCGACTTGGCGGGGGAGCTACGGCGGCGCCCTGCCCTTCCCCATCCTTGGCACTCCCGGCCTGCGGAAGACCCCTTGCGAGGTTTTCCAGCAGGCGATCCAGGCCTTCTTCGCCGGCGCGTTCGATGACCGCTTCCAATGCCGCTTTGACGAGCGGGGTGGCTTGATATGTCCGACCAGACACCCACGCCTTTAACCGCGGGTGGGTGTCGGTAATCCTCAGATCGAATCGCACCATTGCAGGCTGCTCTCCGAAGGGCTTGCGAATCGTGGGCTTAGCCATGACGTTTTCCTTTCCTGCCTGGCTGGGTCAGCGTCAGGCCTGAGACGTGCGCTGAATGAGCTGACCGTAGCGCCGCAGTCCATCTGCGACGGAGAATCGCGGCAGCGGTGCGCACACTGCATGGTCAAAGGCACCCTTCAAGCGCGGGAACACCAGGTCAGCCCCGCCACCGGCAATCAGGATGCCGTCAAGCGCCGGGAGGCCGTCGGCGAAGACCTGGATGGCCGCCTCAACGATCTGGCGAGCGAACGCATCGCAGCACTCCGCGACATGCTTCGTCACGTCGATGCTTTTGCCGTAGAGCTTCACCGACTTGCTCCGCAGCACTTCATCTGCAGTGCGCAGCGCAATCTGCGTGCCGTGATCTGCGTTCAGCCGCTCGCGCAAGGCGGAAGCCACGGTGTTCGCGCCCTGGATCGAGCGCGCACCGGCTTCTGACCAGATGCCGCCCAGGATCAAACCGAAGTCGGTCGTGTAGTAGCCGATATCAATCACGCCCCACTGTTCGTTCGTGATGTCCCGATCCGTGCCTGCGTCTCCATCCTGCGTCAAAGCAAGCGCCATGAAGGCCCCAATGGGCTGCGGCACCACGCGGATGCGATCCATCGGGACCGACAGGTGCATCACCGCCAGCTCGCGGAGCCGCTGATGCTGCTTCGCGTGCAGGCGTGACGGCAGGCCCATGACCAGCATGGGGTCAGATTCGAGCTCCAGCTCTGCACGACCACGCTGATAGCCAGCGACCATCAGCGCCAGATGCTCAGGCATCTCCATCCAATCATCGGAGAGCCCATCAAGCAGCCGCCCAGCGGTGTGGATGAGCGCCGTCTGCCCGACAAAGTAGTCCTGTCCATTCACCCGCACCGTGTCCGACGCTGCGGAGCGCGCCGCTTCCTCAACGGCGAGGTTTGCAGCCGGGCAGGCCGCAGTGGGGAACAGCAGGTGCTTGCCGCCTGCCGAAATCTTGACGGCCGAGTGGCCGATGTCCAGTCCGATTGCCATGTCTTTCAGATCCTCTGTGATGGCCGACGACCATCGCCGACCGGGAGATTAGAGCACAACTGCGCTATGTGCGCACTACGCGGACATAGCGCACTTAGCGCTGTCAACGCTATGCGCGTACATAGCGCAGTCAGCGTACATAGCGCGGTGTGCGCGTTGTGCGCAGTCCGCGCAGTCCGCGCTCATAGCGCCATGTGCGCGGTATGCGTACATAGCGTACATAGCGCGCATGACCTGCCGAAATCGGTGCCACACGTTCGCGCTCAGCCGCCTATCAGGGCTGGAGCTTGTGGTCTTGCCTGGCCTGGCCAACCCATCAGCCAGCGCTAAGCCCCTTCGCCCGGTGATGGAAAGAGGGAGCAGTCCCCCGAAAACGGGGCTCAGCTCCCCGGTTTTGCTGGCAGCACCCGGAATTGGCGTGAATCCGTGTTGCCGTCAGGCAGATGTCTCGCCGTGTTACAGGGGCTTGGTCGTTGCGAGACCGAGCAGATCGCTCGCCAGCGCGCTCCGCAGTCTTGCTGCGGGGGGATGGTGGTCGATGCGCAGGCGACGGTCCTACGCGCTCCTGTTGGGCCTGCACGGGGCTCTGAGGCCCTGCCTGACGTGCCGATTGCTGGGAGCGCCGTGCGGCCGTCGCCAGCCCGCCGAGGCCCCATAAACCATATTCGGGTTGCGGCTTTGGCTTGGGGGCACTACGTTATTTGCATGGTTGGTCAAGTGTGCAGGCGAGCGGCCGGATTAAGGCATGTTTATCAAGGGGTTACACGCAAATGGAAGATGACGAGTTTGAGGAAGTAGGTTCTGCTCAGTCGCTGCTGGATGAGCTGGCGGGGTTGGGGGATGTGGAGCCGGGGGATGGTGGCCGGAAAAGGTCGGTGGTGGGTTATCTGCGCGGGCGCGGCGGGCGGAAGACGGCTGATCCTGCGGGTGCATTGAGCGTGCTCCGAGGCGAGATCCGTGAGATTGCGGTAGGTCTGACGGAGCTGCTGGCCGAGGCCGAGCGAGTGGAGGAGGCGTTTCTCCATGTCCGTCGGGCGTTTGAGCGGGTGCAGCCGCCGATGTATGGCCGGATGGCGGTGCGGTGGTGGCTGGTGAACCGGACGGGCCGACGAGTTCCGTGTTTGATCCAGGTGCGGGGTGATGGGCAGGGCCGGGAGAAGCCGGTGCGGGTGATGGACCGACGGGTGCGGCGGCGGACGGACGGGGGTTATGGCCTGAACGCAGACTTGGCGAAGGAAGTTTTCGAGGTTTATTGGGCGTTGTGGGCGCTGCGTTGCTCGGTTCAGGAAGATTTGAGTCGACTGGCGCAGGTGTTGCGCGGCCGGAGGAAGAAGGTTGGCCAGGTCGATCGTTTGGCGTGGGATTCGGTTCGGTTGAGGGCTGAGGCGACGGATCGGCTGCGCCGGGTGGGATTTTCGTTTGATGCGGAGGGCGTGCCGGAATGGCCTTTGCCGGAGGGTTTTTGGGGCGAGGGTGGTGAGGCGGCGAAGGTGTTGTCGGCGAAGGCCGGGGAGGATGAGTGGCGCGAGGTCGGCATTGAGCCGGAGGGAGGGAGCGGGGAGGGATGATGCTGGCCGGGACAGTTTTCGGCTGCGTAAATGGTTATGCGTCGGGAAGTGGCTGCCGGGAAGTCTGGCGGCTGCTGCGTAAATGGTTAGGGCACGCCGGGTGCTTCGGGCTTGGACAGATCGCGCCGTCCGCGTAAATGGTTAGGAGCGGGCGGCCGTCCATGAAGGGAGCGTCCGTCTTAAATGGTTAGGGGTCGGTTGCGCTGATCCCGCACAAGGCTGAGCGCCATGCGTAAATGGTTAGGTTGCGCCGTAAATGCTTAGGGGGTAGCCTGCTGCTGCCTAAATGTTTAGGGGATGGCGGTGGCTCAAATCCAGGGTGACGGACTGGTGCGCGTGACGGTGGTGCTAGGCACCCGGCGCACGTCGGTATCAATCGACAGCGAGCTGTTCGGCTATCTGAGTGAGCTGGTGGGCGGGGCTGAGCGTTCTCACCGCTGGATTGAAGCTGAGGCTCGCCTTCAGGACACGGCCGGAACTGAGCCTGGGGTGAAGTCGGGCCTGAGCCGGCTTGTGCAGAAGCGAGTGATTCGCGTGCTGCTGGGGCGTGAGCCTTTGGGGCATGGGCTTGATCCGCTGGATGCGGATCGAGCCCATGCCGATAATCGCCCGGAAACAGCGCAGGACGTTGGCGCTGGTGATTGATCGAGGCGGTTCTTCGGGTAGGAAAACTCCTACCCGAAGACCGGGCATTTTCCGATAGGCCGCCGACGCTGTTGTGAGCATGATTCATGCACGTCGCCGGAAGCCTAAGACGCGCGACCCGGCGCGGTATCAGTACCGGGCTCAAGCTGTGCCGGCGACGCCTCAAAAAAAAGGGTTCTTCTTACAAAACGCAACAGGCGGCTTTCGGGCCGCCTGTTGCGTTTTGGGGCGCTGAATCTGTTCTTTGTGGCTAGAAAATGACCAGTAGCGGTTCGACGATGCCGTGACGCGGGATTCCTGCCGGAAGGGGAGGGGTTATCCACAGGATCTGTGGATGAATCAGCCTGCCCTTGGTGGGGGCAGGTGCGGAGCCAGTCGATCGAGATCGTAGGGACCGGGGCCGAGGGTGGCCGCGATCGTTTCAGAGACGTGGATGATCGCGTAGAGATTGGCGACGGTGAGGTTTTCGGCGGAATAGGCGAGCTTGTGATCGGTCTTGCTGCCGCGGAGCAGGCCGAGAAGGGCGTTGTGGGATAGGGGGTGCCTGGTGTCGAGCTGCTGCGCGGTCTCGATCGCGGTTTTCCAGTGCTCATGCGACAGCGCAGGCAGCGAATGCTTGACGAGCGTGAAGTAGCGTCGCGTCAGCGCGGCGAGCCGGTGAGACAGGGATTCCCCAGGCGGGATATGGAGCTCGACAAGTGGGAGCAGATCGGGGAGGAGGGTGATCGTGGTGCGGTTGGACATAGGTCTACTCCGGCGTGGTGAATCCAGGTGGTTCATATAGCGCACCGACCAGATTCACCACGGTGCGCGCAGTGATTCACTATAGCATCATGCCTGCATCTGCATCAAAACCCCTGCGAAGCGCCGATCCCTGCAAGCTCCTGATTTTATTGATTTGTTGTAAACCCTTCTTTTCGTGAAACATTGACCGTGGAACATTTCTAGCAATCAAGGCTGGTCGCCAAGAGCCGCAAACCACTGTTTAGGATGGCTTTATCTGCGCACGAAAACCGCAGGAGACGCACACACCTCGTTCCGAGGCATCGCGTAGCATTAGTCAACCTAGGGTTAGTTTGGTCGGGCGGTCCGGCGAGGCCAAGGCCTAGCTGCAGTGCGGGAGCAAGATTGATGGACGTGATTGGACAGGTGGAAGTCGTGCGGGGCTACTTCGAACCCTCAGAGAGTCAGATCAACGCAGCGACACCCGAAGGACGACGGGCCGAAGCACGCCGGCAACTGGCGACAGCGAAGGCCGCGCTGGACTCGACGCTCAGCGCGGTGGTGATGTCATGCCCTGATGCGTTGGATAACGCCTATGTGCAGGCGATGGCGGGCCTGCTGATGCGGGCGCACAAGTCGGCTCAGGCCGCGGCGCTTGGGGCAACCAGGCTGACCAAGTAGTTCGAACACGTCAGGCCTGTCTCGATGGACGGTTGATGTGGGCGTATGGCCGCAGGTGTCTAACGGGTCAGCCTGGTTGCATGGACTCTTGACTTGATGCACGCAACACCAAAGAAAACGCCCCGGGGAAATCCCTGGGGCGTGGGTGGTGGTAATCGGACTCGCGGATCAACCAGAGGTTTGATCCCCGTCTTCTTCAGGCTGGTCGTCGTAGGTGGGAATGCCCCCGATGATTGGTCCGTCGGCATCAAACCGGATGTACGGAAGACCGTACTCAATGGCCTTGTGGATGACACCGATCAGGCCTTCGGAGAGCCCTTCGAACAGCGGTGCCAGCTCAACCACCCGTGCATCACGGCCGGCTTGTGGAGCGGGCCTGTTCAACAGGATTTCGTTCAGATGCAGCATCGAACCGTAGCGGCTGGTCATGCTGATGACGAGCTGCATGTTCAAGAAATGCCCTCCATCGCACAGCACCCGCTCCTTGAGGCTCAGGTGAGCCGTGGATGCCAGCAGATAGGCCTCGACGATCAGTCCATCAGCGATGGCTCGCTTGGCACCAACAACGATACTGAGATCATCTGCCGGTGGGCACAGGTTGATCGCCTCACAGATCATTCGAGCCGGCTTGCCAACCTGAGACTCCAGACACTCCAAGATTCGCGGGGCGTCTGCCCCTTCATAAAAAGGCTCGAAGTCATAGACCACTTCCCCCTCGTCATCCTGTTCCCCAAACTGCCAGGAGTTGATGACCGAGTTCGCAAACGCGGCCAAAGCCTCGGGAGTTTCAGCGACGCTTTCGGGCACATCTACGGTGCAGTACGCAGGTACATCTACGGCGATGGTCATGGTCTTGCGCATGGTTCATTCCTTGTTGAGCAGCCAGTTGGCTGCCCCTGCAGATGCGCCGGAAGGGAAGGGGATGGGTTGCATCTGGCGTCGCCAACGAAAACGCCCCAGGGAGATCCTGGGGCGTGGGTGGTGGCGGTCTAGGCTAGCTTTAATTTGAAGATAGCTGCGCGAACTCGGGACTCGATCGACCCAGTTCTGAACAATTCAGCATTATCGACAGCATCCTCGCGCTCCATGCCCAGCATCATCAGCGCGCTAATCACGACGCTCGTCGATGAAATCGAACGGGCGCGATAGTAGTCCGTGTGGTCTGATCCCAACCAAGCCTCGTGACTCTCGGACCAGGTTAGAACTTCCCAGTGGTTACCCCAGCGAATCATCTGGACTTCGCTCCGAGCTTCTCGGATTGCAGTCGCCACGCTCGGACGTCGAACAACGGCATCTTCGTCTTCGCACTCCATCGGTTCGTCCTTCGTGCTCATGTCAATGCTCCCCGTTCGCTATCAATCCGCCGTAATTGAAGGGCTGCGGTAATGCTGGAGTAAGGACCGATCGAGCCTTCACCGACTCGATTTTCCAAAGTCTCTGGCCCTCCTTTCCGCCCCACGCGGCCCGACCCGCTCTAAAGATCGGTTCCCGTCCCTCGGCGCGGGGGTCAACGAACTTTGCAGGGTGGCCGCAGAAACCGAAGCAGAAAACCTCGGCATCACGGCCCTCCAGTCCCGAAGCATCGGCAAGCTGTTGCCCCGCCAAACAGCGACCCTTGGTGTTGCAGGCCGTAGTGAACTCATCTGCCGCCTCCTGCTCCCGTTCGTGGCGGATCTTGGCGAGCATCCGCAATTCGTACTCGAAGCGGGTCTCCGTCGACTCGACGTAGTGGCCCCAGGACACCCGTAACTCGCCTTTTGCTGAAGCGTTCGAGACGATCGAGATGTAATCGAACCCTTGCCGCTCAAGGGAGTCGTAGAGCTCCTGTGCCGCTTCCAAAGAAGCGAACATCGATTGTCCGATCTTCCGAACATCCATGCCTGGCATGTCATTCCTTACAGTAAGCAGCCCGCTTGGCTGCAAGCAGAAATGTCGCTGACACGCGGCTGCGCCGTTGCAGAGATCGCAGGCCCAGAAAAGCAAAAAGCCCCTCAGCAGGGGGAGGCTGAGGGGCTTCTATCGGCCGATCTTGCGCCCCCACCGCAGGGGAGGAATACGCCGCAAGTCTGGCGGATCGCTATTAGCCCCGCGATCAGGGTCTGGAAATGAGGTTGCTCGGGACCGGCCCTGCCGGCGCGTCTCATCGCGTGAGACCGAACTTGAGATCAGAGTACCACGCCAGGATCAGGCCTGAAAAAGGCCGCTACTTCACCTCGATCCCCAGCAGCGAGAGCTTGTTCCGTAAGGTCAACTGCTCGCTCATCCGCCAAAACCGCCAAGCAACGTCGATCACCGCCCAAGCCTGGCCTGGCGTCCAGCGGCTGACCACCTTGACCAGCGCCTTTACGTCCAAACCCAACCGTTCCGTCAGCGCCGTGTGGTGCTGCGTCAGCCAACCGGCTATGAGCTCGGCAGCATCCTCCTCCGCGACCCCCAACGGCATCGGGGCGCGCAGCACACTGAACACGGCAGTCCATGCCTCAGCAGAGAGGGCAGGACACAGCTCGCGCCGGAACAACGCCAGGCGGTGGGCAATGTCATCCAGCCGCTCGCTGCTGTTCTCCGCGCCCTGCAGCTCCTCCTGCACCGTGTCACGCAGGTAGAAACTGCGCCGCCGCTTCTCGCTCGGGTATGGTTTGGCGGGTGTATTGGGACGGGTGGACATCGGTAGCTATCTCCAAATGGGTGCGACAGACAGCTCGCCGATCATCGAATGCTGCTATTTCGGCCAACATCCGTCGCACAGATGCAGCGGCATGTTGACCGGCTCGGCTCCGCATCGCTCACACGGCTCCCATAGCTGGCCTTGACGGCAGACAGGCACGACAGCGACGGGACGGGCCTGTGCCATAGATGCCTCCAACCTCTCGGCGTCAATCGCAGCCAATCTCAGGGCGGCGATTCGCATCGAGTTGCACATCAATGCCGTGTATTGCGGGTAAGGGAAATTGAAATAGCGGACCGCATAGCAATCGCACCCCGCATCTGGTAGCAGCTCGCAGCCGAGCTCACGCGCTGCAGCTTCGTATTCAGGCCTGGAAAGCGGCCCTGTATAGACGTCGGAGCGTGCGATCGTCGCCTCAGCAGCGTCGTAGGCCGCGTCCAGGCCCATCAGAACATCCACCGCCGCGTCCAAGTGCTCCTCCCCCAGCCGCACCCACGGGTCAGACACCGATGTTTTCCCAAAACCTTCACCATAGCCAAGGTCTTGGAAAACGACCAGATCGCGCCGAAATCCACGGAAATATCGACCCCGCGCAGTCACGGTGACGCCGCTGAAATAGGACTTCCCGATAGCGCGATCGTAGGATCCGCCGCCGACTGAAATATCGATGTGCGGCGCATCCTTGGTCGAACGCCCGTCAGCGGCGACCGCCGTCGGATAACGACCCAAATCGGACACCAGAACCAGAACACCATGGTGCTCGTACATCGCAATCGCGCCTGTGCGATGGCTGTCGTCCGCGATGGTCCAGATTGTCGCGTTGGATGCGTTCATGCGCGACCATCAGGGTGACCAGACTGGCCACCCTGATGCGAGGCGAGAAAGGCGTGCGCACGGGCCTCCAGCGAATCCCACCCACGCCACAAATAGGCTCGGCCAGGACTCTGCGCAGACAGCTCCAGCGCAGCGGCCAAGTCGCGGCCGAGCTCGGTCGGCGCGTCATCAGCGTCGATCAGCCCCCCGATTCTAGCCGACTCAATCCAGAACTTGAGCGCGGCATACGAGCCGAAATACTTCCCCAAGTGGCACCGCTCCATCGCCGCACGAAGTACAGCCAGATGGAAGATCTTCGTCTCGCCTGCAGTCGACACAGCACACCTCCGAAAAATGCCGATGCGCGGCAAAGGATCTAAGCCTGCCAGAACCCATGCCGGGGCAAAAAAACCAGAAACTGCCACGCCGGCAGGCGTCCCCAGCCCGCACGGGCTTCCACCGCCGAAGGCGTCCCAAGGCCAGCGGCCTCTACCCAAGGCGCCCCGCGCCTCCACGCCAGGCGCGCAGCGCCTCCAAGCCCGACTGAAGGGAGGGGCTCAAGCCCATCCAAGAGGGCAGCAGGCACACCATCTGGACAAGATCAGATAGTTGTAGGAGTAGCGTCCCGAGGCCCGCTACTTGTAGGAGTAGTCCAAAACCAAGCCGATTGAGACTTGTGTGAGTAGTGCGTGCCATTTGACCCCGGCCTTTATAATCAATGACTTATGATCGGTTTTACTTGTAGGAGTAGCTCTGTAATAGAAGTGAGCTTGGGCCTCTTTTCCAACCTTTGGTTTGTCTGCCCTACCGAATTTCCCTTGGTCAGGCCGGTTATCAGGCGCGTAAAATAGCTTGTAAGTCCTTGATTATCATATATTTATTCATACAGGACCGCCTTCAGCGCAGGGTCGAAGAAGGTGCGTGGCATTTGACCCCAGGTGCGTGGCATTTGACCCCAGGTGCGTGGCATTTGACCCCAAGGTGCGTGGCATTTGACCCCAAGGTGCGTGGCATTTGACCCCCGAGCCTCTTGCAAAGCGCCGTAAGCACCTGTTCCGTATGCGTTTTTCAGGTTCCGACAGTTTCCTATCAATAAACAGTCACTGAAAGATCACAAATCTTTCAGTGAGTTCGACTCTCTTGGTGACGTGTAGACCTCGCTTCGATCGCGCACCACACCGGAAGCGCGCTGGGTGCGCGTTCCAGTGCGTTGCGCTTTTGCTTGTGTGTGTGGAGCCTCGTTGGATCAGCCCGTGCGGCAGAAGCAAGCCCTTGCTGAAGCGGTGGCACGCCAACCCAGCGCGCTTCCGCGAAGTTGGCCAGCAGCAACCCTGCCCGAGGCGCTAGAGCACGGCCGGGCCTGACCTTTGACCAAGGCGCGGCGCCATGCTTGGCGAGGCCTACAGGCGGGCACAGGCCGCTGCGGGAGGGTGAAACTCAGATCGGCAGCCTCTTGTGAGTAGCAAGAGCGCATGATCGGGTGCATAGACGCACCTTTGGTGGGCTAGAATGTCCCAACCATTTCGAGGGCTTATGGAGTGCAGACTATGAATCGAGTTTTGGGTGTCGCGTTGGTCGGGCTGATGCTTGCAGGGCCGTCGCTGGCGAAAAGCGGCGTCAGTCTCGGGCTGAAGTCCACGCCGGTCACGCAGGGCTTGCGTGTCGCTGCTCCGGGCTTCATCACAGTTGATGGCAAGTGGTACTTCTTCAACGGCCCTTTCTCCGGGCCGATCTTGCTGGCGTTCCCGTTTGGCCCATCCAGCGGGTTTGCGGTGTCGGCCTGGGCGTCTGCTGTGAACTGCCGGAATGTGCCGGCCTTGCCGGCCGCACCCAGTGTCCCCCCGATGTTTGTGGTGCAGCAGGGGCAGACGGTTCTGACCTCTTTCCCGCTGGCGCCTGGTGGCCCGTTTGGCCCGGAGATTAAGCTGGGTCACTGCCAAGGGATCAACATCATCGCAGTGGCCTCTCGCACAGGCCAGGTCGTCTGTGACGGACAGGTCGACCAGCCGTACACCGTGCAGGACTGCCCCGTGATCGCGCGATTCGACACGCGCTTCGAGGTATTCACCAACGGATTTGAGTGAGGCGATTGTTGATGGTCAGAGGGAAGGGAAGCCCTCGTGGATGACATCAAGGCAATCCGAGCAGACAGGCCCGTCCTCGTCAGAAGCATAGGCATCTCCCGCTGAGCAAGCGGCGCCGCAGAGGATGCAGTCGCAGGGCGCTTCGGATGCTCGCTGCTCGGGCTCGCCGTCGGGAACGATAGATTGCAGGCATCCGACGCAGATTTCTCGGCGGGCGGTGGGTAAACCCATCCGTCGAAGCTCGGCGGGGTGAGGGGCGATCGAGCGCCCGCAGGGGCAGACTGCGCGAGCCGCTGCCAAGAAGATGATATTCGTCGGCGGTTCGATTTTTATGGCCATGCCAGGGTCTCGTTTCTAGGTCGGTGAAGGTGGGACGACTGTAAAACACCCCGTTCCTGCCCGGAAAAAGCCTTGGCCGCCCGCCCCTGATCGGGCAACATGCTGGTGGCGCGCTGTCTTCCCTCCCATGAGAGTACCCGTGAGCAATCTCGTTAATTTCCCGTCCCCCCGGCCAACCGCTGCCCCAGCAGGTCAAATGCGTCCGGTCGAGGCGCTTGATGCCCTGGTGGACGCATTTCAACCTTTTGGCGTGCTTATTGATCGGCGAGCTTTGGCTGAGACGTTGATCTCAGGTCTAGGTGCCGGACATGTTGATGCCGGCTCGGCCAGCACCCTTCGGGTCGTGCTCTGCTTGATCGCGGGTTCCGACGAGCTCGATCCCCTGTAATCCCTGTCCACTTTGATGAATGAAACCGGCCTTTGCGGCCGGTTTTTTTTGGGCGCGATATGGTTGTACTATTGCAGCCCCAAAGGTTGATTCATTGGCGGAAATGGCGAGGAAATCGAAAGCGGCACGACAAGACGACGACAACCCTGTCCTGCTGAAGGCAATGGTAGCGGTCGGTGCTCTGGTGATCTCATCACACGTCTCGTTTTGGGCCTGGGCCGGTACGCTTATCGTGGTGTCCTGGCTGGCCAGCCGATATATCACCGCGGCGTGGTGGTTGGCTCGCCGCCGAGCGTTCGGTCGGGAACTTGAAGCGCGTTCCTTGGCTGATCTAGGTCGCGTTGCGCGGCTTCTGAGAGTGGTCGTTGATGCAAACGTGGTTGTCCCAGGATTGGGTGATGCCGATGCCATCGTTGGTAGATCGCGGGTTCTCATCGAGATCAAGTCGTTCCGCCGCTGGGACACGGGCGAGGAACGCTGCATCGGTACGATCAAGCAAGTTCAGCAGCTCATGGAGCGCCTGAAACTAAAGCGGGCAATCATCTGGCTGCCGCAAGCCAAGCTGACCTTCATGCAGCGGATCGGCCTCGCCGACTCATTGCCTGCGGGCGTGACCCTCGCCGCAGGCCCGGCTTGGCGGCCCTTGCTTCGGGCAGTGTTTCGATGACGATGCCGTGGGTTTGGCTCTATCGGACGCCAAGCGGGGTCGTTGCTGCCGAGCATCACATCACCGACGCGCCAATGCTCGGGGCCTTCCTGCACCGAGACGAGCAGTGGCATGCCCTGGGTTTCGGCAGGATGGTGCAGCGCAGGAAACTCTCTGTGATCCAGCCGATTTCGCTGGCGATTTTGCGTGCTGCTGCTGACCGCCTGGACTCAGCCGGCCGTGCGTGAAAGCCTGCGCGTGCCGTCAGCTATGGTCGGCGCTGCCATCGTCGGAGGCGTGTCCTATCTGTCGCCGCACACGCTCTACCTGCTGGCGCTGTTTCCCGTGCTCGTCACCCTGGCACGAAGCCGACGGGGGGCGGCGGCGGTGGCTTGGGCTTTCTTTGCTGCACCATGCTCACAGCTTGTGGGTGTTCTTGAGCGGTGGATCGAGCGCAGCGGTCAGCCGGTCGGTGACGCAGGTCTGTATGGTTACCCTCTCATGCTGAGCCTGCTGCTGGCACTGCCTTTTCTGCTCGTGAATCCTGCAGCGACGCCGGCACGCCGGGCAGCTCAAATGGCAATTGCCCTGGTGCTGCTGACACTTCCCCCCTTCGGGCTGGTTGCCTGGATCAACCCTGTGTTCTTGGCGGCGGCGCTGTTCCCTGGCGGGGGCCTTGTGTGGGGTGGGCTCCTGGGCCTGGTCGTGCTGTCGCTGCTGGCGGCGCGGCCGTGGGAATCGTCGGAAGTCGTGTTGAAACTCGCGTTTGCTGCATGCCTGGTGGTCGTAGTCGGCGCACACAGTCTTGACTCGCTTCGGCGTGCCCCGCTTGCGCCTCCAGGCTGGTATGGCATCGACACTGAGCATGGGCCGGGCCTGCCGTCGCATGAGGCCCGAGACTTCCGCATCGCGTTGATTGAGGCTCAAGCCAAGCCCTACCTCGCGTTCCCTGACACGGCTCTGTTGGTGTTCCCCGAAAGCCTACTGCCCGATTTCGAAGATGACGACCACGCTCGTTTGGCACCGTTCAGGGCCGCGCTAGCGTCTTCGTCAGCGACGGCCCTGTTAGGCGTGACGCCCAAGGTGGGCGAAGATCAGTGGCTCAATCAGCTCTTGAAGATCGGCGCGGCCGGGGAGGGGGTGGCCGCCGAAAGCCGAATCCCCGTGCCGGTTGGAAACTGGCGAACGGGCGGCGATGGTGTGCCGCTAAAGTGGCTCGACTCGGGCCTCGTGACTCTTGATGGGCGAGTCGCGCACCTGACTATTTGTTATGAGGAGTTTCCAATATGGGCGCATCTACGGGCGGACCGCGCCGAGGTTCTGGTGTCAGTCGCAAATCAGTGGATGTTGAACCCCGCAGTTTTGACCTACCAGGAAACAGCGATTCACGCTGTTCAGCGCCTGACCCGGAAGCCTCTGGTGCGAGCGACGAATCGGCTGCCGCCGCCCCTGGTCAGCTCGCTTTCAAACTAGAACCCGCTGCACCGCCAAAAAAGAAAGGCAAGGTCGGTGGGGTGGGGACGGTGCGGCACGACCGTTCCAACATGCTGGCGCGTGGGGTTTTCACGCTGCATCCGAAGGAAAAGCTCGACGCATGGAACATCCACGACGGCGGGACTGTGCTGGTCAATTTTCGCGGCCCAGAGACGCTGCAGCCTGAAGACCTGCGCGTGATTCACGCGGTGGCCGCGGCCGGATTTGCGGAGTATCGGGCGCGCAACGGCGCGAAGCTGGTCAGCCCGAAAGACGAGCGGGGGGTGGTGGCGCGGCTGGAGCTGAAGGGCGATCGAGACGTCGAGGTCACTGACTACCAGACCAGTCTGCGCGAGCTTGCCGAAGTCGCGGGGATGGATCGTGGTGGAGACGGCCTGACGGCGATTTTCAAGTCGCTTCAGCGAATCACCGAAGTCACTGTTTGGACCTACGTCGAAGCCCCGCCCGGCACGCCCAGCCACCTGACAAAAAAAGTGGAGATTGAGGTCTATGGCGAAACGCGGATTCTGCGTTGCAGCAGCGTCGAATCGTCAAGACTTCTGCACGCGATCACGCTGAAAGGCAACGGCGGGCTGCGCATCGCGCTCAACCCGCGTGAAACCGTCGCGCTGCTCGGTCAAGGGCGCAACTTCACAGAGATAGACATGCGTGAGGTGCAGAAAATTCGAGGCGACGGAACTGCTTTGCTGCACGCTCGGATGTGCGCTTTTATCGACCACGGCAGCAGCAAGATCATCAGTCTTCACAGACTTGAGGAGTACGTCTACGGCGACATTCTGGCGATCAACGCGAACCCGAGCGACCTCAAGGTCCGACGACGAATGATTACACGGTCGTTGTCGGAGCTGGAGCGAATCGGCTGGGTCGTGATGAAGGTTAAGGACTCGTGGCGCATCACCCGCCCAATCCGGCCCGACTTGGATAAGGCCCCGCCCGGGGGAAGCTGAGCGGGCCTTACAGGCCCGCGGTGGGTGTGTCGGACAAGCGCCGAAGCGTCTTGGTGTGCGAACGGCTGATGTTGCGGCGGGACTGCTCCCAGCGCCAGACGGTGTATTCGGACACGCCAATCATGTCTGCGAGCTCTTTCTGAGTCAGCCCCATGCGATCACGCAGGGCACGCACTTCACCGGAGGACACGCGGCAAATGTCGGCGGGCAGGAGAAGGGGTTTTGTGCTCATGGGCTTTCGGCAAGCTCCCTTGCTGGATCAAATGTCAAATCAAGTGTACGCCATGCGGATGTTACCGGGAGGTGTCGGCAGACCTATTGAAACTTGATCTGAACTTTCGGTGCAACGCGGCACGTCCGCGCAGCACGCATCTACCTCCACCAGCAAACGTGCTGGTCAAAACTGGAGATTCACCATGAAGGGCGTAAACAAAGCCACCATCGTTGGCACCCTGGGCGCTGATCCCGAGATCCGCTACACCGCAGACGGCGGCGCCGTCACCAACGTCTCGATCGCGACGAATGAGAAGTGGAAGGACAAAAAAACCGGGGAAGCTCAGGAGCGAACCGAATGGCACAAATGCACCTTCTTCGGTCGCCAAGCTGAGATCGCTGGCGAGTACCTGAAGAAGGGCAGCCAGGTTTACATCGAGGGCAAGCTGCGGACCGAGCAATACACCGACAAGGAAGGCGTCGAGCGTTACAGCACGAAGATCATCGTCGACGTGCTGCAGCTCCTCGGTTCGAAGCCCGAAGGTCGATCTGCGGGTCGATCTGAGCCCACCGAGAAGGGCGGCAAACCGCCCCAGCAGGAGGGTTCGGCCCAGCAGAAGGGTTCGCTGCCGCCGCCGAACGACTTCGGCGCCTTCGATGAAGACGACATTCCGTTCTAGCGAAAACCTTTCGCCCAACTAACACAACCCCTCGGCTTCGGCTGGGGGGTTTTTCTTTGCGTGTGCGGCTTGCGCCCTGATTTTCAGAACCGAGACCATCTGCAGGAAGCTCAGATTCCCCTCGTACTTCTTGAGGACACGCTGAAAGATCGCCTCGGGGAAATCGTCGGGGCGGTTCAGGAGCTTCGACAGCAGGGTTTCGTTCTTTCGCAGACCACCCTGCACGATGTCCAGGTTCGGACGCATGGCACGATTTCCTTGTTCACTGGCTATCAGGATAGCAATGTCCATTGAAGACGTGAAACATGGACGAATGAAGCAACCAAACAGAAGCCATCCATGGGCATTCCTCCAGGCAGCAATCGTGCTGCTTGGAGGAGAGAATCATGGGCAGGTTCAAGGTCATCCACTTCGAGGGTGCAGCGTCAGGTTCACCGGATTCTGCGGCGTGGCACGCCTGGCGCGCTGGCGGCATCGGCGCGTCTGATGCGCTGGCAGTGGCCGCCGAAGCGGGCCTCGTCTCGCGCTCAGATCTGCCGAGTTGGGTGAAAAAGGCCTCCGCTTTGCTGGCGGAAAAACGCGGCGAAACACAGGCCGTGTTCACAACCAATTGGGCGATCGAGCGGGGGCGTGCCGGCGAGGAGCCTGTGCGCAAGGCCTACGAGGCTCGCACCGGGAACATCGTCTTCCCGATCTTTGCGGAGTCCATCAAGTGTCCGTTCTTGCGTTGCTCGCTGGACGGCATCAGCCTGGACGGCCGCGTGCTGGTCGAAATCAAGTGTCCGGGTGCAAAGTCGCACGCCCTGGCGGGCGAGGGGATCGTCCCGAGCTACTACCTGCCGCAGCTTGCCCACCAGGCACTGGTGGTGTGGGGAACGGACCCGTCGGCCTGGTCGAAGGATGCGTTTGTCCACTACGTCAGTGGCGTGCCGGAAACCAAGGACATCCACGTTGTCGTCCTCAAGGCACAAGAGCTTGCTGAGCTGGCCGACCATCTGCTGATCGCAGAGACGGCTTTCTGGAGGGCACGCCTGAAGGAAGGAGATGGGCTGTACGGCGGCGTCTACGCCACACTGGCTCGCGCTTATCTGGAAGCCGATCAGGTCACCGAAGCCGCCAAGGCGGTTCTGGAGAAAGCTCGGGAGGAACTGATGGCCTTTCTGGCAACGACTGGCCAAGCTCGCATCGAGGGGGACGGTTTGATCGTTTCCCAAGAACTTCGTTCCGGAAGCGTGGATTACGCGGCTCTGGTGAAGTCCCTCGGGATCACAGACGAGGCAGTCGAGGCTTTCCGCAAGGTAGGCTCGTCGAGCCTGGTGATCCGCAAGCTCAAACCGACGAAGGTCAAGGCCGGGGTCGATTCGAAGAAAGCAGCCTAGTCCGCTGCTCGTCAATCAAAGCCCCGCCACTTCGGCGGGGCTTTTTCGTGGGCAACAGAAAACCCCGCCGAGGCGGGGTTTGGGGTTTAGGAGGAGAGGCGATGCCAGAGCAAAGACAACGCTGCAACCACGAGGATCGCAAGCCCGATCGGGCCGGCAATCAGCAGGAAGAACGCCACTGCCGCGGCGGTCTTGGGGCGCTGCGTGAGCAGCGTATCAATGCGTCTTCCGGTGCTGGTGAGCATCTGGGATCTCCGAATGGTTAGTGCAGAGTCCGTTCGGACACGCTCGGGTTCTTCTGCTTATAGGCCGCCAGTCCTTCGTGCGGCGCGGCCCGCTTCCATTCCTGCACAGTCGCCTGGACAGCACGGGGGGCCGCTCTCAGGCTTGGCGCCGGATGTGCAGCAGCATCCGTATGCGAGCGAAACCCACGCACGGCGCGAATCATTGCGAACAGCGTGGGTTCCAGCATGCGCTGGAGCACGATGGCCGCGATGGCCAGTGTGATGATGATTCCGCCAATCGACATCTCAGAGAACAGGATTTCCAACAGGCTCATGGCCTTTCCTTGCATGCGCCGCCAAATCGGTCGGCAAGGGGGCATGCCGCAGGACCGGGCGGCCGCGGTTGCAGCGATCGACATGCCCACGGCGGCTTTTCATTGGCCCACCTATGGTTGGTACACTGATGCCGCAGCGATGGGCTGCATCACACGGAAGTCAGTCATGTATTTCACCAACGGCGGCATCAACACCTTTTTCATGTTCGGGTTCGCAGAGAACCAGGGCGACGAGATGCTCCTCCACACCACCTCCAGCGCCGAGGTTGGCCTGCGCGTCGTGCGCCGCGGCGCACGGGAGGCGGACTACCCCTTCGAGCCGGTGATCCTCGTGGGCTCGATGCTGCTCGACGACCAGGGGCAGCCCTACCTGCAGGCTCGACTCACCTTGTGCGCGAGCAAGCGCCATGTGCCGCGCCAGCTCAAGTGGCGCCGGGCCGCCTATCCGCCGACGCTGGATTTTGACCCGATTGATAAGACCAACAAATGGAGAGTGCGGGAGGACATCCTGGTCCGTCTTCCAGATTCAGTGCTCTGGCCTGATTGGGTCCGAGGCCTAGCCCGACGGGAGGGAGGCGAGATGGCCGCGCTGCTGGATGTCGCCATCAGCTCAAAGCGATGCTGGGGCCTGGGTCTCGTTTCAGGATTTGCTCGCGTCAATTCTCTTGAGCCGATCACCGATGACACGGGTGTTCCTGACTTCGAGATGGATCTGCGTCTTCGCCCGCGTGCCACGGCTCCCTGCTTCCAAGTGCGACTTTCCGCGGCTGTTCCCGGAGCCCGCGAGATGGCGGCGCTTATCCGTCGTCGCAATCCGGTCCGATCCCCCGTGACGCTGCTGGTGCGTCCGCTGCTGGCGTCGGACAAAGCCGACCCCGAGGGCTGGATACTTCGCGTGGAAGACGTCCGCGAAGCCTCTGCTGCTGACCTGGTAGATCCGGTGAGTTTCCTCGACCGAAAGCCTGTCGAGGCGGACGCCGATGCGTGACTACTCGATGGAGGAACTCTGCGTTCCTGCGACCTACGCGAACGACCCTGAACTGGCTGTCCTTGCTCGACGTGTGGCGGTCGGCCGGTGGACAAGCGAGCTGGGCATCGGCCTGGCTGAGTGGAAGCAATCCCACCTGCTCGGCGAGCACTCGGCCGCGGTGAAGTGCTCAGTCGAGGCCCTGCGACTGCATGAGAGGAGTGCCCAAGAGAAGACGCACAAGGCGATGCTGGCTTCGAGCGCGTTTTCTCCGCCCGAGGGATGCAGAGCGGACGTGTGCGGAGAGTGGGTTTACCTCGTCGGCGAGGGGCTTGCGTCGCTCTCAGGCAGGCTCCGCAGACTGGGCGCTGAGTGGGTCCCGGGAGAGGCCCGCTGGCGGCTGCAGGTCAGTGCGATCGAGAGTCTGCGCAAGCTCTTTGGCAATGCCTCGCGGCACATGTCCTCGCTCAAGCAGGAGCAGGGCGCTGAGGGTCTTCGCTTGAGGACGCTTCGCTTGATTGAGTGGGTCGAGATCAAGGCAAGCCAAGGCTGGGTCTACTCGAACGGCGTCGAAACTCTCCGCACGCTAGGTGTCGATACCGACCCTGATCTGAAGGCGCGACTCGATCTTGCGCTCGCCGTTGCGGCAGAGAAGTCTGCAGCGGACCGCGGTCAGGCACCGCACCATGCGGCCCAGCGCGCAGTTCAGTCTCGCCGTCGATCGCTTCGGCTTCCTCGCAAGCTGTACCCGATCAGATCCGGCCCCTGTCTGGACATGCCGACGCGATTGGAGTCACAGATGGTCGTGTTTACCAACCACACCCGGCCCTTTCAGATCAGTGACGAACACCCTTCGATCTACGGTCGTCACCTGCTGCCCTACAAAGGTCAGCAGGGCGCGTATTTCTACTACCGACCGGCGACGTCTGAAGAACTCGCTTCAACCCCCGACCATCAAAAACAGTCTTGATAGGAGAGCCTGTGAGCATTTTTTCTAGCATCACCCGTGCCGGCCTGGTCGCAGCGTTCGCTGTCGCTGTCCTCCCCACCGCGTCCGCACAGTCTCAGACGCACATCAAAAGCCTGATCTTCCTCAACGCGCAGCAGCCCGAGATCAGGATCGATATGACCCATCCAATCGTCTACAGAGCAGACGGTTCCGTCGAGTTGACATGCGTTCCGCTTGCCTCTGATCCACGCAAGTGCTTTGAGCTCAATTCGACTGACTCAAGGGCGCCGATCGTTGCCCTCTCGTCGAATCGTCCTTTCGTCGCCGGGAGCCAGGACATCTACCAGGCCACCTCGGGCCTGACGTTTTCGGTGTTCCGTTCGATCACCAATTCGGCAGACATTTGTGTGCCTGGCGTTGAGGGCGTTGCAACGGTCTCAGGCTGGGCCAGCACAGCATCAACGAGCAGCTCCTCCACGGTCAGCATCGCGGTGAACGTCCCGCAAGGCCAAAGCCGCGACATCACTCTGACCCTGCGCTGCTACAACCAGTGGGGCTCAGCCTCGCAGCCGACGCGCAGGGTCTTCCGCGTTTTCAGATAGCCGATTGAGGGCAGGGGCCGTGGCCCCTGCCCGGTTTGGCTGCAACCTCTCGAAATGCGTCCACAGGCATTCCTTTTTCGTCGCGCGTTGCGACTTGAAAAGGAGTTGTCATGGATCAGCTTTCGCTGTTCTTCGCAGAGCCCGCCCTTGAGGCAGTCTTTGTTCTATCACCCCTCGCTGAAGCCATCAAGGCGGCCATTGAGCCGCCGCAGCCAGAGCCCGCACTACGGACTCCGTGGCCGCAACTGAAGCAAGAAATGCTGAGCGGCCTGGGTGGCTTTTCAGGGAAGTTCGACGCAAACCTCGCTGCGTTGGAGGTGCTTCGCAAGCTGCAGTCAGATCCGAACGTGCCCTCCGAAGCGGAGCGCGTCACCCTCAACCGTTACACCGGGTGGGGTGGCTTGCCCAAGGCGTTTCAGGAGGGGGCGTATGACATCCCTCTGGCGGCACGCCAGATGAAGCTCAAGCGGGCTCTTAGCCCCGTGGAGTGGGAGTCAGCACGGGCCTCTACGCCCAATGCCCACTACACCAGCACCGGGGTCATCGAGGCGCTGTGGAGCACGGTGGAGCGCCTGGGGTTCAAAGGCGGTCGAATCCTGGACCCAAGCGCCGGCACGGGCTACTTCCTGGGCGCAATGCCGCAGGCGCTCGTGGAGCGATCGAAGATCACCGCGGTCGAGCTCGACGTGGTGAGTTCCGACATCCTGAAGGCGCTCTATGAGCCCTTCGGAGTGAAGGTGCATCAGGCGGGGTTCGAGACACTGAGCTTGCCTGCCGCTGCGTTTGACCTGGCGATCTCCAACGTCCCGTTTGGGAACTACCAGGTCGCGGACACCCGCAAGGTGCCGTATGCGAACTTTCCGATCCACGACTGGTTCATTGCGCGGATGCTGGAAGCGGTGCGGCCGGGCGGGCTGGTGGTGGCAATCACCACAGCCGGAACGCTCGACAAGGTGAGCACGGCGGCGCGGATGCACTTCGCTATCGAGGCAGAACTGCTCGGTGCGGTGCGCTTGCCGTCGATGGCCTTCGAGACGATCGCCAGCACAAGCGTGACCACGGACGTGCTGATCTTTCAGCGTCGATCTGTTCCGGTCGATGTCATGCCGGAATGGGTGGCTGAGCCTGCGTTGGTAGAAAGTTCGTCGCCGATGATTCATCCGAAACACGCTTTCAGCCCGATGCACGTGAACCCGTGGTTCGCGCGGCCTCAAGCACTGTCCTGGATGATCGGGAAGCTGGGCATGAAGTCCAACGGCTACGGCTTGGCGAATGCGTGTCTGTTCGACGGCGATGAGCCGGCGATGCTGACCGCACTCAACGCGGCGTTGGAACAGGTCCAAGGGAGCTATACGCCGGCACAGCGCAGGGTGGCTCGCAAGGCGCTCACGCACGTCGCGGCACCGAGCGGTACGGGTGTCGGGTCGTATGTCGTCACGGAAGCCGGTTGCGTGGCACAGATGGTGGGCGAAGGCGTTGCGGAAACCCAGGACGGGTTGCCTTCAACGCGGATCGAGCGGATCAAGGGATTGATCCATGTGCGCGACGTGGCCTTGAGGCTCACGGCGGCACAGGTGACGGAGGATGATTCAACCGTTGCTGCGATCCGGGCCGAGTTGAACGCGGTCTACGACGCTTTTGTGTCGCGCTTCGGCGTGATTCATCAGCGAGCCAACAGTCTCGCGTTCAGGGCCGATCCGGCCTGGCCGCTGCTGCTGTCGTTGGAATTGTGGGACGCAGAAACTCGGATCGCCGAAAAAGCGGACCTGTTCCGCGTTCGAACGGTCGGCAAGCCCCAACCCATCACGCACTGCGATACACCGGAGGAAGCTCTCCTCGTTTGTCTTGCACAGGAGGGCGTTGTCGTGGGTTCGGTTATTGCCAGCCTCACAGGTCAGCCGGAGCACGATGTGATGTCGCTCTTGCAGGATCGAGGTGCGATTTTCCGCGATCCGATGCTGGGGTTCTGGGTGGATCGTGGCCGGTATCTGGCGGGTAACATTCGGGACAAGATCTCCTTCGCAGAGCTCGGTGGTGATGACTTCACCAGCAACGCAGATGCGCTGCGTGCAGTGATGCCGGAGCCAGTGGGTCCGGGCGACATCAAGGTGCGTTTAGGCGCGACCTGGGTGCAGTCGTCGGACTACGTTGATTTCGTCAAGGAGGTCATGGGCGTTGAGGCTGATGTGCGCTACAGCGTGGCAGGCTCATGTTGGAGCGTGACTTCAATCTCGGGGCGCAACACGGTCTCGACGACGCAGACCTGGGGGACTTCTCGGGTCAACGGCATCACGCTGATGGAGCAATCCATGAACGGCCAATTCCCATCTGTGACGGACCCTGATCCAAAGGACGACACCGGCAAGCGCCGGGTGGTCAACCGACCGGAGACGCTGGCGGCTCGTGAGAAGCAGGAGTCAACCAAGGCGGCGTTTGTGGAGTGGTTGTGGCGGTGCCCGCTGCGATCTAAACGGCTGTCAGAGGTCTACAACACGACCTTCAACAGCTTCGTTCCACAGCACTTCGATGGGTCGCATCTTCGTCTGCCGGGATTCTCAGACATCTACACTTTGCGCAAGCATCAGTTGGATGGGGTGTGGAGAATCCTGTCATCAGGCGTCAACACTCTGCTGGGGCATGTCGTAGGTGCCGGCAAGACGTTGACCTCGATCGCGGCAGGCATGGAAGCGCGGCGTATCGGGCTCGCCAAGAAGCCCTGCTATGTGGTCCCAAACCACATGCTTGAGCAGTTCGCCGCGGAGTTTCTCCGGGCCTATCCCTCGGCTCGCCTGCTGATGGCAGCCAAGGGCGATATGGCGAAGGAAAATCGCAAGTGCTTCCTGAGCAAGGTGTCCACAGGTGACTGGGATGCGGTCCTTATGACGCACTCCACGTTCGAGCGGATTCCCTTGTCGGCTGAAAGTGTCTGTCGATCCATCAAGGGGATCATCCATCGCATCGAGCAGGCATTGGTGGAAAAAGGAGCTGCCGGAACGGTCAAGTCGCTCGAGAAGGCAAAGAAGATGTGGCGAGCCAGGATGGAAAAGATGGCCGCCGAATCGCGCAAGGATGCTGTTCTGACCTTCGAGAAGCTGGGCGTGGACATGCTGTTCATTGACGAAGCGCATCTGTTCAAAAACCTTTACCGGATCACAAGGCTGCGTGTTCCGGGGGTTCCGACCAGTGATTCACAGCGGGCCTTCGATATGTGGCTGAAGACCCGGCATGTGATGGAGAGCCGCGATGATGGGGCTGGCGTGGTCTTTATGACTGCTACGCCGATTTCCAACAGCGTGGCCGAGATGTGGACGATGCAGCACTATTTGCAGCCGGCCACATTGGAAAAGATGGGGGCGGAAACCTTCGACGCTTGGGCGGCCACCTTCGGGGAAGTCGTCTCAGCGTTGGAGCTGGCGCCCGATGGATCGGGCTACCGGATGCACGAGCGGTTCGCCCGCTTCGTGAATGTGCCTGAGCTGTTGCGGAGCTTCCAGGAGGTTGCGGACATCAAAACACGCGACATGCTGAGTCTCCCCACGCCCAAGGTTGTGCATCGGATCGAGTCGATCCCCTCCAACCCGACGCTCAAGAACTTCGTCCAGAGCCTCGTCGAACGATCGGAGAAAATCAAAAACGGCAGTATCGACCCCAGCAAGGACAACATGCTGGTGGTCACCTCCGATGGTCGAAAGGCGGCGCTTGATCTCGGTCTGGTTGGGCTGTGCCAGCCGCCAGGCGGGAAGATTGATCGCTGCGTGGAAAACCTGCTCAAGGTCTACCAGGCCACGACGAAAGTGCGAGGTGCGCAACTGGTGTTCTGTGATCTGTCTACTCCCAGCGATGGGAAGTCGTGGAGCGTATACGCCGAGATCCGGCAGAAGCTGGGCGAGGCGGGTTTGCCTGCGGATGAAGTGGCTTTCATTCACGACTACGACAGTGATGTAGCCAAGGAGAGGCTGTTTCAGTCGGTGCGGGATGGCAGGGTTCGAATCCTGCTGGGCTCGACGATCAAGATGGGCGTGGGCATGAACGTCCAGACTCGGCTGGTGGCTTTGCATCACCTGGATGCCCCGTGGCGTCCCTCCGATGTAGAGCAGCGGGACGGCCGCATCGACCGACAGGGCAACCTGAACGCCGAGGTGGACAATTTCCGTTATGTAACCGAAGGGTCGTTTGACGCCTATATGTGGCAGACCTTGGAGACCAAAGCACGCTTCATCGCCCAGGTCGTCTCAGGAAACTGCACCGTTCGAAGCGTCGAAGATGTCGAGATGTCTGCACTGTCGTATGCCGAGGTGAAAGCCCTGGCGTCTGGCAATCCGCTGGTCATCGAGAAGGCGACCATTGACATGGAGCTGGTCAAGCTGTCGGTCCTGCGTTCTCGCTGGTTCAATCAGCGGGCGCAGAACCGGATGCGGCTGTCAGATTTGCCGCAGCATATAGCTCGACGTGAGCACTCTTTGTCGTTGGTCATTGCGGACGTGTCGCGTCTTCAAGGGCTTGCCCAACAGGGCGTGTCCATTGAGACAAAGCGCGGTCGAATTGATCGTCCTGAAGCACTGGGTCGCCTGCTTGAGCTTGCGCTTGAACAGGTGGGCCGTGGTTCGACGTACTCAGTCGGCAAGGTGTGCGGGATGGAGCTGATTGTGCGCCGGTCGTTGAGCTTCTCGGACCGCTGTGTGTTCGAGCTGCATGGCACCGAGATTCATCAGGCATTCGATGAGTCGCGTCAAGGGCACACGATGGTGAAGCGCCTGCAGGACTTCCTGCTGGAAGGCTTGCCTTCGGATGTCCAGCGTCAGCAGGCCAGCCTGGTTCGGATGCGTGCAGAACAGGCCGATCTTGAGGCGCTTCAGAATCAGGCGTTTGAGCACGAGCAGCGGTTTATTGCTGTGTCGGCTCGCAAGGGCGAGCTGGATGAAGTCTTGTGCATTGCACAAGGCGCGATCGAAGTCGCGGAAGCGGCCTGATCGCTCAACCCAACCCCCTGCCATCACGGCGGGGGGTTTTTCTTGCGTTCGCTTCCGTAGCGGTCCACACCAGCATCACCCCTATCGCTTTGCGGCAGGGGTTTTTTTTGCTGCAACGTCGCACCGCGTCGCCCTCCGCATCACCCGCTACCGGCAGGGTGCCGGATACGGAGGACAGCACATGAACATCGAAGTCGAAGAAGACATGAAGGAGGTCTTGGAGGGCTCGGGCGGCGATGTTCGCCTGCTCGTTGCCATGCTCGCGGGGGCCGTCGCTGACTGCCATCGCATCACCTGCGGTCAGGTGGGCGTAGTTCCCACGGGCGGTGAAGTCGTCAATGCACTTTCAGCCATTCAGTTTCTGCAATCGCCATGGGGGCAGAAGCTGTCGGCCGTGCTCACTGGCGATGCTGGGGCCAAGGCCGCGCAGCAGTTTGCGTCGCGTGCTGCGAGCGCTCTGGGCGTCACGGTGAAATGGGTGTCGGCGTTGCCGGTGGACACACTGCGCGCTGCCACTGGCATCTATGGCGATGCCTATCGGACGCTCCCGAACCAGGCGAAGAAGAAGCTCGATGCGCCGAGCTTTCGGTTCGGATGAACCCTTAACCAAACCCCGACCTTCTCTGGTCGGGGTTTTGCTTTAACCGATCGCTGCAACCCGAGTTTCCGCCGTCGACGGCATAAGTACGGACACCGCAATTCAGCGGTTTCACCAGGAGTTTCCCATGGTCAAGTTGATTCCTCTTTTCGCTCTCGCCGCCGATACGCCCGATCTTTCTGATCGACTCGACTTGCTCCTTGCTGAACTGAACCAGGTTCAAGTTGACGAAGATATCTCTTTCACACGGGACGAGATTCTTCGGCCGAGGGACGTGTCCTACCGGGCGCTCCATGAAGATGGTGACGCCTTCAGTCAGGTCGTCGAAGCGCAGGCCTCGATTCTAGAGGCTGAGCCTTTTGCCGCGCTTCGCAACGCTGCTCTGAGGGCGTATTTGGTCACACAGGGGAGCGTTGCGGATGACTTGGGTCGAGCTCTTGGCGATCTTGGAGTGGTGCTTCCAGGCTCCCTTGTCGTTGGAGAGCGCGTCTTCTGGTCAGATCCTGATCGAGGTGCATGTTCGGGCTGGTATGTGTTCGTAAGTTCTAGCACTGGTACCGCGCCCAATCTGGACGCTGAAATCACGCTGACAAACGGGCTTGGTTGCATGGTCGAAGCCTCGGTTTTTGAGCTCATGCGCTCCCTGCAATAATCCCCAAACCCCGACTTCGGTCGGGGTTTATTGTGTCCGCAGATCGCCGTGTAGCCTTGAAGCCAAAACCGCCTGAAGGGGAGCGTGCGCATGTCTCGGTCAACCAGTCTCGGCGCTTGCGGAGCTTCTGAGTAGGGGTTTCGACGTTGATTTTTCGGCGTTCTGATGTAGCGTGCTAGGTTAGTTGAAAAGGATGAGCGAGAGCGTTGGACGGTCGTTTGCTGGACGTTTTGAAAATGGATATTGAGCGCAAGAAGGTCGGCGTAATTGCCTTCCGCAAGAAGAAAAGGGATGCCGAAGCCATCTGCCCGATGGCGATCCTCAGACATGCTTGCAACGACTGGTTCTTTGCGGTGACGCTCTCGGTGAAGTACGCAGAAGGTGACATTTGGAAAGGTTAGATTTCACGCAGGAGATCGGTGTCGCCTCGCGTTCTCAAAACCCAGCCGGCGATGCGTGGCACGTCGGTGATGTCGATAACTCGGCCTAACCCGCAGGGGAGTCCGCAGACAAGGGACCGGCGTTGAGCAAACTAAATGGAGACGAAAGACATGGAGAATATGGGCATGCCAGCTAGCCCGATTGCAGATCTTGTAGAGGGAATCGGCATACCCTTAGCCTTTGGCTTCAGCAAGCGCGAGCCAGGCTGTATTTCGCTGCGTTTGCCCAACTCGGGCGACTTCGAGCTGGACGCCCCGATTCGCATTGCATTGCGGCGAGATTTTCTCCAGGCCGTAGTCCAATGAATGCTCGCTTCGAAGGATGAGCGTCCAATGAGGAGACTCATGTGGACGCCATGATCTCGACCATGGGGCCTTCGCGGTGATGGGCGCCGCCGACTTGCCAACGCCTGCCGATCAAACGATACCTGTTATGCTACGTTTAACTGTTAGGCTGGCGGCGTGTCTGGACTGAGGTTATGGAGTGTGGCCCATACTACATAGACGCCTTAAATCTGGACTGTTATTTGCTCCGAGATCGGGCGCTACACGTAGATGTGGGGTGGCTATGTGGGAATCACAGCGTAGACGGAAAGAGAAAGAGTACCTCTTGTAATCTAACAATCAAGGAGATTCAGATGAAGCTGGCTTTAGCAAAAACGTGGAAATTCGTAAGTGAGCAGGATATGTATGTGATCCCGGCATTCTCGATAATACTGGTAGTAGCGGCCATGATCGCGTTTTCGGACGATCGGGTTGAACCAGCGGAACTTGTAGGGCTGCCGGAATGCGTTCGCAGCACTCTTTTGGCCACGGCAACGGCTTCAACCCCCATGGTTCTCCGAAAGAGCGATGTATGCAGGGCGCAAGCGTACTGCTCGCCCGTCGGCGTTCAACAGCGGAAGGCGCTGGAATCTGGCGCACTGAACGCCGTTGAAATTGCTCCTTAACCGAATTCACTCGCTCGAAGGTAAATAGAATGGAGCTGACTAGAAACGAATTAAACCTCTTGCTGTATCTTGAGACCCGTGCGACCGGTCACGGCGGACTGTTTGACGGCACGCAAATGGAGGCCGAAGATATTTCAACCGCCGGCCGTTGGAACGTCACCGGGTTTCTGCAGTTCGGGCAAATTAACGCCGCAGGCATAACAGCTAGTAACGCTGCGCGATACTGGTGCATTTTGAGCGACGAAGCGTGGGGTCTTGCCCACGCAGAGCGCCGTGCACGCTGCGAACGAGCGATGAAAGCACTGAAGGTCGAGCGCATCGGAGTGCGTGCCAACGATTCCCAGGAGGTGTCCCGTGTCGCAGACGGCTGACGAAGAACTGGAGTTTCCCGGCATCCAGATCGTGATGTTCGATTCGCTCACTGATGCGGTTCTCTGTCTGGGCGGGATGAAAGATGCAGCGAGCCGCGTTGACCTCGACTGGGCTGAGCTTCTAGTGTGCGTAGTCAATCCGTCCGATGGAGCGACATCGTTCCTTGCGGAAAAGCTCTCACCCGAGGGAGACATATTGGAGGACTGCTACGTATCTGCTGAGCT
>Ga0335395_10000102_pt1 | contig 57423 bp, 53 predicted proteins | sample MAT02_FD_205744 | JGI IMG/M metagenome (GOLD analysis project Ga0335395, IMG submission 205744) | Freshwater microbial communities from Lake Fryxell liftoff mats and glacier meltwater in Antarctica - MAT-02 (spades assembly) (version 2) ... | reverse complement strand
CGGCGGGTCTGCTTTTTCTTCGCCGTGTAGGCCAGGAAGTCGAACGTCGTCCGCTTCATCGGATGACTGTCACGCGGTAGGTGTGCGTATTCTAGCGGCTGGTGGGGAATAAATCAGAGGTTCCCTAGGGCGCGCAGGTGATCTCAGCGGCGGTTCAAGACCCGCCCTACGCGTGCTGAAGGTCGCGTGCCGCGCGTCCAGTCCTGCCGTTGCGACGCCCACTGGCCGAGGACAGCAAAGCGGTATCGGCTCGCCCTTGCGGCGCTTTCGTCAGCCGTCGCGTGAGGACCGCCGCTCAGCCGCGAACTGCATGCGCGAACTGTATGGCCGCTGCGACCTGCGTAGAGCGGTTCTATCGTCGCTGGCGAGGGCCTGCGCGCTCGTCGCTACCCACGTTTCGTGCGCTTTCTCGGATTTGTGCGCTTCATCGGCCTCGGCGCGCACATTCCTAAATTTGTCAGCAATCGACGCCGCGCGCGGCGGGTGCAGCTTAGCGCGCTAAAGTGCGCGGCTGGCCTCACCTCTCAGATGGAAACGCTTCCCATGTCCAAGCCCCTGAAGATCGCGATCGTCGGCGCCACCGGCGCTGTCGGTGAAACCCTGATGGAAATCCTCGGCGAGCGGAAATTTCCTTTCACCGAGCTCATTCCGCTGGCGTCCGAGCGTTCGGCCGGGGATATGGTGCCCTGCGGCGGGCGCAGCTACACGGTGCGCGAGCTCGACAAATTCGACTTTGCCGGCGTCGACATCGCCTTCTTTTCGGCCGGCGCCAGCATCTCCGCCGAGCACGCGCCGCGTGCGGCAGCGGCCGGCGCGGTGGTGATCGACAACACCTCGCACTTTCGCCGCGATGCCGACGTGCCGCTGGTGGTGAGCGAGGTCAACCCAGAGGCGATCAAAAATCGCCCGCGCGGGATCATCGCCAACCCCAACTGCTCGACCATGCAGATGCTGGTGGCGCTGGCGCCGATCCACCGCAAATACGGCATCACCCGCATCAACGTCGCGACCTATCAGTCGGTCTCGGGTGCGGGCCGCTCGGCGATGGAGGAGTTGGGCCGGCAGACCGCGGCGATGCTCGCCTTTCAAGACCCCGAGCCGAAGCGTTTTCCGGTGCAGATCGCGTTCAATCTGATCCCGCACATCGACGATTTCATGGAAAACGGCTACACCAAGGAAGAAATGAAGCTCGTCTGGGAGACCCGCAAAATTCTCGACGACGACAGCATCGAGGTGAACCCCACCGCCGTGCGGGTGCCGGTGTTTTATGGCCACTCCGAAGCGGTGCACATCGAAACCCGCGACAAGATCACCGCCGCCGAAGCGCGCGCGCTGCTGTCGGCCGCGCCGGGCGTCGAGGTGGTGGATGAGCAGGTCAAGGGCGGCTATCCGACCCCGGTAACCCACGCCGCCGGCAAGGATTCGGTCTTTGTCGGCCGCATCCGCGAGGACATCAGCCATCCGCGCGGTCTGAACCTGTGGATCGTGTCTGACAACATCCGCAAGGGCGCCGCCCTGAACGCGGTGCAGATCGCTGAACACGTGCTGGCCGAACGCGCCTGAGCGTCCGCCGGGTTCAGGCGATGAACGCGGCGGAATTCGGGGCGGCGGCGGGAGCGCGACGCTGCAGCTTCGCGTTTTGTGATGGCTATCACGATCGTCGCGTGTCGGCGCGCCGGCAGACGCGGGGCAGATTGTTGGTGAAATGTCACAGTTGACCTATAGTTAGCGCGCCGTTGTCATGTCGTTTCTAGCTTTTGGTCCGTTCAGTCTCGGATTCTCCAGACCGGACGGGGAGCGTTCAGGTGGGCTCAAGTCCGGCTGCAGCGTTCCATAGGCGGTATTCACCAGACATCCGCTGCGGATGGGGGAAAGGTTCAAATGAACAAAATGCTCAGACTCCCGATTGCGCTGGCGTTCGCGCTCGGGGCTTCCAATGCGTTGGCGCTCGGCCTGGGCCAGGTGCAGGTGAAGTCAAGCCTCAACCAGCCTTTGCTGGCGGAGATTCCGGTGCTGGAGAACGCGCCCGGTGAGGCGGCGGATCTGCAGGTCAGGCTGGCCTCGGCCGAGTCCTTTGCGCGGATCGGTCTTGATCTCCCCAGCGGCTCGCTGCTGTCTGCGCTGAAGTTCGAAATCGCCAAAGACGCCGCGGGCAAGCCGGTGATCCGCATCACTACCCCCAATCGAGTGAATGACCCGTTCCTGAGCCTGTTGATCGAGGCCGAGTGGGCACGCGGCAAGCTGCTGCGCGAATACACCCTGCTGCTGGACCCGCCGATCGCCGTGCCCTCGCGTGCGCAGCCGCCACAGATCTCGGCGCTGCCGCAGGGTGATGTTCAGCCGGCTCCCGCCCAAGAGCTTGCCAGCCCGCCGCCGATGGCGACGCCGCGCGCCGCCGCCGCGAGTGCTCCCAGTTTTGCCCCCGGCGAGTCCTACGGTCCGGTCAGCGAGGGCGACTCGCTGTGGAAGATCGCGAGCCGTTCGATTCCCGACAGCTCGGTCAACATCAATCAGATGATGATCGCCCTGCTGCGCGCCAACCCTGACGCGTTCATTGGCGGCAACATCAACCGCCTTCGCACCGGCGCTGTGCTGCGCATTCCGTCGCGCGAGGAGATCGGCGCGATTGGCGCCACCGAAGCCGCCCAGCAGGTACGTGAGCAGACCGACAGCGCGACCAGCCTGCAGCCGGTGGAATCCGCCGGCAGCCGGCGTACCGCCGCGGAGCCCGCGCCGGCGCGCACCGACTCGCGCCTGGCGATTGTGCCGCCGAGCGGCGACACGCCGGCGACTGCCGCGCAGAGCGGGGCAGCGACTGACGGCCGCGGTGCCGAGCTGCGCGCGGATCTGGCGCGGGCGCGAGAGCAGGGCGAGGCCGTCACGCAGGAGAACCGCGAGCTCCGCACCCGCGTGCAGGAGCTTGAGAAAATCCGCGGCGACAGCGAACGCCTGCTGACCCTGCGCAACAGCGAGCTGCAGGCGCTGCAGCAGCGGCTTGCAGAGCTCGAAGCCCTGCGCGTCGCCAGCGCATCGGCAACGCCGGATCCAACTGCATCAGCCGCGGCTGAGACCCCGCCGCCGGCCGCTCTCGAAACGCCGATTGCTGCGGTGGACGCGCAGCCCGAGACCGACAGCGGCATGTCCGAGGGCGCCGAGTCCGCTTCGGGCTTCGAAGCCGAGACGCCGAATCTCGACGGCGCTGCCGCCGAAGCCAGCGCTGAGCCGGTAGCCAGTGCTGCGCCGGTGGTGCCCGCATCCGAACCCGCGGAGCCGGTCACGCCGTCAGCGGCGCAGGCCACCCCACCGTCGGCACCTGTGCCGGTCCGGGCCGCCGAACCCTGGTATCAGAACCCGCTGGTGCTTGGCGGTGGCGGCGCGATCCTGCTCGGCCTGCTGGTCCTGCTCGGCCTGCGCGGTCGCGGCAGGAAGAAGGCGGCCGCCGCGGCGGCTGGCGGCGCGACGGGTTCGCGCTTCGACAGCTCTGATTTCGGTGTGCCCGCCGCAGGTTCGGCTTTTGAATCGGAGGCGGCCGAAATCTACGACGACGCCGAGGAGCGCGATCTGCTGGACCATCTCGCCGAGCAGCCCGACGACCTTGAGCGTCACCTCGATCTGGTTCGCTACTACTACAGCCTGAACGACGCAAGCCGGTTCGAGGGCGCGGTGGAAGCGATGTACGCCCAGGTTTTTGATCCGCACGAGTCGACCTGGCAGCAGGCGCTGCAGATGGGCCGGGAGATGTTGCCCGACCATCCGCTGTTCATGGAGCAGTCCAGCGAGCGGCAGCCCTGGGAGGCCGTGGACGATACCGCCGCCGCCGGCTCGGGATACGCAGGCAGCAGCTACGACGGTTTGTCGAACTCTCCGGCTGCGTCCGCCGCATCGATCAACGACGAGCCCGAGTTCCGGGTCGATCTTTCGGCGCCGGAGCTTGAAGTGCTGGAGATGGATCGCGAGCAGCGCCTGCCCGATTTTGAGCTGGACAGTCCGCGTACTCAGGAGCCGGCAGCGAGCGCTGACGAGCCGGCGAGCTCCTCGGAGGACACTTCCGCGGATCTGGGTATCTCGTTGGACTCGATCGAAGCCGCCGCGACCAAGCTGGAACTTGCCCGGGCCTACCTGGACATGGGCGACGTCGAAGGCGCGCGCGGCATGCTGGAGGAGGTCGCTCAGGAAGGCACCTCCGAACAGCGAACCGACGCCAAGCGGTTGCTCGACGAGATCCGCTGAGCCCGCTTGCTTGCTGAGTCTCTGCAGGGGCCGGTTCGCCGGCCCCTGTGCTTTTGTGGCGCGCGCTTCGCACGTAGGCTGTAGGCCCGCTCTTCCACCTGCTCGGCGCCCGCTGTGAACACCGAAATCTCCCCGCTCGATGGCCGTCCCGTGCAGCGCTATGCCGCTGCCGTGGAATACGACGGCGGCGCCTTTCTGGGCTGGCAGCGGCTGTCGCACGGGCAGACCGTGCAGTCTTCGGTGGAGCAGGCGCTGTCGTTCGTGGTCAACGCGCCGGTGCAGGTTGTCTGTGCCGGCCGCACCGACAGCGGCGTGCACGGCCGCGGGCAGATCATCCATTTCGATATCGAGGCTGAGCGCAGCCTGCGCGGCCTGCAAATGGGCGCCACCTCGCGGCTGCCCAAGGCCGCCTGTCTGCTGTGGGTGCAGCCCGTGGTGCCTGACTTCCACGCCCGCTATTCGGCGCTGGCGAGGCGCTATCGCTATCGAATCTTGAACCGTTCGGTGCGCCCGGCGCTGGACCGCGAGCACGCGGCCTGGGAGCGCCTGCCGCTCGACGTCGAGGCGATGCAGCGCGCGGCGCGGGTGCTGCTCGGCACGCACGATTTCAGCGCCTTCCGCACCACCGCCTGCCAAGCCAAGCATCCGGTGCGCACCCTGCATCGAATCGACATCAGCCGATCCGGCGAATGGATCGAGATCGCGGTCCAGGCGAACGCCTTCCTGCATCACATGGTTCGCAATATCGTCGGCAGCTTGCTGCCGATCGGCCGCGGCGAGAAGCCCGAAGCTTGGCTTGGCGAGGTGCTTGCTGGCCAGGATCGCAACCTCGCGGGCCCCACCGCTGCGCCGCAGGGCCTGGTGTTCGAAGGGCCTCTGTATCCCGAGCGCTTCGGCCTTCCGGCCGAATTCACATGGGCGGAATCGTCCTGATCGCGCGCTGTTGACGTGTGACGCGGTGCGCTCCGGCACAATCACGTCCCCATGAAGCACCCCGCTCACCAACGCACCCGCATCAAGTTTTGCGGCATGACCCGCGCCGAAGACATTGGCCGCGCCAGTGCGCTGGGCGTCGATGCCGTCGGTTTGATCGTGGTGCCCAGCAGCAAGCGCGCGCTCAGCCTTGAGGCGGCGCGCGAACTGCGGCTCAGCGTCCCACCCTTGGTCAGCTGCGTGCTGCTGCTGATGGATGCAGAGTTTGAGCTGGCCCAGCGCGCGGTTGCCGCTGTCAAGCCTGACCTTGTGCAGTTCCATGGCGCCGAGCCGCCGGACTATTGTTCAGCGCTGGGTATTGCCTACCTGAAAGCGGTACCGATGGCCGAGGTGGACGATGTCGACGCTTTCCAGCGCCGCTATCCGCAAGCGGCCGGGTTCGTTTTTGACAGCCACGGCGCCGGCCACCAGGGCGGCAGCGGGCAGGCCTTCGACTGGTCGCGCCTGCCGTCCGAGCGCAACCGCCCGCTGCTGCTGGCGGGGGGTTTAATGCCCGAAACCGTCAGCGATGCGGTGCGCGCCGTGCGGCCGTTTGCGGTCGATGTATCCAGCGGAATCGAAATCGCGCCAGGCATCAAGTGCCCTGAGCGCATGCAGCAATTCGTCAACGAGGTGAACCGTGCAGACCGCCGCCCTGAAAATCAGTGATTACTCCCAGTACCCCGATGCCCGCGGGCATTTCGGCCAGTTCGGCGGCAGCTTCGTCTCCGAAACCCTGATCGAGCCGCTGCGTGAGCTTGAGGCCGCCTATGAGCACTATCGGGTTGACCCTGAGTTCGTCGCCGAGCTCGAATACGACCTCAAGCATTACGTCGGTCGGCCTTCACCGATCTACTTTGCGCAAGGCCTGACCCGCCATGTCGGCGGCGCCAAGATCCTGCTCAAGCGCGAGGATCTAAACCACACCGGCGCGCACAAGATCAACAACACCATCGGCCAGGCGATGCTGGCCAAGCGCATGGGCAAGACCCGGATCATTGCCGAGACGGGCGCTGGCCAGCACGGCGTGGCTTCGGCCACCGTCGCGGCAAGGCTGGGCCTGAAGTGCGTGGTCTTCATGGGCGCCACCGACATTGAGCGGCAGGCGATCAACGTGTACCGCATGAAGCTGCTCGGCGCCGAGGTGGTCAGCGTGACCTCCGGCTCCAAGACCCTGAAAGACGCGCTCAACGAGGCCATGCGCGACTGGGTCAGCAACGTGCACGACACCTTCTACATCATCGGCACCGTGGCGGGCCCAAGCCCGTATCCGCGGATGGTCCGCGACTTCAACGCCGTGGTCGGCCGCGAATCGCGCTCGCAGATGCTGGAGCAGTACGGGCGCCTGCCTGACGCGCTGGTCGCCTGCGTCGGCGGCGGCAGCAACGCAATCGGCCTGTTTCATCCGTTTCTCAACGACAAGGACGTGGCCATCTTCGGCGCCGAAGCCGCCGGTGACGGCATCGAAACCGGCCGCCACTCGGCCTCGCTGTCGGCCGGCCGCCCCGGTGTGCTCCACGGCAACCGCACCTACCTGCTGTGTGACGACGACGGCCAGATCATCGAGACCCACTCGATCTCGGCCGGCCTCGACTACCCCGGCGTCGGCCCCGAGCACTCGTTCCTGAAGGACGCCGGCCGTGCGGTCTACGAGGGCATCACCGACACCGAGTGCATGGAGGCCTTCCACCTGCTGGCGCGCACTGAGGGCATCTTGGCCGCGCTGGAGTCCAGCCACGCCATCGCTCAGGCGATCAAGGTCGCCCAGCGGATGCCCAAGGACGCGCTGATCCTGTGCAATCTCTCCGGCCGCGGCGACAAGGACATGTATACGATCGCCAAGCGCGAGGGCATTACGTTGTGAGCTCGGGATCGGTGATTCGGAATTCGGGCTTGAGGGTTGGCCGACGGTAGAACTGGACCTGCACGCCGGAGTTTCGTGCGCTGCTCGGGCTTCGCCAACGAAGCGGATCAGAGCATCCTGCCGACGCAGCCCTTCGTTCAAACCCGCATGCTGAATCCCGAATCCCTTGATCTCGAAGCTCCCGACTCGCCGCGCTACGCCTAGTCGCCGCGCCCGAGTTGGTGCGCTGTTCAGGCCTCGCTGACGAAGCGGGGCAGAACTTCCCGCTGAAGCAGTGCCTCGTTCAATCGCAAATCCCCAGTCCCCACCCCCCCAAACCTAGAAGCCTTCGAATCCGACGCCCTATGCCAAACAGAATCGACACCCGCTTCGACGCCCTCGCCGCTGCCAAGCGCAAGGGCCTGATCCCGTTCATCACCGCCGGTGACCCTGCCGATGCCGCCACGGTGCCGGTGATGCATGCGCTGGTGGGCGCGGGGGCTGACGTCATCGAGCTCGGGGTGCCGTTCTCCGATCCGATGGCCGACGGCCCGGTGATTCAGCAGAGCAGCGAGCGCGCCTTGGCGCGCAAGGTCGGCCTGCGTCGGGTGTTGGAGATGGTGCGCGAATTTCGCCAGCAAGATACCGAAACGCCGATTGTGCTGATGGGCTATCTCAACCCGGTCGAAATGTTCGGGCTTGAGCGCTTCTCCAAGGCCGCGCGCGATTCCGGCGTCGACGGCATGCTGCTGGTCGATTGTCCGCCTGAAGAAGCGGATCCGGTGCGCGAGGCGCTGAACGCTGAAGGCCTGGCGCTGGTGCCGCTGGCAGCACCGACCAGCGTCGGTGAGCGCCTGGGCAAGCTCTGCCGCAACGCCCAAGGCTATCTCTACTACGTCTCTTTCAACGGCGTCACCGGCGCCGGCAACAAGCTCGACGCCGCCGATGTGGCCACGCGTATTCAGCACCTGCGAACCCTGTCGAACAGCCGCATCGCAGTGGGGTTCGGCGTGCGCGACGCCGCTACCGCAGTGGCGACCGGCGAGCATGCGGATGCCGTCGTGATCGGCAGCGCGCTGGTCAGCACGCTGGCCGCAGCCACCGACATCGACGATGCCTGCGCCCGCGCGACGGCCTTCCTGTCGCCGATTCGCGCCGCGCTGGCTTGAGTCTGCGCAAGCCGCGGCCTTCCCCCACGGTCCAGATCCGGGGCTTCGCGCATGTGCCGGAGCCGGGGCATGTCAGCCGAGCAGCCGGCGACCGAGACCTTCGAATTCGACTTCCCTGTCCATCGTATTTGCGGTCGAAAGGGCGGGCGGGGCGCGCAGCAGCAGGCTGCCCGCTCACGCGCATCAGCGGTATCTAGCGTCTGATCTCCGGTGCCGGCCTCGTCACGCGCTGGCGCGCGCTGCTGCCGGGTTCGCGGCTGATCGAGCCGGTCGACGCCTGCCACTCTCCGCAGCTGGAGGCGCCCGAGCGCGTGCTGGGGGCGCTGGCTCTTCTCGGCCTTGCGGTCGAGCAGACTGAGCACGAACAGACTGAGGTCGCGCAGGCTGAGGTTGAGCAGAGTGAGGTTGAGCAAAGTGGAGTGTCCGTGCGCCGCTCTGCGCTGAGCACGGCGTCAGCAGCGCCCGGGGCGACGGGCCGAGCGCCGACGACCCCTGAGATGAATCCACGGCGTCCGTCCGCAGGTGCCCTTGCATGGAGCGGTCGCAAAGACTGACGCACAGGCTCGATCTGTTCTAATTCCTGCTGCCGCCCGTTTCGGACCTGTGCATGAGCCTCAACACCCTGAAGCAAGAGCTGCTGAATGTGCTTTCGCGCCTGCACGAGCAGCTGTGGCTGAAACCTCTGGTGATCTGCCTGCTGTCTATCCTAACCGTGACCCTCGCGTCGCTGGTTGATGGAAAAGTGCGCGCCGACTGGGCGCCGGAGATCAGCGTCGACTCGCTCAAGGCCCTGCTGCAGGTGATGTCCGGCAGCATGCTGGTGGTTGCAACCTTCGCGGTCGGCTCGATGGTGTCGGCCTATGCCTCGGCGAGCAATGCGGCCACCCCGCGCTCGTTTCCGCTGGTGGTGTCCGACGACATGTCGCAGAACGCGATGTCGACCTTTATCGGCGCTTTCATTTTTAGCGTGGTCGCGCTGCTCGCGCTCAACAACAGTTTGTTCGGCGATCTCGGGCGCCTGATCCTGTTCGTGATCACGCTCGGCGTGTTCGTGCTGGTGATCCTGATGCTGATCGCCTGGGTCGATAGCATCGCCCGGTTGGGGCGCCTCCACACGGTGGTGGAAAAAGCGGAGCAGGCCACTTCAGACGCGCTGAAGCTGCGCGCGGACCGGCCGACGCTGGGCGCAGCCGAGGTCGATACGGCAAGCCAAGGCGAACCGGTGTTTGCCGAAGTGCCAGGCTTCGTTCAGCGTGTGAGCATTGAGCAGCTGCAGTCCTGGGCGGAGAAGTACGACGCCCAGATCGAGCTGCTGGCCCTGCCGGGGACCTTCGCCACGCCGAATCGCCCGCTGCTGCGGGTCGAGGTCGCGGCCTCGGTGCTGGACATCGAAGCGCTGCGCATTGCCTTCACTTTTGGCCGTCGCCGCACCTTTCGCGAGGATCCGCGCTTCGGCCTGACGGTGCTGTCGGAGATCGCCAGCCGCGCGCTGTCACCGGCGGTCAACGACCCCGGTACCGCTATCGAAGTCACCGGCGTGCTGCTGCGCCTGCTGCTCGCTTGGGACATGCGCCAAGTGGAGGGGGCCAAGACTGAGACTCCTGACTATCCGCGGGTGCGATCGCCGCGGCTGGCGGCGCTAGATCTGTTCGATGACGCCTTTACCGGCATTGCCCGCGACGGCGCCGGAATGGTCGAGGTGCAGGTGCGTCTGCAGAAGGCGCTGGCCACGCTGAAACAGGCGCAGTCGGCGTCGATGCGGGAGGCGGCGGTGGAACACAGCCGTCGCGCCTTGGCCCGCTGCGAGCTCGCGCTCACCCTGCCTGATGATGTGCTTGCGGTGCGACGTGCCGCGCAGGGCAGCACGCCGCAGAGCGCAGGCGAGGGCGCGAGTGCAAATTAGGCACGCTCTGAAAAAAGCCATTCGGGCTTCGCCAGACCGGGCTCTGCTCAGGCCGGAACCTACCTTGAGTTAACTTGCGCTTGCCCGGGCTCGTTCGGCCGCTTACTCCCGCGAACCGGGCGCGCGCCTTGCTTGGACGCACGTAAAGCATCCATACGTTCCGACACCTTCCAATAAATTGGCGGTTTCCTACGCTGCGCGGCGGGCCGGGGCTGCTGCGTCCGCACTTGCCACCAGGTGCCCGTAGAGGTCCTTGGGGTCGGCCAGATCGGGAATCAGGCCGATGGTCTGGCCGAGGCCCAGCTCGGCAGCGCGATCGCGCAGCAGGCGCAGGGCGGAGTAGTCCTCAAGCGCGAAGCCGACCGAATCGAACACGGTAATTTCGTCCTCGCTGCGACGGCCCAGGGCCTGCCCGCTGAGCACGCGCCACAGCTCGGTCACTTCGAAGTCGGCCGGCATCTGCTGCAGGTCGCCCTCGATGCGGGTCTGCGGCTCGAACTCGACGAACACCGAAGCCTGCGCCAGCACCTCGGCGTGCAGCTCGGTCTTGCCGGGGCAGTCGCCGCCGACGCCGTTGATGTGCATGCCGGGTTCCAGCATGTCGGGCGTCAGGATGGTCGCGTTGGTCTTGTCGGCGGTCACCGTAGTGACGATGTCGGCGCCGCGCACCGCCTCCGCGCTGCTGCCGCAGAGGATCACCTTCAGGCCGCTGCGGTGTTCAAGATGCGCGGCTAAAGTGGCCGTAGCCTGCGGATCGATATCAAACAGACGCAGCTCATCAATACCGAGCAGATGGTGGAAGGCCAGCGCCTGAAACGCGGCCTGCGCGCCGTTGCCGATCAGCGCCATTGAGCGGGCGTTCTTGCGGGCCAGCAGCTTGGCGGCCATCACCGAAGTCGCCGCGGTGCGGATGGCCGTTGTCAGCGTCAACTCGCTGAGCAGGGTTGGCTGGCCGGTGTGCACGTCAGCCAGCACGCCGAAGGCCATCACGGTCGGCAAGCCTTCGAGGGTGTTCTTGGGATGGCCGTTGACGTACTTGAAGCTGTACTCGTAGGCATCGGAGACCGGCATCAGCTCGATCACGCCGACGTCCGAATGCGCGGCCAAGCGCGCGCTCTTGTCGAAATCCTGCCAGCGGCGGAAGTCGGCTTCTACGTACTCGACCATCTGCGCCAGCAGGCGCGGCAGGCCCAGGCGAGCGACCAGAGTGGAAACGTCGGCGGTGGTGATCAAAGTGGTCATGTGCAAACTCCAGGGGGTTGGACGTTAAAGCCATTGTCCGGACCGGAGCGGCAGCGCGAAACAGTAATAATGACATCAAATAGCAACTTAAGTAGCGAAACGGCAGGATAAGGTGGCACTATGTCCGGATGGACGAACTCGACCACCAGCTGATCGCCCGCCTGCGGCAGAACGCCCGCGCCACCGTCGCTGAGCTTGCGCTGGCGCTAAAAGTCTCGCGCGGCACCGTCTCCAACCGCATGGCGCGGCTGGAGCAGGACGGCATCATCAGCGGCTACACCCTACGCCTGAAGCCCGAGGCGACGCCGGACGAAATCCGCGCTTGGACCTCCATCGCGGTCGAGGGCAATCAGCAGCGCCTGATCATGACGCTGCTCGGCGAACCCGGTGTGTCCGCCCTGCACGACACCAATGGCCGCTGGGATCTGCTCGCGGAACTGCGCGTGCCGAACTTGGCCGAGCTGTCCGCAACGCTTGAGCGCATTCGCGCCATGAAGGGCGTCAGCGCCAGCGAAACCAGCCTGCACCTGCAGAGCTACCGCGGCTGATCTGCGGCGGAAGGGTTTTACTGAGCGCGCCTGCGATAGCGCTCGCCTGCTGCGGGCGCCACGCCGACGCCTGCGGCGGCAGCGCGCGGGTCGTCGGAGACTAGCGGCAGCGACGCAGGATCCGGCCGCAGCCGCGCGGAGGCGACTTCGCGCAGCTGCCTGCCTTCGCAGCGAAGCTCCTTGAGCAGCTCGCCGCTGAGCCGCGAACAGGCGCTCGCCGAAAGCGAAGAAGCGGGCGCTGCCGTACCAGCCCCAGCAGTCCAGCTCACAGGCGGCGGCGACGTGCTGCATGTCGACGCGCGCAGCGAGTTCCAGCGCATCGCCTTCGCGACGCAGGATCAGCAAATCCTGAGCCGGTTCTTCGGCGTCGGTCTCCTCTTCGAAGCCCCTGGCCGGGGCCGCAGCGATCGGCAGGCCGGCGACATCGAGGCCGGAACCCAGGCGAGTTGAATTGAAGGCATGGCTGCAGTCGAGTAGATCGGCATGCAGGTTCTTGTAGCGACGTTCTGGGCCGAGCTCCTTGACGATATCGCCTTCGTCGACGTCGGCGTCCTGATTGTTGGTGATGATGTCGGTGCTGACGATGCGGCTGGCGGTGACGGTTATCGAGTCCAGAGGCATTCACTCGGCGCTTTTACCTTCAAGCCTTGCCTGCAGATTCGACGACTGCGCGCCTGAGGTCCTGCGGGCCTCATTCTCATCCTCGTCTCGCTCAGACAGCCACAGCAGCCGGCCGCAGCGCGCGGGGATGCTGCGGCGGGCCACACTTGCTAGCCTTGTGGCCTGCGCCAGGATCGGGCGCGTCTGGATGGGAGAACAGCGATGGCCACCGGTTGGGCCGGCGATGGCGCCGTGCAGGATCAGATTGATGCAACCGTCAAGGACGCGATCAAGCGCGCTCGCGCGCAGCTGCCGAAGGGGCTGAGCCGGACGCACTGCGAGGAGTGCGAAGCGGCGATCCCGGAGGCGCGGCGCAAGGCGCTGCCGGGAGTGCGCCTGTGCGTGGCCTGCCAAGAGGCCGTTGACCGCGAGAACGCGCGCGGCGGCGGGGTCAACCGCCGCGGCAGCAAGGACAGCCAGCTGCGTTGAAGCCTGCGCGTCGCCGCGCAGCTTTCGTTAAGTGCAGTCAGTTGGGCGTTGGCATTCGGCTGACGGGCTGTGGCGCGGCGCCCAGTGCTGGCTTCAGCCCTTGCGGGCGGATGCGTACTGCAGCAGTGCGCCGTCGAAGCCTTGAGTCTCGCCCTCGCCACTGGCGAAGCGATACGGCGCCGCCGAGTAGATGCCCGACAGCGCCGCCTGCACCAGCGCGCTCAGCACCAGGGCGATCACCAGCGCAGCCACCGCGATACTGATCACCACGACGCTTTTGGTCGCCGCGGCGCCAACGATCAGCGCGATGCCCGCAGCCACCACCAGCACGTTGACCAGCATGAACACGACGCCGATAGCGCCCTGACCGATGACGTTCTCGCCCCAGGTGCGCTTGAGCAGCTGCGCGCTGCTCCGGACGGCGGCCGCAATCTGCAGCAGCGGGTAGCGTCCTCGCCTCTACTTTTCGACGAAGGCGCGCTCGAACACGTAGTGCCCGGCCGTGCCGATGCGCGGCGAGACTTCGAAGCCGCGGGCGTCCAGCAGGCGGCGGAAGTCGGCCAGCATCTGCGGGCTGCCGCAGATCATCGCGCGGTCGTGGGCGGGGTCCAGCGGCTCGATGCCGAGGTCCTGCATCATCCGCCCGCTTTCCATCAGATCGGTGATGCGGCCCGAGTGGGCAAAGGCCTCGCGGCTGACCGCCGGGTAGTACAGCAGCTTGCGCTGGGCCATTTCGCCCAGGTACTCGTGCTGCTTCAGATCGCGCTCGAGGAAGTCGTGGTAGGCCAGATCCTTCGCCTCGCGCACCCCGTGCGCGACGATGATGCGCTCGTAGCGCTCATAGGTCTCCGGGTCGCGAACGATCGACAGAAACGGCGCGAGCCCGGTGCCGGTCGCCAGCAGATAAAGGTTGCGTCCGGGAGTGACGTCGGAGATCAGCAGAGTGCCGGTCGGCTTCTTGCTGATCAGCAGTTCGTCGCCCGCCTGAATGTGCTGCAGGCGCGAAGTGAGCGCGCCATCGGCGACCTTGATGCTTAGAAACTCCAGCTGTTCTTCCCAGTTGGGGCTGACGATGGAGTACGCACGCAGCAGCGGCTTGCCGTTCACCATCAGGCCAATCATGACGAACTGGCCGTTCTCGAAGCGAAGGCCCTCGCTGCGGGTGGTGGTGAACGAAAAGTACTGGTCGGTCCAATGATGGATGCCGGTGATCTGCTCGATCCGGTAGGGCTTGTCGACCGGCGCGGTGGCGCCCTGGAAGGCTGCGTTCATGCGGGCTCCGGGTGCGGCCCGCGGCGGGCGCGGGCGCGAGGGGCGGGGTGGGCCGCGGCGTACCGATGGCGACATACGGCGGCCGCGAACAGCCGTGAATTCTAGCAGCCCCGGGTGAACGAGTCTTCGCGGCGGGACATTGGCGGCGTGCGCACGCCGCAACCGCGCCGCACGCGCTCCGCGAGAAAAGCCCGGCGGTCTTACTCGCCGCGCGGGTCGGCTCGGCGTGGGGCGAGCACAAACGACGCGCAGTGTGCCGCCAGGTCGGCGCCGGCGCGCCGCACGGCTGAGGCTGCGTCCGCGCCCAAGCCCAAGCCTCAGGCCTCGATGGGGCTCAAGCGAAGGCGTCGAGCCGCGTGCCTCGCGTCTGCAGCGGGTCGCCCGCCGGGGCCGGCAGCGCCGCAATCAGGGCCTGCGCGGCCTGCACCTGGATATCCAGGGTTTTCTTCAGGACCGAGGTGGCTACCGCGGTGCGCAGCGAACCCTCGGAGTGCACGCTGGCGTAGTTGACGATGTTGGCGCTGAGCGCGTCCATGGCTTGGGTCCTGTGAAGTCGGGTGCGCGGGCTTAAGGGTTTTCGAAGCCGCTTGCGAACAGAAGATCCGGGTTTACTGCGACGGCTTCCGTGCCGTCCATCACGGTCACCGTGTAGCTGATCGCGCCGCCGGGCACCCCGCCGATTCCTGAGACCGTGATGCTGTAGGTGCGATCCACGCCAGCGCTGCCGTACACCACACCGCTGGGGGCGGTGTTGGGGCGCCAAACGAGGGTGTTGTCGCCGTAGCCGTCCTGTACGGGCTCGTACTGCACGGGGATCATCTGGCCGCTGCGGCTCATGCTGACCGTGGCGCCTGCGAAACTGGCGTTTGGATAGGACAGCGACCAGCGGTTCGAGACCGCAGGCAGCAGCTGGTGCGGCACGAATCCGCGCGGCGGCCAAGCCACGCCATTGGGCGTCGCCGGGCGCGCGCCGAAGCCGCCAATGACGTTGAGCGCATTGCTGTCCCAGCCGCTGCCGTTGGGAATATCGCCGCTGGCGATCTCAGCCTGCGGCGGGTAGAGCATCCAGCGGCGATGCCCGACCGCCGAGTTGAAGTCGCCCCAGTCGTCCATGTACATCGCAAGCGCCTCGGTGCCGCGCGCTCCCAGTGCGAGGTTCGAAGTGCCCGCCGCACCCGCACCGCCGCTGCTGTAGCAGGCCCAGCCGGCACCCGGGCTGTGGTTGAGCTGCCCCTGAGCGGCCATCATCAGCGCGGCCTGCTGGGTGTTGCTGCGGGTGCCCGAGCTGGCGTGATTGAGCACCGTGCCCGGCAGCCCGGCCAGCGCGCGATAGAAGTTGACGCGTTCGATGACTGCGGTCTGATACGCGCTGCGGGTGCTGCCCGCGCTGCAGGCAGCGATGCTGCCGCTCCAGCCGTGCGGCACCGACTGCTGCGGCAGGTAGACCTGCTGGTACTTGAGCGCGACATCGCTGCGCGACATGGGATCAACGCTGACCGATTTGCTCGCAGGCGTCGTCTGTGGCGCCCAATACCTCGGCGCGGGCAGCAGCAGCGGTTCTGAGGCGCCGGCGGCGAGGCTTGAGGCGACGACAAGTAGGGTTGCAAGCATTCGAGGCTCCAGCGCAAACAATCAGCGGATCACATCTGCAGCTGCGCGTGCAGGGCACATCGCGACGGCATGAAACCGCTGCCGGCGCTGCCGTGACCACTCGCACGGCCGCTGCGAGCAGCGCGCCCAGCGCACGCTGCGACAGAGGGTAACGGCCGCGAGCCGCGGCCGAGCGATGTATGCGTCGCAAAATGTGCAGCCGCGGGGGCCAGCGGCGCGCAGCCGGTCACAGCGTTCAGCTCGCGGCGTGCGCCACAGTGCTGAGGGCTGGCAAGCTTGACCTGACCTGACCTGACCTGACCTGACCCGACTTGACCTGCAGCGCGGCGATGGGTTTGATCGACGCTCGGCAGCCGGCGCCCGCATCCGCAACGCCCGCTCCGACGCCGCAGGCCGACGCCTTGATCTTCGTGCAGGAAACTGAAATGTCGAGAACGACTCTGGGTGCACTGTCGCTGGCGCTTGTCCTGTGGACAACGGCAGCGGCAGCGCAGTCGACGTTCCACGTGTCCACCGCAGGCGTTGACCAGGCCGGCGGCGGCAGCCAGGCCCAGCCCTGGCGCAGCATCACCTATGCGCTGGACCGCGTGCCCGACGCTAGCCTGATCCTGGTCGAGCCCGGCACCTACACTGGCCGCATCCGTATCCGCGGCAACTTCGCGCAGGGCGTGACGGTGCGCTCGCGTGTGCCCTACCAGGCGCGGCTGCGCGCGGCGGAGGCCGTGCTGACGGTCTACGAGGGCGCCGCCGACATCGCCGGCATCAGCATCGAGGGGTTCGACATCAGCCACATCGGCCCCGGCGCCGCGGGGCTGGTCGTGCAGATCCAGGACGGAGCAGGTCGCAACACCCGCCGCATCACCCTGCAGGACAACATCCTGCACAACAGCTACAACAACGACATTCTGAAGGTGAACAACGGCGCCAGCGAGATCGTGATTCGCGGAAATCTGTTCTACAACCAGCAGGGCTCGGACGAGCACATCGATGTCAATTCGGTGGACGACGTTCTGGTCGAAGGCAATGTGTTCTTCAACAACTTCGCCGCCTCCGGCCGAACCAATGCCAACGACACTTCGGGCTACATCGTGGTCAAGGACAGCAACGGCGGTGACGACGAGTATCTGGGCGCGCGCAGGGTGGTGATCCGGCGCAACGTCTTCATGAACTGGGAGGGCTCGCCGGGCGCCAATTTCGTGCTGTTCGGCGAAGACGGTCAGCCCTTCCACGAGGCGTTCGACAGCCGCGTCGAGAACAATCTGTTCCTCGGCAACAGCAGCAATCCGATCCGCGCGCCGTTCGGGGTGAAGGGTTCGCGCGACATCGTGTTCCGCGCCAATACCGTGGTCGGCAACCTGCCCGGCAATGCCTTCGCCGTGCGCCTGAATCGCGAGGGCAGCAACCCGCTGGTGCAGAACATCGGCTTCTACAACAACCTGTGGAGCGACCCCACCGGCACGATGCTGGACTTCAGCGACAGCCCGCCGGCGGATGTCAGCGGCATCAACCTGCGTCGCAACGGCTACTACAACGGCGGCAGCGCGATCCCGCAGGACCCCAGCGACGCGGTCAACAGCGCGCTCGATACCCAGCCGCGGCTGGGCGACCCCGGCCTGCCCGCACAGGCCGGGCTGCAGACGCCGCAGTGGCTGCCGGCGCAAAACGTCTTCAACGGCGGGTTCAGCCGGATCAGCGAGGTGTTCACCCATTTCGCCAGCACCTATGCGGCCACCGGCGCCAGCGGGGCGGGTATCGATCAGGCCGATCCCGCGCAGATGCCGGCCGATGACCTGCTCGGTCGCCCGCGCGGCGCGCTGCCTGATCTCGGTGCGTTCGAGCGGGTCGCGCCGGTGCCGACGCTGTTCGGCAACGGCTTTGAAGCAGCGCCGACGCTCTAGGGAATGTCCGAACAAAGCGTTCCTGGCTTCGTCACCCGGGTCGCGCCTGCAATCAACTTGCGCGCCCTCGCTTGATCAGGCGCGGTGCTTGCCTGGTCCGCGGGCGCGTCCATCCTCTATGCCGTCGAAGCTCCGATCAATCAGAGTTTCCCCAGCGCGCCGCCGGCTTTCTGCATCTCGGCGATGGCCTCGCGTGAGCTGCCGAAATCGGCCGCTTGCGACGCCCGCGCCGGGCCACGCACACTCGCGTTCAGATTTAACGGAGCCTGCACATGCGCGCACGAGGGCTGGCCCGCTCAGGGCTGGATGCGATGGCCGCGCAGGTGGGGCTCGACGCCGCCGGGTCGGCGCGGCTGCTTGAGCTGGCGCAGGCGCGGCCGGCGCCGGCGGAGTGGGACGCCGCGCTGCGGCAGTTTGCCCAGATAGCCGGCGTGCTCGCAGTGGGCTTTGGCGTGGTCTTCTTCATTGCCGCCAACTGGGCCGCGCTGTCGCCGGGCGGCCGGCTGTGGCTGGTGCAAATCCTGTTTGCGGGCAGCATCGCGCTTGCGCTCTGGCGTCCGTCGCCGAGACTGCTGGGGCGCGGCGCGCTGCTGTTGGCCTTCATCGGTGCGGGCGTGCTGTTTGCACTGTTCGGGCAGAACTTTCAGACCGGCGCCGACGTCCATGAACTGTTCCAGCTGTGGGCGCTGCTGGGCCTGCCGCTGGTCATTGCTGCACGCTGGTCGGCCAGCACCGCCGCCTGGCTGCTGGTGGCGAACGTGGCCATCGCCCTCTACTGCGGCTGGCTGCCGGGCCAGCATCCGCTGTGGCAGGCGCTTGGCCTGCTGGATGACGATGCCGCCGCACTGCGCTTGAGTTTCGGCCTGTGGCCGAACCTGCTGCTGTGGGCGCTGGCCGAAGCCGGCGCCGCGCGCTGGCCGGCGCTGGATGAGGCGGTGCCGCTGTGGTTGCGGCGCCTGCTGCTGCTGGTGGCGCTGGCCTACGGCAGCATCGCCGCCTGTTGGGTGATCGTCGACAGCGACGGCCTTGCGGCAGCGGTGCTGCCGCCGTTCCTACTCGCCTGCGCCGGCATCGTCGCCTGGGCCCTGCACCGGCGGCGCGACCCGCTGCCGCTGTTTGCGGTTGCCGCAGCAGCCATCGTGCTGGTCTGCGCACTGCTGATCGAAGCGGTCGACGACGAGGCCCTGCTCGCAATCCTGCCGCTGTGGCTGCTGCTGGCTTCCGGCAGCACCGCCTCGGTGCTGCTGCCGCTGGCCCGGCGCTGGGAAGGGGAGAGCCATGACCACTGATCGACTGCAGCTGTGGGAGCAACTGAAACTCGAAGGCCTGGCGTCGGGTGGCTTGGGCGCCGCGCCGGACAGTTCGCCCTGGTACGTCAGCCTGATGCTCGGTGTGGCGGCCTGGGTGTCGGCACTGCTGGCGCTGTTGGCGAGCGTGGTGCTGCTGCACTTCAGCGTCGGCGAACAGTTCGGGCTGATGGCCGTGCTGTGGACCGGCAGCGGCATCGCCCTGCTGCACGCCGCGCGCACCGCCGGGGCGTTCGTCGCCCAGCTGGGCCTAGTCGCGGTGCTGGCGGGCGAGGGCGCGGCGATTGCGTTCTTCGCGCTGCAGACGGAAGCCCTTCAGCCCACCCTGCTGTTCAGCGTGATCCTGCTGCTGGCTCTGCTGCCGCTGCTGCCCAGCGCCACCGCCCGGGTGCTCAACACGCTGGGCGCCTGCACCTGCTGGGTGCTGCTGGTGAGCTGGGCGCTGCTCGGCGAGCCCCGGGATTGGCGCGATGCGCAGACGCCGGGTTTGGGCCTGGCGCTGCTGGTCTGGGCGCTGTGCTGGCTGCCCGTGCTTGGCGCAGCGCTGGCGATTGTTGCCAACGAGACGCAGTGGATGGCGCGCAGCGCGGCACCCCTGCTGCGGGCGCTCTTGATCGGCCTGCTGGTCGCGCTCGCTCTGGCTACGCCGCTTTCCAATCCGCTGGCCGGCCTGCTGATCTGGCAGGGCGGGGCGATCAGCGACGGCAGCCGCAGCTGGCTGGCGCTGTGGCCGCTGCTGTCGCTGTTTACCGCCCTGATCGCCGCCGGCCTCGCGTTTCATCAGCGCAGCCGCAGCCTGCTCGCCGTTTGTCTGTTCGGCGTGCTGCTGCATGTCGGGCATTTCTACCTCCAGCTCGGCGTCGGCCTGCTGGTGAAGTCGCTGGTGATGCTGCTGGTGGGCGCGGGATTGCTGCTGGCGGCCCGCTATGGCCGTCGACCGGAAATCACCGAGGCGCGCGCATGAGCCCTCGATGGCTGAATGCCCGCATCTGGACGCTGGTCGGGGCGCTGCTGGTGCTGACCGGCGTGAATTGGGCCTGGGCCGGCAAGACGCGGATCGTCAACGACGGGCGCGAAGTGTTCATTTCATTGGCGCCGATTGATCCGCGCTCGCTGATGCAGGGTGACTACATGGACCTGCGCTTTGGCCTGCGAGAGGAGATCGAGCGGGCGCGAGAGAACGCGCCGGCGCCCAGCGATCCGCAGGGAGGCGCCTACGAGGGAGCGTTCGGCCGCGCGCCGATCGTGCTGGATGAGCGCGGCGTGGCGCGCCTTGACTGGAACACTCCGACGCCGACGCTGGTCATCCGCTATCGGCTGCGGCGCGGTGATGTCTGGCTCGGCACCCGCGCTTTTTTCTTCGAGGAAGGCGCGGCCAAACGCTACGAGCCCGCGCGTTTCGGCGTGTTCCGGGTTGACGCCGACAGCGGTGAGGCGGTGCTGGTTGGATTGGCCGATGCCGAACTGCAGCGGCTGTAGCGCGAAGCCGCCTCTTCACGCGACGCAACTGCGCGGGGCGTGAGCCTCGGCGATCTTCACCGAACAGCGGAGCCCCACCGATGCGCAAACTCCCCGCCGCGCTCCGGCGCCAGACCGCCGCCGACTTCCACCCCGATGTGCTGCGCCTGTTTGACCAGTACGTCCACGGCATCATTGATCGCCGTGGGTTTCTCGCCGGGGCCGGTCGCTATGCGGCGGGCGCCGCGGGTGCCGCCGGCCTGCTGGCCGCGCTGTCGCCGCAGTTCGCCGCCGCCCAGCAGGTGGCCCCTGACGACCCCGGCCTGAAGGCCGAATTCGTCGAGATCGATTCCCCCAGCGGCTACGGCAAGGTCCGCGGCTACCTGGTCCGGCCGGCGGCCGCGGAAGGTGCGCTGCCGACCGTTCTGGTGGTGCACGAAAACCGCGGGCTGAACCCGCACATCGAGGACGTCACCCGACGGCTGGCGCTGGCCGGCTACATCGCGCTCGCGCCGGACGCGCTGTTTCCACTCGGCGGCTACCCCGGCGACGAGGACTCTGCGCGCAGCCTGTTCGGTCAGCTCGACCAGAGCAAATCGCGAGAGGACTTCGTGGCGGCCGCGGACTGGCTGCGCGGCATCGAGGGCGGCAGCGGCCGGCTTGGCGCGGTGGGCTTTTGCTACGGCGGCGCGATCGTCAACCTGCTGGCCACGCGAGTCCCGGAGCTGGCCGCCGCGGCGCCGTTCTACGGCGGCCCGGCCCCGCTGCAAGAGGTGAGCAAAATCAAGGCCGAGCTGTTGGTGGTGCTGGCCTCAGACGATGAGCGGGTCAATGCGACCTGGCCCGGCTACGAGGCCGCGCTCAACGCCGCCGGCGTCGAGTTCACCCTGCTGCAGCCCGCCGACACGCTGCATGGCTTCCACAACGACACTACCCCGCGCTACAGCGAAACCGCCGCGCGCGAGGCCTGGTCGGCGACGCTGGCGCTGTTCGAGCGGCGCCTGAAAAGCTGAGAGCCCGGCGCCGGCCGAGACTGACGACGCCGAGCGCAAGGAGCGTTGATGCCGACCGCACGCCGCCGGCCGATGGCGATTCGGCGGCGCTGCTTAAGTCTCTGAAGCGCCAGCGCAGCGCGATCGTGCTCAAGCTGGGCAGCAGGGTCGATCGTGCTTGCGAGGCTGGCGCCAACGCCGATGGCTCTCGCAGCTGGAGCTCGACCTCGCCGCGGAGGTATCAACCCGTCACCTGAGCTTTCTGGAGACCGGTCGATCGCGGCCTAGCCGCAGCCTGCTGCTGCACCTGTGCGAGCTGCTGGAGCTGCCCTTTCGCGAGCGTAACCGCTGTTTGTTGACAGCCGGATTCGCCCCTGAATTTGCAGAGACGCCGCTGCAGGCCGAGGCTCTGCAGCCTGCGCTGGATGCGGTGCAGAGAGTGCTCGAACTGCATCAGCCGTTTCCGGCGGTGGCCGTCGATCGTCACTGGAATCTCCTGCTCTCGAACTCGGCGGCGCGCCGCTTGCTGTTCGGCGTCGATCCCAAGCTGATGCAGCCCGTGGCCAATGTGCTGCGGCTCAGCCTGCACCCTGAGTGCTTGGCGCCGGCGATCATCAATCTCGCCGAATGGCGCCAGCATCTGCTGGCGCGGCTTCGGCGGCAGGTAGAGGACAGTGGTGATGAGGTGCTGGCCGCGCTGCTGGAGGAGCTCGCTGGCTACCCAGCCCTAGCGCATGAGTGCCCTGCTGCGGCACACGAATCCGCGCTTCCCGATGTGCTGATGCTGTTCCGGCTGCGTAGCCCGATGGGTGAGCTGGCGCTGTTCAGTACCATTACGGTATTCGGCACGCCGGCCGACATCACACTGTCGGAGCTAGCCCTGGAGGCGTTCTACCCTGCCGACGCGGAGACTGCAGAACGGCTCCGTCAATTGGCCGCCGATTGAGCCACCGTATCCGCTGCTGAGGCGCCGCCAAGCCCACCATTAGAATCACGGCCCTGCGTCGGCTTCGCGGGTCAGCCCATGAAGCCGAGATCGCGGTAGCTGCCGATGTAGCCGCCGCTGGCCGCTGGAAAGCGCGGGTTGGCTGGATTCAGCGACGGAAAAATGTCGTTGATCTGGCTTTCGCTGACCCCGAACCAGCGCGCCAGCGTGGCCGCGTACTGGTCCACCGCGAGCTTTGGGATCAGCTGGCCCCAGCCGGCATCATCGGGGCCGCCGCGGCTCAGGTTAGGCAGCTCGCCGTAGACATCGCGGCCGCGCACCGCGCCGCCGATGACAAAGTGCTCGCCGTCCCAGCCGTGGTCGCTGCCGTCGCCGTTGGCTGAAGAAGTGCGGCCGAAGTCGGAGGCGGTGAAGGTTGTCACCTGATTGGCCACGCCAAGCTCGACGGTGATGTCATGGAACATCTGCAGCGCGAGCGAGAGCGCGGCGAGCTGGTCGCGGTGGTCATCGAGCAGGCGATCGTGGAAGTCGTAGCCGCCGATCGAAACATAGAAAATCTGTCGGCGCTGGCCGAGCTGCTGGCGCGCCTGGATCATCCGCCCGACCATCCGCAGCTGCCCGACCAGCTGGCCGTAGGCCGACGGCGCAACGTTGCCGAGCCCGCCGGGCAGGCTCGGCGTCGGCGTGCTGAGGCCGGGGTTGGCGGCCAGCGCCGAGGTCACCAGCGCGTAGTTGTCCAGGCTGCGGCGCTGGATCTGCGCGGCGGCGCGCTCCATCGGGTGGGCCAGCGGGCCGTTCAGCAGCGCATCGACCGCCGCGCGGCGGGCCATGTTGGCGCCGCCACCGAGATAGCCGCTGCGCGCCTCGGCGCCCTGGGTGCCCATCGAGTAGGGCTGCACGTTGACGCCGGTCTGCAGGAAGTTGTGGCCGCGCAGTGAAAGGCTCATCGACAGCTGTGGATTGGGATTACTGGCCTGCAGCAGGTCGGCCATGCGTCCAGCCCAGCCGATCTTCTCAGTGACGTCAGGCCGCGAGGTCTGCCAGAACACCTGCTGGTCGGAGTGCGAGAACAGCTGCGGCGGTACCCGCACGCTGCCGTTCTGAAAACTGGCGCGGGTGACCGGCTCGATCAGCGGGCCGACGTTGGCGACGACGGCGCAGCGGCCGCTTTCAAACAGGCTGCGCAGCGGCGCCGCGGCCGGATGCAGGGCGTACTGGCGGCCGCCCGACTGGGCTGTCAGCGGGTTCAGATGGGTGCCCGCGCCGAGGCTGGACAGCGGCAGGGCCAGGCCCGGCCGGGCGTTGAGATAGGCGGCGTGGCCGGCGGAATCGCGTGGGATCACCGTGTTGACGTTGTCGTTGCCGCCGTTGAGAAAAACACAGACCAGGGCGCGGTAGTCCTCTCCGCCGCCCTTGCCGCTGCCGTCGAGCGCGGCGGCCTGCAGCAGGTTCAAATTGCCGAACTGCGAGTACAGGCTGGCGCCGCCAAGAGTGCACAGCAGGCTGCGCCGGATCAGATCACGTCGGTTCATCGCGGGCTCCTACTTCTGCACCTGGTATTCGGGAGAGGTGACGACTAGATGCACGGCCTCCCAGGCGCGCTGGCGCCCGCCGGGGTCATTGACCGCCGCAAAGGGAATCGTCTCGATGTAGGCCAGCACCACGCCGCGCATGTGGGCCGACATCTGTCCGCTCATCAGCAGCAGATTAAGCTCGTCAATCAGAGCCGCCGGCGAGTTGGCCAGCGACCAGAGGGTGTTGAACTCCATCATCACCGCACGCGCGTCCGGGTTCGGGTTGAACGGCGTGCCGAGATACTGCCGCTCTGCCTGGTTGAACAGCCAGTTGGCGGTGCGGGTGACAAACACCTCGTTGACGATCTGCAGCTCGGGCGAGTACAGACCCAGCCCGGTCAGCTCGCCCGGCCGCTGGTAGTCGGGCAGATAGAAGTTGAACACCGAGGGGCTGCGGTTGGGCGCCTGATTGAAATGGCCTTCCGGGTTCCAGTCGGCGTAGCGATTGTTTTGCGCTCGGGCACCGAAGGCGCGCCAAAGCTGGGTCTGGCGCAGGATCGGCTCGCGCACTTTGCCAAAGCGCGTCGGCATCGTCAGGTGGCCGATGCGCGCTTCGGGATCCATCAGAATCGCGGCGGTCAAAGCCCGCAGATCGCCGCGCACGGCCTGCCCGTTGTTGTTGAACACCGCCGTCATCCGCGCGATATAGGCCGGGCGGGGGTTGCTGGTGACCAGCTGCTGGATCAGCCGACGGCTTAGAAAAGGGCCGACGTTCGGGTGGTTAAAAATATTATCGAGGGCAGCGTCAAGATTGCTGTTGACGGTGCCGCCAGCGGGTCGCAGTACGCCCGACAGGAACTGGTTGTTATCGGGGTCTGCATCGGGCTCGGTGTGGTGGAACTCGGCGAATGGCTGCATCGGCAGAGTCCAGCCGACCGCTTCTGGCCAGCCTGGGCTGCAGAAATCGAAGCTGTCGCAGTTGCCAAAGTTTCAGCCAGTGAAAACGTGGGCGAATGTCTTGACGTTGAACTGGCTGTAGCTGGGCACTGGCTGGCCATTGACCCGCACCGGGGTGCCGTCTGGATTCAGCTGGACAAGTCCGATGCTGAACAGCTGCAGGATCTCGCGGGCGAAGTTCTCGTCAGGGCGGATGTTCAGGGCCAGGTCCGGCCGACGATTGCCGCGCATGCTCAAGTAGCTGCCCATGGCCGGGCTGCGGGTGACGTTGCCGAGGAGGGTCCGGTAGTTGCCGAAGGCGCCGCTGCTCAGCAGGTCGTAGTACACCGACACCGCGCGCGGCTCGATTTCCAGCGGGCCATTGGCGTCCGACACCACCAGGATCTGGCTCAGCGCATAGGCCACGCGCTGGCGCAGCTGGTCGGGGCCGGTGATGGCGCTGCGGAACCAGGCCTCCATGCGGGCGTTCTGGTACAGCGGCTCGGGAATGCCGGCCACGAAATCGAGGTAGGGCCCCTGCAGCGAGATAGGCGCCGCGAACTGCTCGTCGAGCCACGCGCCGTAGCCGATCTGCTGCAGCCGGCTGATGTCGGCGCGGATCGGGCCGAACGTCGCCTGGGTCAGGAAGCGCGCGGCCTCGGCGGCGGCGCTGGCGCTGGCCGGCTCGAAGCCATCGGCATACACGCGCTGGGCCTGGGCGGCGCTGGCGCTGGCCAGGCCGAGCAGCAGCGCGAACGTTGGGCGCAGCAGGGTGGCGGCAAAGCGGAATCTGGGCATGGGCGGCTCGCGTGGATTGTCACGATTTGCAACGGCGCAACCGTAGCCCGTGGCGCAGGCAGCGGCAAGCCGTTCGCGACTGGCGGCGCGCGGCGCTGGATCGACGGCACACCTGCGCGCTGCGGCTTCAGCCCTGCGCCAGCGCGGTTTTGCGCCAGCCCGGCCTCGCACAGGGTGCGGTCGGTTCGCTTTGCTCAGGCGGCATGATCGGCCGCGGTTGCCCGCAAACGCGGACGGATCTGGATCAGCACCTGCGGCAGGTCGCGTGCGATCAGGTCGCGTGCGGTAGCGCTGTGCTTCCGCGTGTGGCCGATCGCGGCGCGATCGTCATCACGGCTGGCTGTCGCCAACCCCACGGCCTCGGGGCTGGCGCAGGCCCGACCTGGCGAGGCTGTTGAAGCGCTCTCCGCTGGCGGCCTCACCCGGCCATCGCGTCACGGCCCACTGGGCGTCGAGCAGCACCCGGAGTAAGGTGCGGAACGCGCCCTGCCCGGGGCCGTCGGGAGCCGAACAATGACGGGGTCGCCCAAAGGCAGCATTGCTGAGATCGACCGCCTGAAAACCGTATTCGCGGCGGCCCTTGCGGAGGTCGGCCCGAGCCTGCCCGGAGCGTTGTTCCGCTATCTGATTCGTCCTGACGGCAGCGACGCGCTCTGGTACATGAGCCCGGGGTCACTTGAGCTGTTCGAGCTTACGCCAGAGCAGGCCGAGGCGGACGTGGGCGCCATCTGGGCGATGGTCGATCCTGCCTGCCTGGCGGCGATGCAAGCCTCCATCGCGGAGAGCGCCGCCAACCTGACGCCATGGCGTCACGAATGGCAGATGCGCATGCCGTCAGGTGCGCGAAAGTGGGTGCAGGGCAACGGCAAGCCCGCGCGGTGGCCGGAAGGCGGCGTGGTCTGGACCAGCCTGGTCGTTGATATCACCGAGCAGCGCGAAGCAAGGCGTCGGGTCGACGTCTCAGAAGGCCGACTTCGCTCCCTGCTCGAACGCATCGAAGCAATCGCAGTCCAGGGCTACGACCACGAGCGCCGGGTGTTCCTGTGGAACGCCGCCAGCGAAAGGCTCTACGGCCACACCGCGGAGGAAGCCATCGGCCGCCGCCTCGAGGATTTGATCATTCCCGAGCCCATGCGCGAGGCTGTGGTGCATGCCGTCGACGGCTGGATCGCCGGCGGTCCCGCCGTCCCTTCGGCCGAACTCACTCTGCACGATCGCGCTGGAACACCCGTACGGGTGTTTTCCAGCCACGCCCTGCTCGAAAACGTCGACGGCCAGATGGAGTTGTTCTGCATCGACATCGACATGGGCGAGCAGCACCGCGCGCTGGAAGCGCTGCGCCGCAGCGAAGATCGCCTGTCGCAGGTGCTGGCGATCACCGGCGAAGGCGTCTGGGACTGGGACCTGCGGACCGACGTCGTGGCCCACAACGCGCGCTGGGCCGAGATCGTCGGCCTATCGCCCGAGGTCCTGGACCTCGCTATGGTGAGTTTTCAAAAGCACCTGCATCCCGCCGACCACGACCGGGTGATGCAGCGCGTGCGCGCTTGCCTGGACGGCGTAATCGAGGACTACGCCGCCGAGTACCGGATGCTGCGCGCCGACGGCCGTGAGATCTGGGTCGAAGACCGCGGCCGCGTGGTGGAGCGCGACGGCGCCGGCCGGGCGCTGCGCATGCTGGGCAGCATCACAGACGCCACCGCCCGCCGACAGGCCGAGCAGCAGGCGCAGCATCTCGCCTATTTCGACCGGCTCACGGCGCTGCCCAATCGCCAGCTGCTGGAAGAACGTTTGGAACGCAGCATGGAGGTGTGCACGGCGACCGGGCGCTATGGCGCCCTGGTGATGCTCGACCTCGACAACTTCCGCAGCATCAACGATGCGCACGGCCATGCGACGGGTGATCGCCTGCTGCAGGCGGCGGGGCAGCGGCTAGGGGCCCTGCTTTCCGGTGCCAACACCCTGGCACGACTCGGCGGCGACGAGTTCCTCGTGCTGCTTACCGATCTTGGCGACGACCTTGAAACGGCGCAGCGCGACGCGACGGCGTGCGTCCAGCACCTGCGCCACGCGCTCAATGAACCAGTCGAACTCGACGGCAACCGGTTTTCGGCGGCGGCCTGCTTCGGCGTCAGCCTCTACCCCTGCCACGGCAGCACGGCTGAGGACCTGCTGCGCGAAGCCGACACGGCCCTCTATCGCGCGAAAGCCGCCGGCTCCGGGCAGATCGATTTCTACAGCGCGTCGATGGGCGGCGAAGTCAGCGCACGCGTACAGCTCGACATGGACCTGCAGCAGGCGGTGGAGCGCGAAGAGTTCGAGCTCTACGTTCAGCCGGAGGTCGACGCGCAGGGCCGGATCGCAGGCGCAGAGCTGCTGCTGCGCTGGCAGCACCCGACGCGCGGCCTGCTTGCTCCGGCGGCCTTCATCGATGCCGCTGAGCGCTCGGGTCGCATTGTCCCCATGGGCGACTGGGTGCTGCGCGAGGGCTTCCGCGCGGCCGCGCAGCTCGCCGCTGCGGGCCAGACCCTGCCCTTGAGCATCAACGTCAGCCCTGCGCAGTTCCGGCAGCTCGATTTCGTCGACCGCGTGCGCGCCCACTTGGCGTCCACCGGCGCCAGCCCCGGCCAGATCATCCTCGAGATCACCGAGAACCTGCTGATCGACGATGTCGAACAGGCGGCGCGGCGCATGCGCGAGCTGTCCGCGCTGGGCCTGCGCTTTTCCATCGACGACTTCGGCACCGGATTCTCAAGCTTGGCCTACTTGAAGCGCCTGCCGCTCTACCAGCTCAAGATCGATCGCAGCTTCATCCAGGACACACCCGAAGACGCCAACGACTGCGCCATCGTGAAGCTGGTGATCTCGATGGCCGCAAGTCTGGGCCTCAGCGTTGTGGCAGAGGGCGTCGAGACCCGCGAACAGGCCGCGTTCCTGCGCGGCACCGGCTGCGACCTGCAGCAGGGCTATCTGTACGCCCGCCCCGCGCCGCTTGGCGCTTGGCTTTCTGCCCGTCTCGACGGGACCAACGCTCACCGCCGCTGACAGCACGCCCGAGCGATCAGCTCCACGCCGCGCCGCAGGCGGCAGTGCCGCGCGCCGCCGCTGCCTGCAGCCGAGCTGCGGCTGCTGTGGCCGAGCAGGGCGATCTCGGCGGGGATCAGGCCAAAGCCCGCAGGGCTGTAAGAAAGCGCGCGGCATCGGCGGCGCTTGTGCGCTGCGCGGCCTCAGCCCGTGGGCAGCCCGGCTTCGCGCAGCGCGTGCGTGATCCGCTGTGCCCAGGCCGCGTAGTCCGCAGCGTGCACCAACAGATCCTGGCGCACTTCGATCAGCACGTGCGGCAGTCCGCGCCCGATGGCGTGGTGCTCCAGGGTGTGGCCAAGCGCGGCGCGACCGTCGTAGGGCTGGTTGTCGCCGACTGCAAGCCCCTGCGCTTGCAGCGCGGCGATCAGCCGCTGCTGCCAGGGCGTGCGCTGCTTCCACAGCACGCCGATCTGCCAGGGCCGGGCAACACCGTTGAACACCGGCGTGAAGCTGTGGATGGAGATCATCAGCGGCCGGATGCCGTGGGCCTCCAGGCCGACCAGATAGTCCTGGATCGCCAAGTGATAGGGCCGGTGGAAATTCGACAGCCGCAGCTCGCGCTCGCGGTCAGTCAGGCCCAGATTGCCGCTGACGTGGATACCGTCATTCTCGACCACGATCAGGTCGGCCGCTTCGGGGTGCCGGTTCAAGTCGACCAGCAGCCGCGACCACACGCCGAAGAACGCCGGGCAGGCCAAACCGTGCGCCAGCTGCCGGGTCAAGCCTTCGGCGCCACTGTCCCAAGCGACGTGCGTGCAGCGCTGCTGCTCGTTCAGGCCGAGCGTGCTGTAGGCGGCGGGCAGGGCATGTCCGGCGTGGTCGCAGAGCAGCAGCAGCTGGGAGGCGGTGCCCGGCAGGAACCGCAGACATTCGGTGTCGCGCATGCGGGTCAGTCTGGCACGGGCCCACAGCGCGTGAAAAATCCGCACGCCGCGAAGGGGGCGTGGCGCGCTCAGGTCATAGAGCGGGTCACCGGGCGGGCCTGATCGGCGCCCCGGTCTATGATGAAATCGCCGCATCGCCACTCATCCGAACGGAGCCCGCGCATGATCGACCGCTGTAAGCAAGCCGCTTCCGGTTCGGCAGGCGATGACCTGGCGGATGCCCTCGCTGACCCGCGCACCGCCTTTCTCGCGCTGCAAGCGCGTCTGCCTGAACTGTTCCGCAGCGTATTCAGTGATCGTCTGGCGCCGCGTACCGTGGTGGTGGTGCCGGGCCTGAGCCTGGACCCGGAGGTGCTGGCCAAAGTGCACGGTGCGCGTCACTACGAGGAGCGAATGCTGGCGATGCTGATGCTGCTGCGCCTGCCCAACACCCGGGTGGTGTTTGTCACCAGCGAGCCGATCGCGCCGGTGATCATCGACTACTACTTGAGTCTGCTGCCCGGCGTGCCGAGTGCGCATGCCCGTCAGCGGCTGGTGCTGCTGTCCACCCACGATGCCTCGCCGGAGTCGTTGAGCCGCAAGCTGCTGAAACGCCCGCGCCTACTGGCCAGGCTGCGATCGGCCATCGGCGATGCCGCCACCGCGCATCTGTCTGTGTTCAGCGCCACTGACGATGAAGTCGCGCTGGCGCTGGCGCTCGACATACCTCTGTATGCCTGTGATCCGAAGCTCGCCTACTGGGGCGGCAAATCAGGCAGCCGGCGAATCTTTCGCGAAGCCGGGCTCGATCTGCCGCAGGGCAGCGAGGACCTGAAGGACTTTGATGCCGCTGCCGAGGCCCTGCACCAGCTGCTGGCCGAGCAGCCGACGCTGCGTCGCGTCGTGCTGAAAATGGACCAAGGGTTTTCCGGCGATGGCAATGCCGTTCTGCCGCTGGACGGCCTGGCCGGCCAGCCGATTGATGCACTGCCTCGCGCGCTGCGAAGCCGGCTTGAACCGGAAGCAGAGGGCATGTCGGTGGCGCACTTCGAAGCCCTGTTCGAGCGCGACGGCGGTGTGCTGGAGGCGTGGGTTGAGGGCGAGCACAAGCAGACCCCTTCCGCCCAGCTGCGTATCAATCCGCTGGGTGAGATCGAGCTGATCTCGACCCATGAGCAGATCATGGGTGGGCAGTCGGGGCAGGTGTTTTTGGGCAGCAGTTTTCCGGCCGACCCGGACTATGCCTGCGACCTGCATGCGCCGGCGATGGCGGTCGCCGTGGCGCTGCGCGAACGCGGCGTGCTGGGGCGGTTCTCGCTGGATTTCGTGTCGGTGAAGGAGGGCCCGCGCTGGCGCCACTACGCGATCGAGATCAACCTGCGCAAGGGCGGCACCACGCTGCCCTACCAGATGCTGCAGTTCCTCACCAATGGCCGCTACTGCGGCGAGAGCGCGCGCTTCCTGACTCCAACAGGGACGAGCCTTTGCTACTACGCGTCGGACAATCTGGTGAACCCGGACTATCGACGCTTCGTACCGCAGGACCTGATCGATCTGCTGGTCGAGCATGAGCTGCACTTCGACGACACCCGTCAGCAGGGCCTGGTGTTCAATCTGATTGGCGCCCTGAGCGAATACGGCAAGCTCGGCCTGGTCAGCATCGCCGCCGATTCGAAAGCGGCACGCGCGGGTTTCGACACCGCGCGTGCGCTGCTGGATCGAGAGGCCCGGGTTGAGGCCTGAGCAGGCCCTGAGCGAGCGCTGTGCGAGCTCTGTGCGGGCCCTGAGCGAGCGCTGTGCGAGCGCTGTGCAGGCTCTGAGCGAGCGCTGTTCGAGCCCCGAGCAGGCCCTGTGCGGCCACGAACTGCCGCGGTCTGCAGCAGCCAGCGGCGAGACTCGGCTTTAGCCGCCCTGGCAGGTGCTGGTGGTGGGAATGGTCAGGCGCTGCAGCACGTATTCGCCGTCGCCGTAGCGGCTGCTGAAGCTGATTCGGACGCGGTCGCAGGCCTCGAACTGGACGATCAGATCGCCCCAGCCGGCGTCTCTGTTGATCTGGGCTGGATCAAACGCCGCACCGAACTGCGCGCCGCTGGCGATCTGCATCGACACCTCCACGCGGCTCGCGCCCCAAGCGAAGGGAGCCACGCCGGTGCTCCAGATTTGCCGGCCTTCGTGGAAGTCATACCAGTACACCACCAGCAGCGGGTCTTGGCCGCCGCCGGCCGCGTTGGCAATTTCGATGTTGAAGCCGCGGCCGGATTTTGCCGGGTCGAACCACGCGCCGCTGTGCAGGGGCAGCAGCGGAAAGCCGGAAGTGCGAACGATGCGCTTGATCAGCGGGTAGCGGATCGGCGCCTCCGCAGACGGGGTTCCGGTCGCGCCCAAGGGCGTCGCGTTGATGGCATCAAGCGTGCTCAGCCCGAAGATGACGCGGCCGAATGCGGTGAAATCGGGATCGAGATTCAGATTGTCTTTGGTGTTGAAGAAAAAATCGGAGTTGGCGGTATTTCGGCTGTAGCCGCCATTGTTGTTGGAGATCAGCGCCATCGCCACGGTGCCCCGGGTGTTTCCCAAATCGGTATCCCGCTCGCTGACGATGTTCGGTCGGCGCACAACGGGTGATCCGTTGGCTTTGAAGCCGCCGCTTTGGATGATGAAATCACGCGCCACGCGGTCGATCAGCAAGTCGTTGAAGCTGCCGGCATCCACGTAGGTGAGGAAGTTGGCGACGGTGATCGGCGTGCGTTCGTTTTCGAGCTCGATCAGGATTGGGCCGCGATCGGTATCCAGCAGCACGCGCGGCTTGGCGTTCTGGGCGAAGGCCGCCGGCGCGCTCAGCACCAGAGCGAAACCAAGGGTGGCGCCGAGGAGTCGGCTCAAAGAGTGCTTCATGCAGGTCAACCTTGAAGGGAAGGCGCCGCGGGAGCGCGGCAGACCCAAGGATAGTGCCTGCGACCGCAGCTTGCCCGTGTGCGCCGCAATGGAACCCACAAACAAGCGCGGGCGACGGAGCATCGCTGCTCGGTCGCCCGCCTTTTGCCTACGCATGCCGTCGCTTACGGCAGCATCTGCAGTGCCAGATGGATCAGGTAGGCATCGACATCGCTGCTGGAGCGGGTGGCCAAGTTGCTGAAGTGCAAATGCCTGCCATCGGTGCGTCCGTACTGCAGCTATTTCCCGCATACGCTCAGACCTGGCAGAACATGCACCAGTACAGTCTTCGCCCGGTATGTTCGGCGCGCTGGATTTCCCCGCCGCAGGCTTCGCAGGGCTCGCCGGCGCGGTCGAATATCCGGAAGCGGAAAGCTTCGCCGTGGTCGACCTGCAGGTCCGCGCGCAGCCGGCTGCGGCCGCGCCGAGCCACGCCTCGGGTGGAGTAGCTGCGACGCGGCACCGCGAGCAGCGCGTGGGCGAGGGCTTCCAACTCAGCCTCGTCGAGATCGCGCGGGCGGCGCTGCGGTGCCAGGCCGGCCTCGAACAGCACTTCCGAGCGCAGGTAGTTGCCCATGCCGGCAAGAAAGCTCTGGTCCAGCAGCAGGGCAGCCAGGCTGCGGCCGGCGAAGCGGCTGCCGCGCAGACGTTGCGCCACCGTCGCGGCATCGAGCTGGGCGTCCAGTACGTCGGGGCCGAGCTTGGCCAGAAAGGGATGATCGGGCAGGCGCTCGGTCGGCCACAGTTCGATGTCCGACGCCGAGTACAGCAGAATCGACTTGCGAGCTGTCTCAAGCGCTACACGCAGGCTGCGCGAGGTGGCGGGACGCTGCCCGGGCTTGGCGACCTTCCACACGCCGTACAGCTGGTTGTGCGAATACAGGCTCAGGCCGCCCTCGAAATGGGTCAGCAGAGCCTTGCCGTGCGGCTCGATGCCGAGCACGCGCTTGCCAATGAGGTCCGCGCCGCGCAGCGCGAGCTCAGGAAAAGCAAAGTACACCTCAGTGAGGCGCTGGCCGACCACGGCCTTGGCAAGCTGATCGGCGGCGCGACGGATTTCTGGACCTTCAGGCATGTGCAGAAGTCTGCGTCGGCGTGCTGCGCGTTTGCGTGAATCCGCCCAAGAGCTGTCTCATTGAGGGCTTGACGCGAGAGAGCGGGTCGCGCGAGCGAGCGCCGTGCGTGGGCGGCCCGCGCGAGTGCGGGCCCCATCACAGCAATCCCTGCACGCGTCCGCTCGCGCAGCCGAGCGCTGTCTTGCCGAGCGCACCGCTCGGCTGTTCAAAGTAGATCGCGCAGGCGAAGTCGGGTTTCATCACCGATGCGTCCTGCCTGGGCCAGCAGCAGTTCGGCGCAGGCCAGCGCGTCCACCGCCGCGCTGTGGGGGCGATAGCTGGGCAGGTTGTGGCGCTCGCGGCAGGCGTGCAGACGCAGTTCTCCCTGCCGATCGTTCTGGTGTCGGCGCAGGCGCTGCTCCAGCGCCAGGGTGTCGATGCTGCGCAGGCTCGGCGGCAGGCCGAAGCAGGCGCGGCAGGCGCTGGACAGAAAGCCCAGTTCGATCGCTGCGCCGTGGGCCACCAGCACCCGGCCGTGGAGTTCTCGCAGCAGCAGGCGCACGGCCGCTTGCAGGCTCAGGCCCTGGCGAAGATCGCTGTCGGTCAGGCCGTGCACGGTCGCACTCTGGCCGACGCTGCCCTCGGCTTGAATCAACACCTGCCGCGCGCTGCCGAGCTCGATGCGCGCTTGGCGGATGCGCACCCAGCCCATGCTGAGGATGCGGTCGTGGCGGTGATCAAGACCGCTGGTTTCGAAGTCCAGGGCCAGCAGTTCGAGTTGCTGCCACGGGGTGCCGCGCGCCGGGAGGGGCGCTGCATAGAACGGTTCAAGCGGCGTGCCGCGCGCCTGCTCGCGATAGCGCAGACGGCGCAGCCAGCTCACGGTGCGGCGTACTCGTTGGCGAGGCTGGCCTGAGCCTGTCGCACCACCAGGAACGCGTCGCGCAGGGCGTCGCGGTCGCGGCGATCGAGCTGGCTGGGGTTGATGCGGTTGTCCGGGGCGTGGCCTGCGGCCAGCTGCGCGGCCTGATGCTCCAGCTTGATCCGCGCCAGCAGACGGAAGGCGGCAATCCATTCGTCCGCATCGCTCGGCGCCAGCCGACCGGCGCGGCGCAAACCCTCAATGCGCGCCAATCCGCCGGGCTCGCGGACGCCGATGGCGAGCGCACGCACCCGCAGCAGATCGTTCAGCGGCAGACTGCCGGCTTTCTTCAGGTCCAGGGTGTCGCGGTGCTCGCCGCGGTGCTCGACCACGAAGCGGCGGAACAGGCCCAGCGGCACCTCGTGGGTCAGCGCGTGCCGGGCCAGCATGGCCAGGAAAATGCCGTGACGCTCGGGCTCGGCGAAGACCGCGTTCTGCAGCGCATCGAACAGCCCGCGATCACCGGCCACCAGGCGCTGGTCGAAAAAGATGCTGGTGTGCAGCAGCGCCTTGGGCTCGGGCTCGTACATCCACTGACGGAAGTAGCCCCGCCAGACCTCCAGCGGCTGCCGCCACTGATCGGTCTGCGCCATGATCCCGCCGCTGCAGAACACGTAGCCGCAGGCATCCAGGCCGGTGCAGACGAACTCCGACAGCGTCTTGAAGTAGTCGGCCGCGCCAGCGTCTGGCGCGCGCGCCAGCAGCAGGCCATTGTCCTGGTCGGTGTGCGGGCCTTGCTCATTGCGCGCCTGCGAGCCAAACGCCAGCCAGGCGTAGGGCATCGGCGCAGCGCCGTAGCGCGCCGATGCCAGCTTCAGCAGGCGCCGGGTCACAGCGTCAGTGAGCGCGGTCAGCATGCGCATCACGTCCTCGGCGCGAGCGCCGCTGCTGAGCAGCAGGCCGAACATCTTCGGCATCCGCGCGCAGACCTCGACCAGGTCCTCGACCGACGCCTGTTTCTGAATCTGACGCACCAGATACAGCGGATGCTGGGTCTGCAGGCTGACCAGATCGCGGGTGGTGAGCATCCCGGCCGGGCGGCCGTCGCGGGTCAGCGGCAGGTGGTGGATGCCGCGATTGACCATCACCAGGAAGGCCTCGAACACCGGACGATCGACATCCAGGTGGGTCGGGTCGGGCGTCATGATCCGGGTCACCGGCTCGGCCGGGTCCAAGCCCGCCGCCAGCACCCGGTTGCGCAGGTCGCGGTCGGTGACGATGCCGGCCATGTGCGTCGCATCGCCGATCAGGATCGACGACACGCCGTGCTCGGACATCCGCTGTGCGGCCTCGCGGATGCTGGCGTCCGGCCCGATCATGATCGGCTCGCGGCTGCCCAGCCGGCTGACCGGCGTGGTCATCAGTTCGTTGCTGCCGGCGGCCTCGTTGGCGCTGCGCATGCGCTCTTCCAGCGTGCACACGAAGTGCTGCTCGAAGGCCGGGTGCGCCGCGCGCAGGGCATTGAATACCGCCACCGGCAGCAGAAAGATCAGGCCGTCCTCAATCAGGCTGACCCGGTGGCGCACCGGCTTGCCGGTCAGCAGCGAGGGCAGGCCGTAGCTTTCACCCTCGGCCAGCCGGGAGATCAGCCGGCCGTGGCCGTCGTGCACCTCGACCGCGCCGCGGCGGATCACCGCCAGCTCGGTGTTGGCCTGGCCGATCGCCAGCAGCACCTCGCCGCGGCGCCGGTAGACGATGCCGATGGCGCGCGCCGCGGTGTGCAGCGCTTCGGTCGGCAGCCGGTCGAACGGCGCGTGGGCGGCAAGAAAGGCGATGACTTCGGAAAGTTCGGGGCTGTTTGACACGGCGGCCGCGTTTGCATGCTCGGGGGCTTCACCCTACCGCCGCAGCCGGCGCGCGGCGATGCGGCTTTGGGCTAAGCCGCTGCGGCGGGAAGAAAGCGCTGCGGGCTGCAGTCTCCGATCCCGATCCCGATCCCGATTCCCAAATCCCAAATCCCGATTCCCAAATCCCAAATCCCAAATCCCAAATCCCAGGCCCGCAGGCGCAGGCGAAGGGCCCGGTGCCCTTTCAGCTAAACTGCGGGACTGCCCGCTACCCACGTTGCCGACCATGTTGCCGACCATGCAAGAGACCTTTGATCCGCAGGCGCTGGAAGCCGCCGCCCAGAGCTTCTGGGACCGCACCCGCGCGTTCGAAGTGATCGAAGACAGCGCGCGCCCGAAGTACTACTGCCTGTCGATGCTGCCGTACCCCTCCGGGGCGCTGCACATGGGCCATGTGCGCAACTACACCATCGGTGACGTGATCAGCCGCTTCAAACGCATGCAGGGCTTCAACGTGCTGCAGCCGATGGGCTGGGATGCGTTCGGCCTGCCGGCCGAGAACGCCGCGATCAAGCATAAGACCGCGCCAGCCACATGGACCTACGCCAATATTGATCACATGCGCGGGCAGCTGAAGCGGCTCGGCTTCGCCTATGACTGGTCGCGCGAGCTGACCACCTGCACGCCCGAGTACTACCGCTGGGAGCAGCAGTTCTTCACCCGCCTGTTCAACAAGGGGCTGGTGTACCGCAAGAACAGCGTCGTCAACTGGGACCCGATCGACCAGACCGTGCTGGCCAACGAGCAGGTCATCGACGGCCGCGGCTGGCGCTCCGGCGCGCTGGTCGAGAAGCGCGAGATCCCGCAGTGGTTCCTGAAGATCACCGCCTACACCCAGGAGCTGCTGGACGGTCTGGACACGCTTCAGGGCTGGCCGGATTCGGTCAAGACCATGCAGCGCAACTGGATCGGCCGCTCGGAAGGTTTGGAAATCGATTTCGCGGTGGAAGGCGCCGACAGCGCGCTGCGGGTGTTCACCACCCGCCCGGACACGCTGATGGGCGTGAGTTTTGTCACCGTCGCCGCCGAGCATCCGCTGGCGACCGAGGCCGCCAAAGAGGATCCGGCGCTGGCTGACTTCATCGGGCGCTGCAAGCAAGGCGCGGTCAATGAGGCCGATCTCGAAACCCAGGACAAACTGGGCGCGCCGACCGGCCGCTTCGTGATCCATCCGATCAGCGGCGAGCGGCTGCCGGTGTGGGTCGGCAACTTCGTGCTGATGGGTTACGGCACCGGCGCGGTGATGGCGGTGCCCGGCCACGACCAGCGCGACTGGGAGTTCGCCGGCAAATACGGCCTGCCGATCCGCATGGTGATCGTCAACGCCGACGTGCGCGAAGCGCTGGCTGAGCTCGGCCGCGACGCGCAAACGGGCGGCGATGCGCTGACCACGGCGCTCGGCGGCGGCGCGCTGCGCGATGTGTTCGAGCCCTCGGCCGCGGTGACCATGATCGAGCAGTTCGAGCAAAGCGTTGCCGAGCAGGGCGCATGGACCGAGCGCGGCTGGCTGGTCAATTCCGGCGAGTTTGACGGGCTCGATTTCGAGCAGGCCTTTGACGCGATCGCCGGCGCGCTGGAAGCCGCCGGCCGCGGCAGCCGCAGAGTCAACTACCGCCTGCGCGACTGGGGCGTTTCGCGGCAGCGCTACTGGGGCTGCCCGATTCCGATGCTGTACGACGCCGACGGCAACGCGCGGCCGGTCGCCGAGGATCAGCTGCCGGTGCACCTGCCCGAGGACGTGAGTTTCGAAGGCGTGGCCTCGCCGATCAAGTCCGACCCCGAATGGCGCCGGTTCACCGACCCCGTCACCGGCGAGCAGCTCGAGCGCGAGACCGACACCTTCGACACCTTCATGGAATCGAGCTGGTACTACGCGCGCTACTGCTGCCCCGGCGCGCAGGATCTGCTCGACGGCCGCGCCAAGTACTGGCTGCCGGTTGACCAGTACATCGGCGGGATCGAGCACGCGGTGATGCACCTGATGTACTTCCGCTTCTTCCACAAGCTGCTGCGCGATGCGGGATATGTCGACAGCGATGAGCCGGCGACCCATCTCCTGTGCCAGGGCATGGTCATTGCCGATACGTACTATCGGCCGAACGCCGACGGCAGCACGCACTGGATCAACCCGGCGGAGGTCGACCTGCACAAGGACGAGCGCGGCCGCGTGATCGCCGCCACCCTGCGCGCCGACGGCCAGCCGGTCGAAATCGGCGGCATCGAGAAAATGTCGAAGTCGAAGAACAACGGCGTCGACCCGCAGTCGATGGTCGACAAGTTCGGCGCCGACACCGTGCGCCTGTTTTCGATGTTCGCCGCGCCACCGGACCAGAGCCTGGAGTGGAACGAGGCCGGCGTCGAAGGTATGGCGCGCTTCCTGCGCCGGCTGTGGTCGGCGGTGCAGCGGCACGTGGCCGCCGGCCCGGCGCCGGTGTTGGACGTCGCCGCGCTCAACCCCGAACAGAAAGCGGTGCGGCGCAAGCTGCACGAGACCATCGACAAAGTGGGCGACGATATCGGCCGCCGGCACGCCTTCAACACCGCGATTGCTGCGGTGATGGAGCTGCTCAACAGCCTGACCAAGTTCGACGACGCAAGCGAACAGGGCCGGGCCGTGCTGCAGGAGGCCTACACCGCCGTCACCCTGATGCTGAACCCGATCACCCCGCACACCTGCCACGCGCTGTGGCAGGCGCTGGGCCATGCCGAAACCCTGATCGAAGACCAGCGTTTCCCGGTCGCCGACCAGGCCGCGCTGGTGCGCGATGCGCTCACGCTCGCAGTGCAGGTCAACGGCAAGCTTCGCGGCACGGTCGAGGTGGCAGTCGATGCGCCGCGCGAGGCGATCGAGCAGGTCGCTTTGGCTGAACCGGGCGTGCAGCGGGCGCTGGAGGGATTGAGCGTACGCAAGCTCATCGTGGTGCCGGGCAAGATCGTCAACATCGTCGCCGGCTGAGCCGGGCTTAGGAGCAGGCAAGGTGATCCACTCAAGCGTTCGCGTTCTCGCTGTGCTGCTGTGCCTTGGGCTGGCCGCCTGCGGCTTCCGCCTGCGCGAGGAAGTGCGCCTGCCCGAACGCCTGGCCACCCTGCGCCTGGCTCAGGTCGATCCCTACAGCCCCCTCGGCGTCGAGCTCGAAGCCGCGCTTAAACGCGCCGGCGCCACCCTGGTCACCGATGTGAGCCTGCCGGCGGCGATCCTGCGCGTGGACAAACTTGAAGAGCGCCGCAGCCCGCTGACGGTCGACGCTGCGGGTCGCGCCCAGGAGTTCGAGATCTCGCTGACCGCCGAGGTCTCGCTGCTCGACGTCGACGGCGCCATCGTGCTGCCGCCGCAAAGCATCGAGCTGCGCCGCGACTACCTGTTCGACACCGCGCAGGCGCAGGGCACCTCGAATGAAGAAGAGCTGATGCGCGTCGAGCTGCAGCGCGAGATGGTCGTGGCGATCCTGCGCCGGATCGACTCCGCCCTGCGCTGATGGCTTACGGCCAGGCCAGCGAGGGCAGGGCGGCGCTGCCGCCGGTGGTGCTGGTCGCCGGCGCCGACCCGCTGCTGCGCATCGAGGCCGCGGATCGCGTGCGCGCCACCGCGCGCGCGGAGGGTTTCAGCGAGCGCGAGGTGTTCGACGTCGACGCCCGCTTCGACTGGGCCGAGGCGCAGGCCAGCTGCAGTGCGCTGTCGCTGTTCGCCAGTCGCCGGATCATTGAGCTGCGCCTGCCCACCGGCAAGCCCGGCAAAGACGGCGCCGCCTTCATCCAGGACTACTGTCGGCAGCCGCCGCCGGACCTGCTGCTGCTGATCGTCTGCGAGGACTGGAGCAAGAAGCACGAGGGCGCCTGGGTGAATGCAGTGCAGTCCGCCGGACGCGCGCAGATCCTGTGGCCGCTGAAGGCGCACGAGATGCCCGGCTGGCTGGGCCAGCGGCTGCGCGCGCAGGGCCTGGAGGCGACGCGCGACGCGCTGGAGCTGCTGGTCGAACGCGTTGAGGGCAACCTGCTGGCGGCGGCGCAGGAAATTGACAAGCTGGCGCTGCTCAAGCCCGAGGGCCGAATCGACGCCGACTACATGGCCGATGCGGTGGCCGACAGCGCGCGCTACGACATCTTCGGCCTGACCGATGCCGCGATCGGTGGTGACGCCGGCCGCTGCCTGCAGATGCTGGCGGGCCTGCGCGCCGAGGGCGAGTCGGTGCCGCCGCTGCTGAGCTGGCTCTCGACCCAGGTGCAGCAGCTGCTGCGCGCCGCCGAGGCCAAGGCCGGCGGCGGCAACGTCGACTCTGCCCTGCAGTCGGCTGGGGTATGGCGGACCAAATTCGACGCCTATAAGCGCGCCCTGAACCGCGGCGGGGTCGCCCACTACGAGGCGCTGCTGGCGCAGTGCGCCAAAGTCGAGCGCATGTCCAAGGGACGCGAGCAGGGCGACGCCTGGCGCGAGCTGGAGCGGCTGCTGGTGTCGATCGCCGACGGCCGCGCGCGCCCGGTGCTGCTGGCCCGCGCGGCGCTGTGAGCGCTGCGCCGCCGCAGGGGCACGCGCTGCACGTGGTCTACGGCGGCACCTTCGACCCGGTGCACCTCGGGCACCTGAGCATTGCGGAAGGCGCCCGACAGGCGCTGCTGGGCGCGGGGCTCGCCGTGCAGCGCTTCGACTGGCTGCCAAACGCCGACCCGCCGCACCGCAGCGCCCCCGGCGCCAACGCCGGGCATCGGGTGGCGATGCTGTGGCTGGCGCTGTCCGGACATCCTGAGTTCGGCATCGACCTGCGCGAAATGCGCCGCGGCGGTGCCTCCTACATGGCCGACACCTTGGCCGAACTGCGCGCGGAAATCGGCCCGCAGGCGCCGCTGCTGCTGATGATGGGCGCCGACGCCTGGGCCGGTTTCGAACGCTGGCAGCGCTGGCGCGAGATCCCGGCGCTGGCCCATCTGCTGGTCGTCGACCGGCCGGACGCGCCCGGCGCGATGCCGTCGGCGGCGCTGGACGCCCTGGCCCGGCAGCAGCGGCTGCCGCTGGCGGGCCTCTCGTCAAAGCCCGCAGGCGGAATCGTCGGACTGTCGCTGCCGCCGCATCCGGCCTCGGCCAGCGCCGTGCGTGCGGCTCTGGCCGAGGCCGAGGCACACCGTTCCCAGCCCGACCGGTCCCAGGCAAGCCGTGCCGAGCCAAGCCGCTTTGAGCCAAACAGTGTCGAGCCAAGCCGCGTCGAGTCGAGGCAATCCGCGCCGGGGCAATCCGAGCCCAGCCGAGCCGAAGCCCTGCTGGCGCCCGCGGTGGCCGCGTATATCCGTCGCAACGGGCTGTATCGGCCTGAGTCGCCGTCCGCTGAATCGGCGGTGGTGGGAGCTTGAGTGCCCCTGAAACACCTGCCGGCCTGCGCGTCTGCTGACTCGCCCGTCCACCCCTCCACCCGTCCGCGTCCGCACTCTCCCACGTGCCCAATGACCTGCTTTTCGGCTTGCCGGCAGCGGCACGGGCGTCCCGGCCGGGGCTCTTCTATACTTGCCGCCACGCGCCAGCCGGCGCACAGCCGCTACAGGTCAGACCGTTTTGAATCCCAAAGCTCCAGCCGCCCCCTCCGTCCGCGTGCGCGCGCCGAAAAAATCCGCTGCTGCCGGCGGCCCCAGCGCCGAGGCTCTGCTCGAACGCATCCGCTTCGCGCTTGAAGAACTGAAGGCCCGCGACATTCGCGAAATCGACGTTCGCGAGAAGTCCGGCTTCACCGACACCCTGTTCATTGCCTCGGGCACTTCCAGCCGCCACGTCAAATCGATCGCCGATGAGGTGCAGAGGCAGGCCAAGTCGATCGGCGCGATGCCGCTGGGCGTCGAAGGCGAGCGCGAGGCCGAGTGGGTGCTGGTCGATCTCGGCGACGCCGTGATCCACGTGTTCCTGCCGCGCGTGCGTGAGTTCTACGCGCTGGAACGCCTGTGGAGCGTCGATGGCGATACCCCGTCAGCGGCCGCGGCCGAACTCGGCGACGACTGAAACCTCGCCCGCGGCGATGAAGGCCAGCCTGATCGCGGTCGGCAGCGGCATGCCCGACTGGGTGCAGGCCGCCTGTGCCGACTACTTCAAGCGTCTCTCGCACTGGCTGCCGCTGCAGCTGATCGAGCTTGCGCAAGGCGAGCGCGGCAAAGGCCGTGATCCGGCCCGCGCCATGGAGGACGAGGCCAAACGCCTGTTGGCCGCAGTGCCCAAGAGTGCGCACATCGTGCTGCTCGATGGCCGCGGCCGCGCCCACAGCAGCGAGCAGCTGGCCGTCCGCATGGAGGCCTGGCGCATGCTCGGCCAGGATCTCGCCTTCCTGATCGGCGGGCCGGACGGCTGCGATGACAGCGTGCGCAAAGCTGCAGGCGAGAGCTGGTCGCTGGGGCCGCTGACCCTGCCGCATCCGCTGGTGCGGGTGGTGGTCGCCGAGCAGCTGTATCGCGCCTGCAGCCTGCTGGCCAATCATCCTTATCATCGCGGCGGCTGAAACCAAAGCCGCGCGTCTGTCGCCTCACCAGGGGCCGATAAACCAGTCCAGCGTCGACAGGCCCAAGACCATCAGCAGGGCGCTGAGCAGCGCGCCGATGGCGATGGCGCGGTTCTTCATCGGAGAGCCGGCGAAGCGCCTGCCGAGTCCGATGCCCACGGCCGCCCCGAGGCCCAGCTGGGGTAAGGCCCCGCCAATGAGGGTGTAGGTCACCCAGGCCATCAGTGCGCCGGTGACGGCCTCCAGCAGATTGCACACGGGCAGGTCGCCGAAGGGGCCGATGATCCCGGCGAACGGCACCGGAAAGCGGAACAGCAGAATCGCCAGCACCGACAGCGCGGCGGTGAAGGCGAAGGTCAGGGCAATGCCTTTGAGCGCATTCATGGTGGTTGTTCTGGGCCCGTTGTTCGGAAGCTGTGTCGATATTGGCTGATTAAAGCTCGCTGCCGCGCAGGCCTCAGCGCTGCGCGCGCCGGAACACCAGGCTGCGGTTGTTCGCCGGCATGGCGATGTCGGCGATCAACACAAAGCCCTGATCACGGGCCAGCGACTCGACGGCTTCGAAATCGCGGATGCCGCGCTCCGGCGCGTCGGACTTCAGCTGCAGGTCGAAGCCGGCATTGCTGTCGCTGGTGTGCTGGCCTGCGTATTTGAACGGGCCGTAGATCACCAGCGTGGCGCTGGACAGCAGCGCGTGCCCGAGCATCTCGAAAAGGGCTTCAACCTGCGGCCAGCCCATGATGTGCAGGGTGTTGGCGGTAAACGCGGCGTCGTAGGCGTGCGCCGGCCACTGCTCAAGGCGCGTGACATCGAGCTCAAGCGGCGCGGGCGTATTGGGCAGCGCGGCGCAGTCGAGCCAGCCGCGGATGCCGTGCAGATATTGCGCGCGGTCGCTGCTCTGCCAGCTCAGGCCGGGCAGCGCAGCGGCGAAGCACACGGCGTGCTGGCCGGTGCCGCTGCCGATCTCCAACACGCGCGTGCAGCCGCCGAAGTGCTGGCGCAGCACCACAAGAATGGGCTCGCGATTGCGCTCGCAGGCGGGCGAGTGGGGCAGGGTGGTGTCCATATCAGTGCCGATCCTCAGCCGCTGGACAGCGTCTTGTACATGGTCCAGCCGGCGATATAGAAACCGATCGCCGTGCCCAGATTGGTGAGAAAGAAGTTCAGCAGCGTTCGAGAAACCCGATTGCGCCACCAGCCGACGAGGCTGGTCACATCGTCGCGCAGGCTGTGGAAATCCTGCACAGTCGGCTTGCGCCGCCAGGCCTCGATGGTGGCGCTGACCATGCCCGACGACAGTGCCGGATGCAGCGGCGTGATCGGCGAGGCCACGAATGCACCCAGGATCGACAGCGGGTGGCCGCCGGCGAGCGCGCAGCCGATCGCCCCGAGGCTGCCGGTGGTCAGCACCCACTGCAGCAGCACGTCGGTGCCAATGTCGGTGCCCTGCGAAAAGGCATAGGCGAAGCCGCCGATCACCAGCGCCGCTAGCACCAGCGTGATCCAGGTGCCCCAGTTCTTCGAGGGCGGCAGCTGGCGCAGCTGCGTCCTGAGCGCTGCGGGCTCGGCGCTGTCGTCTGCCAGATGTTTGCCGAGACCGGCCAGGTGGCCGGCACCGATCACGACCAGCACCCGCCTGGGCTGCGTTGAGCTCGTCGCTTGCTGGCGCAGGGCGGCCGCCATGTACTGGTCGCGCTCCTGGATCAGCGCCCGATACAGCGGCTCGCGGCCACGGGCGAACTCGCTGAAGGTGCTCTCCAGCACATCGCCCTGCTTGAGCCGTTCGATATCCTCTTCGTCGACTTTTTCACTGACGACGAGGCTGGCCAAAACGCCGCTCATCATCATCATCCGGTCCCAGAAGCCGACGGCGGCGGCCGCGCGCTTCAGGGTGATCGACACGTCGCGGTCGATGCGCCAGACCGGCAGCTTCAGGCGTTCGCCTTCCTCGATCGCTGCGCGCATCTCGGCGCCCGGCTCCACGCCGAGCTGCTCGGACAGGCGTCGCTGGTAGCCCGCCAGCGCCAGATTCGCCGCGACCAGGCCGACCTTGCCTTCCTTGATCACTCTGAACAGGTCGAGTTTGGCCAGCGCGTCGGGGTCTTTCATCGACTGGTAGCGCGGCTCGCACAGCTCGACCGCGACGGCATCGAACTCGCGCTCGGACAGCAGCGCTCGCACTGCGTCGACGCTGGCCTGCGAGATATGCGCGGTGCCCAGCAGCGTGTAGTGAACGCCGTCGCGATCGATCTCCAGCATCGGCTGGCCGGCGATTGCATCCACGGTTTCAGAGGGAGTCGCGCTGCCGTCTGCAGCCATCGCCGGCTCAGTCACGGTAGCGCTTCAGCAGGTCGGCATAGGCATCGATGCGGCGATCGCGCAGGAACGGCCAGATCCGCCGCACGTTCTCGCTGCGCTTCAAGTCCACATCGGCCAGCAGCACGCTGTCGGAGTCGGTGTCGGCCTCGGCCAGGATCTCGCCCTGCGGCCCCACGACATGGCTCGATCCCCAGAACTCGATGCCGCTGCCGCCGCTCGGCGAGGGCTCGAAGCCGGTCCGGTTGCAGCTCAGCACGGGCAGTCCGTTGGCCACCGCGTGGCCGCGGTGCGACAGCATCCACGCCGTGCGCTGGCGGTCCTGCTCGGGCTGATCGTCGCTGCGGTCCCAGCCGATCGCGGTCGGGTACAGCAGCAGCTCGGCGCCGGCCAAGGCCATCAGCCGCGCGGCTTCCGGATACCACTGATCCCAACACACCAGCACGCCCAAGCGGCCGACCGAGGTGTTGATCGGCTCAAAGCCGAGATCGCCGGGGGTGAAGTAGAACTTCTCAAGAAACCCCGGGTCGTCGGGGATGTGCATCTTGCGGTACCTGCCGGCGATCGAGCCGTCGCGTTCGAAGACCACCGCGGTGTTGTGGTAGAGCCCCGCAGCGCGGCGCTCGAACAGCGAGGACACGATCACCACGCCGTGGGCCTTGGCGAGCGCGCCGAGGCGCTCGGTGCTGGGGCCGGGGATGGGCTCGGCGCGGTCGAACTCGTCGACGCTCTCGTGCTGGCAGAAGTAGGCGCCGTTGTGCAGCTCCTGCAGCAGCATGAGCTGGGCGCCGGCGGCTGCGGCCTGCGCGACGCGTGTTTCGATGCGGGCGAGGTTGGCCTCGACCGAGCCGCGGTCGCGGTCCTGGATCAGCGCGACTTTCAGCGTCGAGGTGGCATTACGAGAGGGCATTCAGGACTCCGTGCGGCAGCTGCATGGTGATGCAGTGCAGGCTGCCGTTTTGCCAGATCAGCGGCCTGCAGGGCAGGGCGATGATCTGATGCTCGGGGAAGGCGCGCGTCAGCACGGCTTGGGCTTGGGCGTCGGCCGGGTCGCCGTAGGACGGCATCAGCACCGCACCGTTGATGATCAGAAAGTTGGCGTAGGACGCCGCAAGCCGTCGGCCCTGGTCGAGGATGGGCTGCGCCCACGGCAGCACGAACACCTCGTAGGGCTGGCCGTTGACTTGACGCAGGGCGGCGATTTCGGCGCCCATTTTCGCGAGTTCGTTGAAATGGCTGTCGGCGGGATCGCTGCAGCCCTGATAGACGATCCGCGCGGGGCTGGCGAAGCGCGCGAGGGTATCGATGTGGGCGTCGGTGTCGTCGCCCTCAAGGTAGCCATGATCAAGCCAGAGAACCCGCTGCTGCTTGAGTTCGCGGCAGAGCAACTCGGTTATTTCCTCGCGCGAGCGGTCGGGGTGGCGCTCGCTCAGGCAGCGCCAGGTCGACAGCAGGGTGCCGGCGCCGTCGGTCTCGATGCCGCCGCCTTCCAGCGCGAAGTCGATGCGGCGCCTGTTCGCGGTCGGTGCGAACAGGCCGGCGTCGAACAGACGCTGGACCAGGCGGTCATCGGCACGGGCCTCGAACTTGCCGCCCCAGCCGGTGAAGCGGAAATCCAGCAGCTCGAAGCCTGCGCCCGAGCGCAGGGTGACGGGGCCGGAGTCGCGCAGCCAGGTGTCGTCGTAGTCGGTCGGCACGCAGTGCACCCGGCCGAGATCTACGCCGCGGGACGCCAGCCGCTGGACGACGTGCTGCTGCAGGGCGACATCGCGCACGCAGATCACCAGAGGCTGGCGGGCGGTAATGGCCGCAGCCAGCTCGACATAGGTGGATTCGACCTCGGCCAGGTGCTCTGCCCAGTCGGTGTCGGCGTGCGGCCAGGCGATCAGCACCGCGGACTGGAGCTCCCATTCCGCGGGGAAACGCGCTCCGGCGTCGCTCATCCGTTCGGCTGTCCGCTGCGCTTGGGCCCCTTCTCGTTCGGGCCGGCGCGATTGACCACGGCATTCACCACGTGGCTGTTTTCAAAATACACGGTGAAATCCGAATAGACCCAGCGGGTGATTGGCGGTCGCTGCGCGCTGCCGCCGCCAACCGCGGCGAGTTTCTGGCTGGGCGCGCCAAACCGGGATTCGACCTGATTCATCAGCATGCCGCGGCGCGGTAGCTCGGCGGCGCTGTGGGTGCGTTCGACGCGGTCGATCAGCAGTACATCGCCTTCGATGACGCGGCTGGGAGTTTCCTGGGCGTGAGCTACGCCGGCGAGTAGACCAAGGCCAAGGGCCAGACAAGCAGCAGTGCGCAACATGTGTCGTTCTCCGTCGATGGTGGCGGACTCCCCGCGCTGAAGTGTATGCGCGGCGGCCCCCGAGCGCAGTGGCCGCCCTGCAGCGATCAGCCTGCAGCGATCAGCCCGGATTCGATCAAGCCCGGATTCGATCAAGCCTGGTGTGGCCGGCCCGGACGCAGGCGGCTCAGAAGTGAGCAATGCAGGCGTGATCAGCGCAGACGTGATCAGTCCAGATGTCATCAACTCAAATGTCATCAACTCAGACGTCATCAGTCCAGATGCGAGCAGTTCAAAAACGACGAAGGCCGCGTGAGCGGCCTTCGATCGTGTCTTCTGCGGCAGCCTGCGCTCAGCGCTGGCGAGCCTTGAAGCGCGGGTTGCTCTTGCAGATCACGAAGACCTTGCCGCGGCGACGCACGACTTTACAGTCGCGGTGACGGGTCTTGGCCGACTTCAGGGAGTTCAGGACTTTCATGGGCTTAGCCTTGGATGTGGAACGCGCGAAACCCGGCATTCTAGGGGTCGATCAAGCCATTGACAAGCGCGGATTTCATTTGCGACGACCGCCCAGGCCGCCGAGCAGGCCGCGCAGCAGGGTTCGCCCGAGCTGGTTGCCCACGGTCCGCATCGTCGACTTGGCCATGGCCTCAACCGCTCCCTGCCGGCGCGAGGTGCCGAACATCCATTCGTTGAGTTTCGTCCCGATGCCGTTGCCGGCTGGCGCAGGCGGCGCGGTCGGAGGCGGGCTGGACGGTGTGCCGGGCGCTGCGCTTGGCGCGCTGGCCGGCGCCTGCGCGGCGGCCGCACGTTTGTTCAGCAGCTCGAAAGCGGACTCGCGGTTGACCGCGGTGTCGTACTTAACGCCGACCGGGCTGCGCAGGCGCTGCGCAGCACGTTCTTCCGCGGTAATCGCGCCGATCCGGCAGCGCGGTGGGCTTATCAGGGTGCGCTCGACCGGCATCGGCACGCCTTTCTCGCGCAGCGTCGAGACCAAGGCTTCGCCGACACCGAGCTCGGAGATCACCTTCGCCACGTCGATTTTCGGGTTGGCGGCAAAGGTCTCGGCGGCGCTGCGCACGGCTTTCTGATCGCGCGGGGTAAAGGCGCGCAGCGCGTGCTGCACCCGGTTTCCGAGCTGGCCCAGCACCGCGCCCGGTAGGTCATCGGGGTTCTGCGAACAGAAATAAATGCCGACGCCCTTGGAGCGAATCAGCCGCACCACCTGTTCAATCCGCTGCAGCAGGGCCGGCGGGCAGTCGTCGAACAGCAGGTGGGCTTCGTCGAAGAAGAACACCATCTTCGGGCGGTCGAGGTCGCCGACCTCGGGCAGGTTTTCGAACAGCTCCGACAGCATCCACAGCAGAAAGGTCGAATACAGGCGCGGCTTCAAGATCAGCTTGTCGGCGGCCATCACGTTGACCAGGCCACGGCCGGACATGTCCTGGCGCATGAAGTCGGCCAGATCCAGCGCCGGCTCGCCGAAGAAATGGCGGGCGCCGTCGGCTTCCAGCCGCAGCAGCTGGCGCTGGATCGCCGCCACGCTCTGGCTGCTGACCAGGCCATATTGGGTGCTGATCTCCTTGCGGTGCGCGACTACGAAGCCGAGCAGGGCGCGCAGGTCGTCGAGGTCGATCAGCAGCAGCGCCTGTTCGTCGGCCAGCCGGAACACGATATCGAGCACGCCGGACTGGGTGTCGTTCAGCTCCAGCACGCGGCCAAGCAGGGCCGGGCCCATCTCGGTGATGGAGCAGCGCACCGGGTGGCCGAGTTCGCCGTAGATGTCCCAGAACACCACCGGGCTGGCCTCCGCGCGGTAGTCGGTGATGCCGATTTGCTGCACGCGCTGGTCGATGCGCTCGGACGGCGTGCCGGGCTGGCACAGGCCGGCCAGATCGCCCTTCACGTCCGCGAGAAAGACCGGCACACCGAGCCGCGAGAAGCCTTCAGCCAGCACCATCAGGGTGACCGACTTGCCGGTGCCGGTGGCGCCGGCGATCAGGCCGTGGCGATTGCCGTACTTCGCCAGCAGGTCGACCTGGTTCTCACCTTTGCCGATCAGGATTGTTTCCATCGCCCTCTCTCTCGCTGTGCTCGATTCGGCGGCGATGATACCGGCGCGGCCGCCTGAGCCGTTCAATCGGCAGATGCCTCGCGCTCGGGCCGGGCCGCTACACTCTCCCGCTGGCCTGACGCTGTCCGCGGCCAGCTCCCGTTCGCTTCCAGTATTGATACCCGCATGCTCCGTAGTCTCCTTACCGTCTTTGTAGCCCTCAGCTGCAGCCTGCTGAGCGCCTGTGCCAGCACTCCCGCCAAGACCGCTGCCGGCGCGTCGATGCCGCAGGACGATGCTGCTTTGGTGGAATTTGAGGCCGCACTTGCCGCCGCCCATGGCTACGCAGAGCGCCTGCGCGCCGGGGCGGATTTTGACCCCGGCCAGTCTGACTCCGGCGAGCGGGTGCTGGCGCGTGACCGCCTGCGTGAGGCCGCGCGCGCCTGCCTGCTGGCGCCAGGCTGCGAGGTCGACCGCGTTCTCGGCGGCTACGAGCAGCTGCTGGCCGAAGGGCTGGCGGTGGGCGAGGGCTTTGCTGCCGGCATCCCAAATCAGGCGCCCGAGGCCGGCCAGCCGTCGGCCTCGCCGCTGCTGGAGGACCTGCCGGAAGCTTCGCGAACCCTGTCCCTGCTCAACGGTCGCGAGCTGCGCGAACTGATCCGACTGAACACGCCGGTTAAATCGGCCATGGTCGAGTGGCTGACCTGGATGCGTCCACAGCTGATCACTGCTTTTGAGAACTACCAGTACATGCGCCACCTGATGTGGCCGGAATACGAGCAGGCCGGGCTGCCCGAGGCGCTGCTGTTCGGGATCATGGCCAAGGAGTCCGGCGGCCGCGTACATGCGGTCTCGCACGCCGGCGCGTCGGGGCCGATGCAGTTCATGTATCAGACCGGGCTTGGCTACGGCCTGGGCCGGGTCGACGGCTTCGACACCCGCTTCGACCCGCAGCTGGCCTCGCGTGCCAGCGTGCGCTACCTCAACGACCGCTTTCGCGAGCTGAACGGCAGCCTGGAGAAGTCCCTGGCCGCCTACAACGGCGGCGAGGGCCGCATGCGCCGCCTGCATCAGAGCACGTCGGGCCAGCCGTTCTGGAGTGCACAGGTGTTCAGCCAGCTGCCGCGAGAGACTCAGGACTACGTGCCGATGGTGCTGGCCGCAGCCTGGCTGTTTCTGCACCCGGAGGAAGTCGGGCTGAAGTTTCCGCAGATCGACACCCAGCCCTCCGGCTTCACCCTGGCACATGCCAGCAGCCTGAATGAGCTGACCCTGTGCCTCGGCCAGGACGGCATTCGCGACGGTTGGTTCCGGGTGCTGCGCAATCTCAACCCTCGCTACGAGACGCACACCCCGCTTGCCGCAGGTACCGTGATGCAGGGCCCGCAGGCGCTGGTTCAGGCCTACGCCGCCCACTGCGTCGAAGGCGAGCGGCTGGCGCTGGCGCGCGACCTGGCCCAGTCCAACCGGCCCAGCGCACCTGCGACTGCAAGCGCAGCGCTGGCCAGCTACACCGTGCGCAGCGGCGATTCGCTGCACAGCATCGCCAGCCGTCACCAGTGTTCGGTCGAGCAACTGGCTCGCAGCAACGCCATCAGAGCCCCGCGCTATCTGATCAAGCCGGGCCAGCGGCTGGTCCTGGCCGGCTGTCGCCGCGGCTGAGATGAGCCAAGCCCCGCGCCCCTGGGTGATCGCCCTGATGGGCCCGACCGCCTCCGGCAAGACCGCGCTGGCGATCGACTGGGCGCAGCGCTTTGGCGGCGAGATCATCAGCGTCGACTCGGCGCTGGTCTATCGCGGCCTCGACATCGGCAGCGCCAAGCCCGGTCTGCACGAGCGAGCGCAGGCGCCGCACCGGCTGATCGACATCCGCGATCCCGAGCAGGCCTACTCCGCCGGCGAGTTCGCCAACGATGCGCGCCGCGAAATCCACGAGCTGTTGGCGGCCGGCCGGCTGCCGGTGCTGGTCGGCGGCACCGGCCTGTATTTCCAGGCGGTGTTAGGCGGCCTGGCGCGGATGCCGGCGTCTGAGCCCGCGCTGCGCAGCGCGATCGAATCCGAGGCCGCCGAGCGCGGCTGGCCGGCGCTGCACGCCGCGCTTGCCGCGGTCGACCCGCAGGCGGCAGCGCGCATCCACGCCACCGACCCGCAGCGCATCGCCCGCGCTCTGGAGGTGTTTCGCGGCAGTGGCCGGACGATCAGCGACTGGCAGCAGGCGCAGCGCCCGCAGCGGCCGCCCTGGCGCGTCCTGAAGCTGGTGCTGGCCCCGCGCGACCGCAGCGTGCTGCATCGGCGCATCGAGCAGCGCTTCGATCGCATGCTGGAGCAGGGCTTTATCGATGAAGTGCGCACGCTTTGCCGGCGCCCCGGCCTGCACCCGGCTCTGCCGGCTATGCGCGCGGTCGGCTACCGGCAGGCCTGGAGACATCTGCAGGGCCTGACCGACGCGGCCGAGTTTCGCGCCGAAGCGGTTGCTGCCACTCGGCAGCTGGCCAAGCGGCAGCTCACCTGGCTGCGCGGGGAGCTCGACGCGTTCTGGCTGGATCCAGTCGCTGAGCCGGGCCGCGCCGAATCGCTGCTTGGCCTCGCCACGGGGCTGCACCGCGGCTGAACATTGCTGCCGGCAGGCGTGCTGCAGACGGTACACTTCGCCCCGATTGCCGCCGGACCGGCCCCCTCTTGGGTCGTTGAAGGTGGAGTCCGTGCGGCGGCACGTGACCGCCGTACAGAACAACAAGCACATCGAAAATCAAGGAGTCACCATGTCCAAGGGCCAATCGCTGCAGGACCCTTTCCTCAATGCCCTGCGCCGCGAGCGCGTTCCGGTCTCGATCTACCTGGTCAACGGCATCAAGCTGCAGGGCACCATCGAGTCCTTTGATCAGTTCGTGGTGCTGCTGCGCAACACCGTCAGCCAGATGGTCTACAAGCACGCCATTTCAACCGTGGTGCCCGCGCGCAACGTGCGTATCGGCCCCGGCGGCGGCTCAGAAGGCGGCGGTGAAGTCGGCGATGCCGTCGGAGAAGACGACTGAACGTGATTTCCAAAGCGGCTCCGGCGCCAGCCCGTCCGGGTGGCCGCCATGTTTGAACGTGAGAAACGCGGCGAACGCGCGCTGGTGATCCAGCCCCACGCGCCGGGCGCGAGTGAGGCCGACGCGCTTGAGGAATTCGTCGAGCTGGCCCGCTCGGCCGGCGCGTCTGTGTTGGCCCGGCTGGATGCCCGTGTCGTTCGCCCCAATCCGGCCCTGTATATCGGCTCCGGGAAGGCCGAAGAGGCCAAACAGCTGTGTGCGCTCCACGAGATCGACCTGGTGTTGATCAACGCCGGTTTGAGCCCGGTGCAGGAGCGCAATCTGGAGCGTCTCCTGCAGTGCCGGGTGGTCGACCGCACCGGCCTGATCCTCGATATCTTCAGCCAGCGCGCGCGCTCCTTCGAGGGCAAGCTGCAGGTTGAGCTGGCCCAGCTGAAGCACATGGCGACGCGGCTGGTGCGCGGCTGGACCCATCTTGAGCGCCAGCGCGGCGGCTCCATCGGCCTGCGCGGCCCGGGTGAAACCCAGCTCGAAATCGACCGCCGGCTGCTGGCCGAGCGGGTCAAGGTTCTGTCTCGGCGGCTGCTGCAGGCCGAACGCAGGCAAGATCAGGCGCGCCGCGCCCGCGTCCGCAACGAGACGCCGCGGGTCGCCCTGGTGGGCTACACCAACGCCGGCAAGTCGACTCTGTTCAACGCCCTGACCGGCGCCGACGCTTACGCCGCTGACCAGCTGTTCGCCACGCTCGACCCGACCGTGCGGCGCCTGCACGGCCTGGACTGTGGCGAGGTGGTGCTGGCCGACACCGTTGGCTTCGTGCGCGACCTGCCGCACGAGCTGGTCGCGGCCTTCCGCTCGACCCTGTCGGAGGCGCGCGAAGCCGACCTGCTGCTGCATATCATCGATGCCGCGGATCCGTTGGTGCTGGAGCGTATCGGCGATGTCGATGCGGTGCTGGCCGAGATCGGCGCCGGCGATATTCCGCAGATTCAGGTATTCAACAAGATCGACTGCCTGGACAGCCGGCAGCCGCGGCGCGACCAGTTCGAAAGCGGCGAGACCGAACGCGTGTTCATCTCGGCCCGTGACGGCCATGGGCTCGACCTGCTGCGCGATGCGATCAGCGAGCGCTTCGCGCTCGAACGCCTGAGCGAGACGATCCGTCTGACCCCGTCTGAAGGACGCCTGCGGGCCCGGCTGTTTGCGCTGGCTGCGGTTCGCGTGGAGTCCTCCGATGAGCAGGGCTGGGAGCTGCAGATTGACCTGCCGATCGCGCAGGCGGCCAAGCTGGCGCATGAGTTCCCCAGCTTGGCGCGGCAGCTTGCACAGCATCTGCAGGTGCCGGCTGAACCCTGGGAGTCAGCGCAGACGTCGTCGCCTTGAAACATCCCCACGCGGCGTCCACGAAGCACCGCGAGGTGACTGATACACTCCGGCGCCGCGGGTTCACACCTGTGTAGCACGTGCCTGTCGCGCGGCCTTTCGGGGCACCGCACGGGCTTGAAAATGAGGCTCTTTAACTGGGAGCCGACCGCACTCCGCGCCGGGTTACCGCGCCGGAAACCGAATTGAGATGACGGAGCATTCGATGGCTTGGAATCAACCCGGCGGCGACAACGGCAAGAAGGACCCCTTCAACAACAAGGATCCCGGCGCCGACGTCGAAGCATTTCTCAACAAGCTCAAAGCCAGTCTGAACCGCGTGTTCGGCGGCGGCAGTGGCAGCGGCTCCGGCGGCAAAACCCGCGGCGACGAACAGGACCCGCTCGGTCGCGGTCTACTGGTGATCGTGCTGCTGGCGTTCCTCGCCTGGATCGTGTTCGATTCTATTACTTTGATCGATGAGCGCCAGCGCGGTGTGGTGCTGCAGTTCGGCAAATTCGATCGCCTGATGGACCCGGGTCCGAACTTCAAGTGGCCGAGGCCGATCGAAAGCGTCCGCAAGATCAATGTCACCGACGTGCGCAGCGAGTCGGCCCAGGTGCGGCTGCTGACCTCGGACGAGAACATCGTGCAGATCGACTTCGGCGTGCAGTACATCATCAGCGATCCGCAGAAGTACTTCTTCGGCACCCGCGAGCCCGACGAGACCCTGCGCCAAGCTTCGGAAAGCGCGGTTCGCGACGTGATTGGCGGCAGCAAGATGGACACCATCCTGACCGGCGAGCGCGCCGCGCTTGCGGCCGAGGCGCAGACCCGCTTGCAGGCCACGCTGGACAGCTACAACACCGGCCTGCAGGTCACCGTGCTGAACATCCCCAACGCGCGCCCGCCTCAGGAAGTTCGACAGGCCTTCGATGACGCGATCAGCGCACGCGAGGACAAGGAGCGTTTCGAGAGCGAGGCCGAGGCCTATCGCAGCAAGATCGTGCCCGAGGCGCGTGGTGAAGCCGCCCGCATCCGCGCCGGAGCCGAGGGCTATCGCGAGGCCACGATCGCCCGCTCCACCGGTGAAGCCGACCGCTTCCGCCTGCTGGCCGACGAGTACCGCAAGGCGCCGGAAGTCACTCGCCGCCGCCTCTACCTGGAGACGATGCAGGAGGTGTTAGGCAACAACCGGACGGTATATGCGGGCGACGGCAACAACGTGCTGTACCTGCCGCTGGGTGGCGACGGTGGGCAGTCACCGATGAGCCGTCTGCCGGCCATCGACGCCGCGCAGACGTCGACGGGCCCACAAATGGGAGTCAACTCAGGCCCCCAGAGCACCACCAACCGTCCGCCCCGCCCCACCCAGCGACCCGAGCGCCCGGGCCGTGAGGAGAATCGCCCATGAAACCTTCCCTGATCATCGGTCTTGCCGTGATCGTGCTGCTCGCGCTGGGCAGCTTCTACCGGATCGAGGAAAGCCACGTCGGCATGCGCTTCCAGCTCGGCCGCGTGGTCGAAACCGACATCCAGCCGGGCCTGCACTTCAAGCTCCCGCTGGTGCAGAACGTGCTCAGCTTCGACCGGCGTCTGCTCTCGCTGGATTCGCAGCCCGAGCGCTACCTGACGTTTGAAAAGAAGGACGTCAACGTCGACTTCTTTGTCAAGTGGCGGATCGCCGACGTGCAGAACTACTACCGCAGCACCGGCGGTATCGAGGCCCAGGCCCTGCAGCGCTTGCGTCCGATCATCACTGAGGTCATCCGCAACGAGATCGCCCAGCGCACCCTGCAGGCGGTGGTGTCCGGTGAGCGCCGCGATCTGGCGCAGCGTTTTGTCGACGTCGGCAACCAGCGCGTGCGCGATCTGGGCGTGGAAGTGGTGGACGTGCGGATCAAGCGTATCGATCTGCCCGAGGACAGCGACGTGATCAGCTCGGTGTTCCAGCGCATGCGTGCGGAGCGCCTTCGTGTTGCCAACGAGCTGCGTGCGGAAGGCCAGGAGATCTCCGACACCATCCAGTCGGACGCCGACCGCCAGGGCGCAGTGATCATGGCCGAAGCGCAGCGTGATTCCGAGCAGATGCGCGGTGAGGGCGATGCCCGCGCCGCTGACATCTATGCCCGGGCCTATGGCGTTGACCCCGAGTTCTACGCCTTTCACCGCAGCCTGCAGGCCTATCGCGCCGCGTTCGCCAGCGGCGACAACGTGTTGGTGCTGGATCGCGAAGCTGACTTCCTGCGCTACTTCGAACAAGAGCCGCGCTAGCAGCCCAGGGGCGGTCACGGCCTAGCCGTGAACCGCCCCACCGCCCCACCGCCTCAACGCTCCACCGGCCCAATGGACACCGCGTGATCGACCTGCTTGCCGCCCTGTGCCTGGTGCTCGTGCTGGAAGGCCTGCTGCTGTTGGCAGCTCCCGACGCTTGGCGCCGCGCCGCTGAACAGCTGCAGCAGCTCGAAACCCGCACTCTGCGCCAGGTGGGCGGATTGATGATCGTCGCCGGCTTGATCGCGCTGCAGCTCGTTCGCTGAGAGCCGGGGGCTCGAGAGTGGTGCGTGCGGGCGACTCCGCGTCGTACAGGCAAACCGCCGCTGCACCCATCCTTTAACGGTCATCTGTAGGGCGGGTCTTGACCCGCCGCGACGCCTCGCATCGGCGAGTCAAGACCCCCGCCTTGATGTCCGGGATCAGCGGGTCAAAACCCGGCACACGGCATTGCATCGGCGGGTCAAGACCCGTCCTACGTAAGCCAAACGGGTGCGGTCGCCGACGGATTCGCGGATAATCTTCCAAAGCCGGGGTCTCGCACCTCGGCTTTGGCGTTTCTGGATGCTGGCGCGCGCTGCGCGCCTGCGTCCTTCCAATGGCAGGCCGCAGCGGTCGGACCGGAGTGCGGAGGCGCAGCTCGCAGCGGGAGTGAGAAGGCACGGCTCGCCGCCGTGGTAAGTAGGTTGGCGCTGAGCCGAAGGCGAAGCCCAACGCGCGGACCTCTCGACGTGCAGTTCGGGCTGGAGGTTGCGGGCGTTGGGCTTCGCTGCGCTCAACCCAACCTACCCAAGTCGGCTCAACTCGCCGCGCTGCCGCTGCGGCTCGACATGGCCTGTAGGGCGGGTCTCGACCCGCCGATCGAATACTACGCGGCAGGCAGGAGCCTGCCGCCGGCTCGCTTATCGAGGCAGGAGCCGAGATTAGCGAGCGCCGTCGCCCCACGGCGGGTCGACGAAACCAATCACCAATGCGGAGTGCAATGAAATGGGTCAGTCAGTTGTAGTGCTGGGCGCACAGCGGGGGCGAAGGCCCGCGCGCTGGGCCGCCACTGGCGGCCCGCGGGCTTGAGCGCGGCAGGCAGGAGCCTGCCGCCGGCTCGCTTATCGAGGCAGGAGCCGAGATTAGCGAGCGCCGTCGCCCCACGGCGGGTCGACGAAACCAATCACCAATGCGGAGTGCAATGAAATGGGTCAGTC
>Ga0335395_10000101_pt1 | contig 57861 bp, 19 predicted proteins | sample MAT02_FD_205744 | JGI IMG/M metagenome (GOLD analysis project Ga0335395, IMG submission 205744) | Freshwater microbial communities from Lake Fryxell liftoff mats and glacier meltwater in Antarctica - MAT-02 (spades assembly) (version 2) ... | reverse complement strand
GGCGATGGGCGGCACTTGCCTCCGGCGGGGGCTCCGAGCAGCACATCTGAGTCTCGGGATTCCTCGGATGCTGGCCCTGAACACTCGTGCCCTTCTGCGACCCACTCCAAACCCGGAAGAGCCAAAATCAAAGCTCTGGGGCGGATCGCGTTGATACGGACTCCGTAACGCTCCTCGATGCGCTCCGCGAGCGTCGCCCGGTTCGTCTCGATCTCGTGCAGGTAGACGGCGGCCTGACCGATCGCCGCGCTCGCGCCCTGTGACCATCGATACGCGCCCGGGTGTGAACCATCCTCGATCAGGATCTTGGCAGAAGGCGTCTTGATCTCCAAGGCATTGATGTGGCCATCCAGCGTCGGGAACAGGAAGTCCGGGATGCTGGAGAATCCGACCCGTGCCTTGGGGAGCGGGGCCGCGTACTGCGACCCGAACATCCAGTTATTCTTGTAGAACTGCACATCCCAGTGAGGCGATGAGAAGGACCGCGCGCATCGACCTGATGATCAGGGCCCCGACGGTTCGGAGCGACTGCGCAGCGCGCGCTCAGCGAGCGCTGGTCGTCCCGACCTTGACCGCCCCGAATGCCGTCGGGACCTCCAGCTGAAGGTCGAGTGAACCGTCGACGAGAAAATGGCAAGGGGAAGCTCGGCTCCCGGCCGAAAGGACTGGCTGGTGTGCTGCGATCAGCCATCCAGCACCGATCTGCCCGTTTTTTATGGATCCCATGCGCGTTTTTGGATACTAAACGTCCGGCCAGGCTAACACATGGTACCTGACGACCACAACGACATCGGCCGAGAGCTCGCCCTCAAGTTGCGCGAACTCGAAGAGGATAGCGAGGATGAAGGGCCGGACCCCCGGTCCTTCATGCAAGAGTTCACCGTTTGGATCCTGTGATTGCCTGCGAATGCGAGGTGTCGACATTTGTGCCGATGACGGCCCACGCACCGGCTCCGACGCAGCGGGCTTCGTTTACACGTACCCCGCCGGGGTATGTATTCCTGGACGCCCGCCACGAAGTGGGTCATTGTCACGCCTCTCGAACGCCGACCGCATGCAAGATATCTCGACGACACCACGCGGAGAGGCGATTTGGGTGACCTGATGCGCTGGTTTCAGCCGCTTTTGGACTTCGTCACGGACCTCGACAAAGCCGTCGACGGCGTCGGCGAGCTGTTCGATGCCCACGTCGAGCCGGCCCTGCGCGACGCTGCCGACTCCGTCGATCAGGCGCTCGGGCGCGGCGGCGAGTGGTTCGCTGAGCTGCGCACGGAGACCGGGCTCGAGCTCGACGTCGTCGGCCAGCGCTTCGACGAGCGGTGGCAGACGTTCATGGTCCGGCGCGTCGACCCGCTGTTCGGCAAGAAGCGGACCGAGCACCTCGGCGAGATGGGGGGCCTCGAGCTGACCCCGCATGAGGCGGCGCTCAACCGGCAGATCGCGTACACGGGGATCGCGTTCCTCGCTATCGCTGTCGGCGGGGCGATCTACCCGGCGTCGCTGTTCCTGTCGGTGCCGATCTCGTTCACGCTGATGCTGCCCGCCTACGAGATGGCGGTGAAGTCGGTGCAGAAGCACAAGCGCATCACGTATCACGTGGTCAGCGCGATCAACGTGACTTGGATCTGGCTCGGCGGGTATTACACGCCCGCGATCGGGGCGACGCTGTTCTTCTTCATGGGTGAGAAGCTGCTGCTGATCACTCAGGATCGGTCGCGCAAGGGGCTGATCTCGGTGTTCTCGCGCCAGCCTCGGTCGGTCTGGGTGGTCCGCGGCGACGTCGAGGTCGAGCGGCCGTTCGCCGAGGTGGTCCCGGGCGACATCGTCGTGGTCGGCGCGGGCGGGGTGTTGCCGGTCGACGGTACGATCGTCGACGGCATGGCCTCGGTCGACCAGCAGATGCTGACCGGCGAGGCGCAGCCGGTCGAGAAGGCGATCGGCGACGTCGCGTACGCGTCGACCGTGGTGCTCGCCGGCTCGCTGCGGGTGCGAGTCGACAAGGCCGGCAACGAGACGGTCGCGGCGAAGATCGGCGAGATCCTCAACAACACGGCCAGCTACCAGGCGGACCTACAGTCGCGCGGCAGTCAGATGGCCCACGACTCCGCGGTCCCGACGCTGGCCGTCGCCGGCGTCGCGCTGGCGACGCTGGGCGGAGAGAGCGCGCTGGGCGTGCTCAACTCGGCGTTCGGCGTGACGGTCCGCATCAGCGCGCCGATCACGATGCTCAACCTGCTCAACATCGCCGCCCAGAACGCGATCCTGCTCAAGGATGGGCGCTCGCTCGAGCTGCTGTCGGACGTCGACACGGTGTTGTTCGACAAGACCGGCACGCTGACGATCTCGCAGCCGCACGTGGCGGCGATCCACTGCGCCGAGGGGTTCGCGGAGGAGCGGCTGCTGACGCTCGCGGCGGCGGCGGAGTTTCGCCAGAGCCACCCGATCGCCAGGGCGATCCTGACCGAGGCGAAGACGCGGCGCTTGGTCCTGCCGGACATCGAGCACGCCCGCTACGAGGTCGGCTACGGCATCCTCGTCGAGCTCGCGCAGCAGACGATCCTGGTCGGCAGCGATCGCTTCATGAAGGCCTCGGAGGTCGAGATCCCGCCGGAGATCGAGGCCGAGCGCGCGGCCTGCCATACGCGCGGTCACTCGATGATCATGGTCGCCATCGACGGTGTGCTCGCCGGGGCGATCGAGCTGCAGCCGACGATCCGGCCCGAGGTCGAGGAGGTATTGACGGCCCTGCGCGCGCGCGGGCTCAAGCTGATGATCATCTCCGGCGATCAGGAGGAGCCGACGCGCCGACTGGCGAGCTCGCTGGGGATCGACCGCTACTTCGCCAACGTGCTGCCCGAGGGCAAGGCGGGGCTGGTCGAGCAGCTGCAGGCCGAGGGCCACTCGGTGTGCTTCGTCGGCGACGGGATCAACGATTCGATCGCGCTCAAGAAGGCCAACGTGTCGGTGTCGCTGCGCGGCGCGACGACGGTCGCCACCGACGCGGCCCAGGTCGTGCTGATGCAGGAGAGCCTGCGCAAGCTGCCGTTCCTGTTCACGCTGTCGGAGGACATGGAGCGCTCGCTGCGGCTCGGCAACGTAGCCGGCATCGTGCCCGGGGCGGTCAACGTGGCCGGCGTGTTCCTGGCCGGTTGGGGTTTTTATCACAGCCTGGCGATCAATATGGTCAGCATGACGGTCGCCATGGGGATCGCCATGTATCCGGTGTACAAGCACAAACAGACACAAGCCGACGCTGCGCGTGAGCAACGACGCTTGCCGCCGGCAAACGAGCAGGCCGTGATCGTCGACGTCACGGCGCCGGAGTTTTTGGACGCTGCGCCGACGCTGGCTTGACAGAGGCGGTGTGCGGGGGGAGTCTCGCGCCATGGCGGATACCTACGATCTCGTGGTCCTCGGCGGAGGCCCCGGTGGTTCGACCCTGGCGTCGTTCGTGGCGATGAAGGGGCACCGGGTTCTCCTGCTCGAGGAGGCGAAGTTCCCCCGCCACCAGATCGGCGAGTCGCTGCTGCCGGCGACGATCCATGGCATCTGCGCGATGCTGGGACTTTCGCAGGAGATCGCCGAGGCCGGGTTCACGCGCAAGCGCGGCGGGACGTTCCGCTGGGGCCGCAGCCCCGAGCCGTGGACCTTCGCGTTCACCAAGAACCCGGACGACCCGTACGGCTTCGCCTACCAGGTCGAGCGCGACAGGTTCGACGAGATGCTGCTGCGCAACGCGGGTCGCAAGGGCGTCGACGTGCGCGAGGAGCACACCGTCAGCAAGCTGATCGTCGAGGACGGGCGCGCGGTCGGGGTCCGTTATCGCGGCACCGACGGCGTCGAGCACGAGGCCCGGGCGAAGTACGTCGCCGACGCCTCGGGCCACCGCTCGCACGCTTCGGGCTTCGTCGGCGACCGGGTGTATTCGCGGTTTTTCCAGAACGTCGCGGTGTATGGCTACTACGAGCACGCGAAGCGGCTGCCGAGCCCCAACTCGGGCAACATTTTGTGCGCGGCGTTCCGCGACGGGTGGTTCTGGTACATCCCGTTGTCGGACACGCTGACGAGCGTCGGCGCGGTGGTCTCGCGCGAGGCCGCCGACGCCTTGAAGGCCGGGCACGAGGTCGCGTTCAACAGCTTCGTGGCCGCGTGCCCGATCATCGAGGAGTACCTGGCCGGGGCGACGCGCGTCACGACCGGCAAGTACGGCGAGATCCGCATGCGCAAGGACTACTCGTATTGCAACACCCGCTTCTCGGGGCCCGGCATGGTGCTCGTCGGCGACGCGGCGTGCTTCATCGACCCGGTGTTCTCGTCGGGCGTCCACCTGGCGACCTACTCGGCGCTGCTGGCCGCGCGGGCGATCAATACCCGCCTCGGCGGCGGGCTCGACGACGAGCGCGTATTTCAGGAGTACGAGACGCGTTATCGCCGCGAGTTCGGCAACTTCTATCAATTCCTGATGGCGTTCTACGACATGGACCAGGAGATGGATTCGTACTTCTGGTCGGCGCGCAAGATCGTCAGCACCGACGAACGCGACAACGAGGCGTTCGTGCGCCTGGTCGCCGGCCGCTCCGATGTCGACGAGCCGGCGTTCTACGAGGGCCAGGACTTCTTCGACGCGCGCGAGGGGTTCGGCTCGTGGATGGAGCAGACGCTCAACCCCGCGGCGGCGCGCGGCCGCGGGGAGCAGCCGCAGCGGCTCAGCGGTGGCTTCGACGCCGGCGACTTCATGGCCGGGTTCACCCAGGAGATCGCGCAGCTGCAGGCCCAGGCGCGGCTGGGCGAGCGGCGCGGGGCCGAGGCGCCGCTGCACAGCGGCGGGCTCGTGCCGTCGCGCGATGGCCTCGAGTGGCAGGTGTGACGGCGCGGCGCCGTCAGCCGCGGCGCCTCGTGATCGGGCGGCACTGCAGCAGGCGCAGGCCGCCCTCGGTGTAGGCGCACTCGAGATCGACGGGCCAGCCCATGACGGACTCGAGGTGGACGGCGAGTTGCCCGAGCTCGTGGACCTGGGCGTCGGACAGGCAGGCGCGCGCACGCATGGTTCGGGGCACCGCGACCTCGTGGGTGCCGGTGGTGGTGCGCACGGTCATGCGTTCCTTGTCGCCGATCTGGAAGCGCGAGACCGTCAGCGCGGGGCGCTGGAGGATCCACGTGTCGGGCGTGGCGAGCCCGCCGACCACGCTCTCGCCGAGGCCCCAGTTGGCGTTGATCACCAGCTCGTCCGCGGCGGCGCGCGTCGGATTGACGCTAAACACCACCGCGGCGGTGTCGGCGTCGACGAGCACCTGCACGAGCACCGCGAGCCCGCCGCCGGCGAGGCCGTGCGCGCCGCGGTAGGTGTGTACGCGCGGGTCGTCGGCGGCGGCCCAGCAGCGGGCGACGGCGGCGAGCACGGCGTGTGCTCCGCGGACATTGAGGACGGACAGGAACATACCGGCGAACGAGGCGTCGGCGCCGTCCTCGTCGACCGCCGAGGAGCGCACCGCGACCAGCGGGTCGGCGGCGCCGCAGCGGGCGGCGAGCTGCGCGTACGCGGCAGCAAGGATGTCGGCGAGCGCCGCGGGCCCGGCGGCGCGGTGACGCGTGTGGGTCGCGGCGGTCAGGCAGAAGCCGGGTGGCACGACGCACTCGGGTCCGGCGGGCCGTGACGGATCGGGTCGTGACGACGACCCGCCGATGAGGCGGGCGAGGTTGGCTGCCTTGCCGCCGGCGACGGTCGGGTCAGTGCAGGCGGGGTCGTCGAGCCAGAGGATCTCGGGCATGCGGTCTTCAGGGTGCGGGGGTCAGGAGCACCGGCAGGGTGCTGAAGCCGGTGAGGAAGTTGGAGAAGAGCCGGCGCGGCGGGCCGGCGAGCTCGATGGTTGCGGTGGTGGCGAGCAGGGCCTCGAGCAGCGCGGCGAGCTCGATGCGGGCCAGCTGGGCGCCGAGGCAGAAGTGGTGGCCGTGGCCGAACGCGAGGTGGCGGTTGGGCTTGCGGCCGAGGTCGAGGCGATCGGGCTCGCAGAACTCGTCGGGGTCGAAGTCGGCGGAGCAATTCCAGACCGTGACGATCTGGCCCGGGGCGATCGCCTGGCCAGCGAGCGTGCGCGGCTGAGCGGCGGTGCGGCCGGCGTGCAGCGTCGGGGTGGTCCAGCGCAGCAGCTCCTCGACCGCGGTGTCGACCGTGACCTCGCGGCGACGCAGGCGTCGCCACTCGTCGGGGAACTCGGCGAGCGCGTGCAGGCTGCCGACGAGCGCCAGGCGGGAGGTCTCGTCGCCGCCGAGCAGCAGGCTGTAGCAGTTGAGCAGCAACTCTTGCTGCGACAGGGCCAGCGGCTCGCGGCACAGCTGGAGCAGCAGGCCGACGATGTCGTCGCCGGGGAGGTCCTTGCGCCGGCGGGTCAGGCGGGCGAAGTACATCAGGATCTCGCTGCGGGCGACGCGGGCGTCGAGCTCGGTCGCGGTCGCGGTGTCGGCGGCGAGCGTGGCCCGGGCGTGGCCTAGCAGGGTGCGGCGGTCGACCTCGGGGATCTGCATGAGGTCGCAGATCGCGGCGAGCGGGATGTGCTCGGCGACGTCGGCCGAGAACTCGCAGGTCCCGCGGTCGACGGCGGTCTGGACCAGTGTGCGGGTGCAGGTCGCGATCTGCTCGCCGAGCTGGCGCAGCGCCGCGGGGGTGAACGCGCGCAGCAGGCGGCGGCGGATCTCGAGGTTGCGGGGGCCGTCCGAGACGACGAGCATCTGCCCGCCCGCCGGGTCGCCGCCGGCGAGCAGGGTCGCCAGCACGTTGCCGCGGGTCGAGGTGAAGCCCTCGGGGTCGCGGTAGACGGCCAGCGCGTCGGCGTGACGGCTCACGACCCAAAACCCGGCCTGGCCGGCAGGGTGCCAGATGACCGGGGCCTCGGTGCGCAGTTGCTGCCAGACCGCGCCGAGGTCGCGGTCGGCGTGGGTCCGCGGGTCCGCGAGGTCGACGCCCGCGAGCGGGCCGTGGGTGGACGGCGATGTCATGCGACGACCCGCACCGTGCCGGCGTCGCCGTCGACCTCGACGAGCTGGCCATCGTGCAACGTCTCGGTGGCGCTGCGGGTGCCGACCACCGCGGGGATGCCGTACTCGCGGGCGACCACGGCGGCGTGGCACAGCATGCCGCCGGTGTTGGTGACCACGGCGGAGGCGATCGCGAAGTACGGGGTCCACGACGGCAGCGTGGCGGTCGCGACGAGCACGTCGCCGGGGCGCAGCTTGCCGGCCTCGGCGAGCGTGCGGACGACGCGGGCGGGGCCGGTGACCTTGCCACCGGAGCCGGGCATGCCGCTGAGCGAGCCGTCCTTCGCGGGCGGGCTCAGCTGGTCGCCGTTCATGCGGAACATCGCGCGCATGAGCGCGGAGTCCATCGGCAGGAACGGTCGCATGACGCCGAGCACCTTCGGTGGGCGGGTCCCGGCGAACCGGGCCGCCTCGGCGCGGCGCTCGGCGACGGTGGAGCGGAAGGTGCTCCCGGGGTCGGCGGCGGCGTGCTCGAGCTCGGCGATCGCCACCTGAAACACGTCCTCGGGGTCGTAGATGGCGCCGCGCGCGGCGAGGCGGCGGCCGACCTCGAGCGCCGCGCGGCGGGCATGGAACGTGATCTTCGCGTCGATCCAGAAGTTGTGCTCCTCGCCGAGGTGGGTGCTCGCCTGGGCGGCGGCCAGCAGCGACTCGAACTCGGCGACGACCGGGCGCGGGTGGTCGGCGAGCGCTGCCCGGACCGCGGCGAGGCGGGCCTCGCGGCGCTCGGTCTGGCCGCGCAGCTCGGCCGCGAGGTCGCGGTCCGGCTGGCGCACGGCCTCCTGGAGTCCGCGCAGGATCGGGGTCGGCTGCTCGAGCCAGCCGGGGCGGTCGATGTACAGGTCGTCGCTGCGCTCGCCGTACATGCGCATGTAGTCCTGGAGCTCGGACCAAAGCTGCTGGCCCGCGGGCGTCGCGGCGAGCGCAGCGGGCAGGTCGTGAACGTCGGTGCCGCCGATCGTGGCGCGCAGGGCCGGCGAGCGGGCGGCGACACGGCCGAGCTCCCACAGGCGCAGGTTGGCCTCGGTGGTCTTGCTGGGGAAGCCGGCGAGCAGCTCGTAGACCTCGAGCGGCCTGGCATCCGGGAACAGGTCGCGGTAGGCGTCGTCGAAGTCGCTGAGGGCGAGGGTCAGCGGGTACATCAGCTCGAAGTGGATCTCCCACAGGCGGACGACGCGGCGGCGCAGCTCGGCGAGGTGCAGGACGAGGCCGGGCAGGCTGGCGGCGGCGAGGTCGACGGCGTGCAGCTCGGCGAGGTGGCGCTGGATCTCCGGCAGCCAGGTCCCGGTCCAGCGCGCGGCGAGGCCCTCGGCGCCACGACGCATCGCCGCGTCGGCGCCCTGCCACACCGCGTCGGCGGCCCCCGGGGCGATGTCCGGGGCGCTGGCCTTCTGGAACACGAAGGTGTTGATCAGGCGCGGCTCGGACGACAGCGGGAGACCGTAGAGCACGTTGGCCCGGTTGGTGCCGTCGGTCATCGGAGCCATGCGCAGCTCGAAGTCGAGTCGGCTCATCGGCGCGGAGCAGTGGGCCGCGTCGAACAGCCACATCGCGGCGGCGTCGTCCGGGTCGTCCCACTTCACCGTGAACGCGCTGGCGGGGTCGGTCACGGCGCCGACGGCATCGATCACGGGCAAGCGCGTCTCGTCGACGACGCGACGCAGGTGGGCCGCGACGACGGCGACGTGCGGCGGGCGGACCATGGTGAGGTGGTCGCCGGGGACCAGGAACGGCTCGACGGGGCGGGCGCAGTAGGTCTGCCAGGCGGCGGCCGAGATGCGGGGGAGGCCGGCGCGGTGGCGGTCGGCGACCGACAGCAGGACGAGGCGGCCGGGATACGGGGTGGCCGGCACGTGGTCGGCGAGCAGGGTGAACACGCGGCGGCGCAGCAGGATCGTGCGTCGCAGCATCGCCACGCCGCCGCCGGGCGGAAGCAGGCGCTCGCGCTCGAGGATCGCGGCGATGTGGGCCCAGGCCTGGTCGTCGGGCATGCGCGCGGTCGCCTCGATGTCGACGGACAGGGCCTCGCCGAGCACGACCTTCATCTGGCGGATGTACCCGAGCAGGTCGTCGTCGCCGGCGCTCCACTTGTCCTGGGAGGCGCCGCCGGGGACCGGCGCGTGCATGTCGAGCACGACCGTGGCGGTTCGGTGGCCGCGGGCCTCGAGCACGAAGCCGATCGCAAGGGCCAGGCGGGCGCCCGCAGAGTGGCCGGACAGCGTATAGGGTCCGGCCGGCTGGACGCTCTGGACGACGTCGGCGAGGTGCTCGGCGAGCGCCTCCATGCTTTCGAGCTCGGGGTGCTCGGCGGAGATGTCGAGCGGCTGGATCGCGTAGAACGGCTGGTCGTCGCCGAGGGCCGGGCCGAGCGGGTGGAGGTACGAGGCGTGCACACCGAAGCCGCCGACGCAGAAGACCGGCGGGCGCGCGCCGTGCGGCTGGATCGGCAGCAGCAGCGGGCTGGCGGCGGGTCCGGTCGTCGGCTCGGAGTCGGGGACCTCGAGCGTGCGGGCCAGCGCGCGCAAGGTCGGGGCCTGGAACAGGGTGGCGATGGAGATCGTCCGGTCGAGCTCGGCCTCGACGCGCATCACCATGGTGAGCGCGAGCAGCGAGTGGCCGCCGAGGCGGAAGAAGTTGTCTTCGGCACCGACGCGCGGGACGTCGAGGACCTCCTGCCAGATCTGCGCGAGCGCCTGCTCGAGCGGGGTCTCCGGCGCGGTGAAGGCGTGCTGGCGGACGTCGCTCTCGACTGGCTTGGGCAGGGCGCGGCGGTCGACCTTGCCGCTGGCGGTGCGCGGGAGCTCGTCGCGGCGAACGTAAATTTCGGGGACCATGAACGCGGGCAGTGACTCCGCCAGGCGCGCGCGCAGGTCGCCCGCGGCGAGCGCAGCCCCGGGCGCGGCAACCCAGTGGGCAACCAGCCGCTGCGGTGGGTCGCCGTCGGCGACGACGACGGCCTGCTCGACGCCGGGCATGCGGGCCAGGGCGGCCTCGATCTCGCCGAGCTCGACGCGGAACCCGCGGAGCTTGACCTGGTCGTCGATGCGGCCGAGGTACGCAATTTCGCCGTTCGCAGTCAGGCGGCCGAGGTCGCCGGTGCGGTAGATCCGGCCGGGGCCGAAGGGGTCGTCGACGAAGCGCTCGGCGGTCAGCGCCGGCCGGTTCCAGTAGCCGCGCGCGACCCCTGCCCCGCCGATCCACAGCTCCCCGGGCGCGCCGATCGGGACCGGGCGCATGCGTGCGTCGAGCAGATAAATGCGAGTGCCGGCGATCGGGCGGCCGAGCGTCGGTTCGTCGGCGCTGTCGCGGGCGGGCCGCGAGTAGGTCGAGAAGGTCGTGGTCTCGGTCGGGCCGTAGATGTTGTACACGCGCTCGACGTGCGGGAGGCCATAGGCGCGGTCGACGACCTCGCGGCCGAGTCGCTCGCCGGCGAGGTTGATCGCCCGCACGCCGGCGGGGATGCTGCCGGCGCGGTGCAGCTCGGTCATCGCCGACGGCACGAGACTGAGCAGGCGCACGCGATCTCTGGCCGGAGCAGAGGGCAGCGCGAGCGCGTCGTCGACGAGCACCACGGCGCCGCCGACGATCAGCGGCAGAAAGATCTCGAGGATCGAGTAGTCGAAGCAGATCGAGGCGCACGCGGAGACCACGTGCAGGTCGGCCTCGCTGTACTGCGCGAGCGCGGCCTGCAGCATCGCCACGGCGCTGCGGTGTTCGATGGCGACGCCCTTGGGCTGACCGGTCGAGCCGGAGGTGTAGATGATGTACGCGAGGCGCCCGGGCTGGCCGGGGGCGAGGCCGCTGTCGCCCTCGCGGGCGATCGTGTCGGCGTCGGCGTCGAGGTTGACGAGGCGCGAGCGGTCGGCGACGAACCGGGCCGCGAGGCCGCGGCCGGTGAGCACCAGCGCGGCGCCGGCGTCCTCGGCCATGAAGGCCTGGCGGGCCAGCGGATACGTCGGGTCGATCGGGACGTACGCGCCGCCGGCCTTGAGGATCGCCAGCAGCGCGACGATCAGCTCGTCGCTGCGGTCCATGCACACGCCGACGCGGGTCTCGACGCCGACGCCGCGCCGCTGGAGGTGGCGCGCGAGTCGGTTGGCGCGGCGCTCGAGCGCGGCGTACGAGACGATACGCTCGCCGTGATACACGGCCGGGGCGTCGGGCGTGCGCGCGGCCTGGGCGGCGAACAGGCCGTGGATCGTCGCGCCGCGGTCGTGGGCGAGATCGTGGCCGGTGTTGTCGAGCTCGGCGAGCACGCGGCTGCGCTCGTCCGGGGCGAGGGTTGTCAGCGCGGAGACGCGAGCGTCGGCGGCGTCGATCAGGCCGCGCAGAGCCGCCTCGAGCTGGCCGGCGAGGCGCTCGGCGGCGCCGGGCTCGAGCCAGGCCTCGTCGTACTCGAACGACAGGTGCAGCTCGGGGCCAGGGATCGCGGTGACGACGAGGGGGTAGTGCGTCGGGTCGGCGGCCCGCACGAAGCCGACGGAGAGCTCGCCGTCGGAGAACAGCGCCGCGTCGAAGGGGTAGTCCTGGTAGACGACCACGCTGCGAAACAGCGGGGTCCCGGCGGGCACCTCGGTGAAGCTCTGGATCTCGGCGAGCGGGGTGGTCTGGTGGGCGCGGGCGGCCGCCTGCCGGGTCTGCAGCGCGCGCAGCCACGGCCACACCTCGGCGTCGTCGTCGACGTGCACGCGGACCGGGAGCATGTGGATGAACAGACCCAGCATCGACTCGATGCCGGGGACCGCGGCGTCGCGGCCGGACACGACGGTGCCGAACAGCACGTCGTCCTGGCCGGCGTTGCGGGCGAGCACGCAGGCCCACGCGCCGGCGAGCGCGCTGGCCATGGTCACGCGGGCGGCGTCGGTGGCGGCGCCGAGGGCCGCAGTCAGGTCGGCGGGCAGGCGCAGGTCGATCTGGCGCAGCGCGTGGGCGCCGGGGGGCGTGCGCTCGCCGGGCAGCGGGGTCGGACCGGCGAAGCCGTGCATCGCGGCGCGCCAGGCGGTGGTCGCGGCGGCATGATCCTGGCGGGCGAGCCAGCGCAGGTAGGCGGCGTACGACGGCGGCGGCGGCGGGCTGGCGAGCGCCTGGCCGGAGCGGGCGGCGCGGTAGGCCGCGTGCAGGTCACGCAGGAGCACGGACATGCTCCACCCGTCCATCAAGATGTGGTACGAGTCCCAGATCAGGACGTGGCGGTCGGCGGCGGTGCGCACCAGGGTGACGCGCATGACCGGCGCGTCGTGCAGCGACAGCGGGCGCGCGGCGAGCTCGCTGTACAGGCGCTCGAGGCGGGCCTCGAGGTCGGCGACGGCGCGCCAGTCGTGCTCGTCGAGGCTGACCTCGGCGGTCAGCAGCACGACCTGCACCGGCTCGGACAGGCCGTCCCAGTGGAATCCGGATCGCAGCGCCTCGTGGCGGCGCACGAGCTGCTGCCAGGCGGCACGGAAAGCCGCGGGGTCGAGCGTGCCGGTCAGCGAGAGCACCACCTGGGTCCCGTAGGCGCCGGCGGTCTCGGCCTGGAGCGCGTGGTAAAGCAGGCCCTTCTGCAGGGCGGTGACCGGGTGGACGGCGGCGACGCGGGCGCGGCCGGTCTCGCCGACGCGGGCGAGCAGGCCGCGCAGCTCCTTGTGGGTCAGGCTGACCAGCGGGAAGTCGCCGGGGCTCCACGCGCCGACGGCGGACAGGCAGTGGCGGACGAGCGCGGCGACGTTGGTGATGAAGTCGTCGGCGAGGCGGGTGACGGTAGCCTCGTCGATGCGCGCGCGAGAGAAGGTGAACCCGAACTCGAGCACGCCGCCGCGCACGACCCCGTTGGCCTCGATCTCGTGGGCGCGGCGGCCGTGGGCGGGCAGCCCGGGGCCGGCGTCCTCGCGGGCCAGGCGGATGCCGGTCGCGGGGTCCTCGAGCGAGCGGGCGCCGAGCTGGCCGACATAATTGAAGGCGATCACCGGGGCCGGCCAGGCGAGCTCGGGGCCGTCGGGGTGGAGGTAGCGCAGCAGGCCGAAGCCGACGCCGCGGCGCGGCACGGCGCGAAGCTGGTCCTTGATCGCGACCAGCGCGTCGGCCGGGTCGTCGTCGGCCGGCAAGGCGAGGCGCACGGGGTACAGCGCGGTGAACCACCCGACGGTGCGCGACAGGTCGACGTCGGGGAACAGGTCCTCGCGGCCGTGGCCCTCGAGGTCGACCCACAGCGCGGCCTCGCCGGTCCAGCGGGCGACCGCCTGCACGAGCGCGGTCAGCAGGATGTCCTGGGTCGCGAGGTTGTACGGGCGCAGGGCGTCGCGCAGGAGGCTGCGGGTGGTCGCGGCGTCGAGGCGCACCTGCACGGTCGCCGAGGCGGCGCGGTCGTCGGCGCCGTGCGGATGCTCGACGGGCAGCGGGCGCGACGACGGCGCGCGCAGGGCGGCGCGCTCGGCCGTGAAAGCATCCGCGGCCGTGAGCGCGTGCAGGCGGGTGGTCCACTGCTTGAACGATGTCGTCGCGGGCGGGATGCTGACGGGCTGGTCGGCCGCGAGCTGGCGCAGCGCCGCCGCGAGGTCGGGCACGAGGATCCGCCACGACACGGCGTCGACGGCGAGGTGATGGATGACCCACAGCACGCGGGCGCTGGACTCGAGGCGGATGAACGCGGCGCGCTGGATCGGCCCGGCGGTGATGTCGAGGCCGGCGTGCAGGCGGGCCGCGATCGTCGGCAGCTCGGCGAGGTCGGCGAGGTCGATCACCTCGAGCGGCGGCGGGCCGACGGCGGTGTCGCCGAGCACGGCCTGCGACCAGCCGTCGGCGCCGCGGGTGAACCGCAGGCGCAGCGCGGCGTGGCTGGCCTGCACGTGGCCGAGGGCCGCGGCCAGCTGCGCGGGGCCGAGGGTCGCGGGGACCTCGAGCAGGATCGCCTGATTGAAGTGGTTGAAGTGGTTGAAGTGGTCGCGCGGGATGTCCTGCGCGAAAAACCACCGCTGGATCGGCGTCAGCGGGGCCGGGCCGTGGGTGTCGACCTCGCCGGCGAGGCCGAGCTCGCCGGCGGCGGCGGCCAGCTCGGCGATCGTCTGGTGCTCGAACAGCTGGCCGGCGCGCAGGCCGATGCCGCGCTCCTGGGCGCGGGCGACGACCTGAATGCCGAGCACCGAGTCGCCGCCGAGCGCGAAGAAGTTATCGTGGATGCCGACGCGCTCGCGGCCGAGAGCGGCGCACCAGATGCCGACGAGCAGGCGCTCGACCTCGCTGCGTGGCTCGGTGGGTTCGGCCGCCTCGGCGTCCGGCCTCGGCAGGGCGCGCAGGTCGACCTTGCCGCTGAGCGTGAACGGCAGCGCGGGCAGCACGACGATCGTCGACGGCACCAGCGGGGCCGGCAGGGTCGCGCACAGCTCGCTGTGCAGGCGCTCGGCGAGGCCGTCGGTGTCCGCGTCGGCGCGGCGCGGGCTGACGTAGGCGACGAGGCGGCCGGCGGTGTCGTCGGCGGCGGTGAACACGGTGACGACGGCGTCACCGACCTCGGCCAGCCCGCGCAGCGCGTGCTCGATCTCCGCGGGCTCGATGCGATGGCCGCGGATCTTGACCTGGGCGTCGATGCGGCCGAGGAACTCGAGCGACGGGGCGTCGGCGCCGGGGCGCGTGCGCAGGCGGACGAGGTCGCCGGTGCGGTACATGCGGCCGCCGACGAACGGGTCGGTCACGAACTTGCGGGCGGTCAGCTCGGGGCGGTCGAGGTAGCCACGGGCCACGCCGACGCCGGCGAGGGCGAGCTCACCGGCGGCGCCGGGGACCGCGAGTCCGCCCCAGCGGTCGAGCACGTAGGCGCGTGTGCCGGCGATCGGGCGGCCGATCGGCGGCGGCTCGCCGTCGGCGACGCAGCGAGCCGCGGTCGCCAGGATCGACGCCTCGGTCGGGCCGTAGAGGTTGAGCATGCGCCGGCCACGACCCCAGCGGTCGACCAGCGCGGCGGAGCAGCGCTCGCCGGCGACGACGAGCGTGTGTAGCGAGGGCAGCGGCGCGTCGGGCAGCGCGGCCAGCATGGTCGGCGGCAGGCAGGTGTGCGTGATCGCCTCGCGGTCGATGAGCGAGGCGAGGCCGTCGGCCAGGAAGGCGCCGTCGCGCGGGGCCAGGTACACGGTCCCGCCGGCGCAGATCATGACGAACAGATGCGCGAGCGCGCCGTCGAAGTTGAACGACAGCACGTGCGCGTGACGGGTGCCGGGCCCGGTCGCCATCAGCTCGACGTGGGCCGCGATCGCGTTGGCGAGGCCGGCGTGCTCGACGAGCACGCCGTTGGCCGTGCCGGTCGAGCCGGAGGTGTAGAGCGCGTAGGCGAGGTCGTCCGGGCCGGCACCGCCGTCGATCGCGGCGGCGTGCGGGAGCGGGACGTCGAGGTCGACGAGCCGCGCGTCGCTCGCGGGCAGGCTCGCCTGCAGCGCGGCGTGGGACACGAGCACGGTGACCGCGGTGTCCGCGAGCATAAAGGCGAGGCGCTGCGCCGGGAGCTCCGGGTCGAGCACGACGAACGCGCCGCCGGATCGCATGCTGCCGATCAGCGCGGCGACGAGGTCGGCGGAGCGCTCGAGGCACACACCGACGAGCACGCCGGGGCGCACACCGAGCTCGCGCAGACGCGCCGCGATCGCGTCGGCGCGGCGGTCGAGCGCCGCGTAGGTCCAGGTCTCGCCGCCGCCGCAGAGGTCGACGAGCGCGGGCGCGTCGGGGGCGAGGCGGGCCCGCGCCGCGAACTGTTGATCGACGCGCAGCCGCGGGGATACGGTGTTCGAGGCGCCGGCGCCGGCGATCAGGGCGGCGCGCTCGGCCTCCGAGAGCAGCGCGAGCTGCGAGATCCGGCGACCGCGGTCGCCGAGCACGTCCCGCAGCAGGCGCTCGTAGCGGGCGATCAGCGTCGCCAGGGTCACGCCGTCGAACAGGTCCGAGTTGTACTCGGCGGCGATCTCGAGGCCCCTGTCGAGCTCGGAGATCCACAGGGCCAGGTCGAGCTTGGCCGCCCGGAACCGCAGCGCCTCGCGGGTCGCTACGACCCCGGGCAGCGCGAGGCCGCCGGCTGAGTACTTCTCGAGCGACAGCGCGACCTGGGCCAGCGGGTTCTGGCCGGCGACCCGCTCGGGCCGCACGGCCTCGACGACGCGCTCGAACGGCAGGTCCTCGTGCTCGCCGGCCGCGAGCAGGTCGCGGCGGACGCGGGCGAGCAGGTCGGCGAAGCTCGGGTCGTCGGCGAGGTCGCTGCGGATCATCGCAATGTTGAAGAAGTGGCCGATCAGCGGCTCGAGCATGGGATGGCGGCGACCGAGCGTGCCCGAGGCGACGGCGAAGTCGACCTGGCCGGAGACCCGCGCGAGCACGACCTGGAACGCGGCGAACAGCACGTCGTGCAGGCTGACGCCCTCGCACCTCGCGGCGGCGCGCAGCGCCTCGGTCAGCGATGCATCGAGCGCGTGGACCAGCAGCTCGCCGCGAAACGCCGCCGCGTGCGGGCGCGGGCGGTCGGTCGGCAGCTGCAGCGGCGGCACGTCGGCGAGGGTGCGGCGCCAGTGCTCGAGGTGGCGCTCGGCGGCCCCGCCCGCGAGGCGCTCGGCGTGCCAGCGGCCGAAGTCGGCGTACTGCAGCGGCAGCGGCGGCAGCGGTGAGGCGGCGCCGGTGACGAACGCGGCGTACAGGGCGTTGACCTCGCGGGTCAGCACGGCGAGCGACCAGCCGTCGCCGACGATGTGATGCACGACGACGCACAGCACGTGCTCGGCGGCGGCGAGGCGGATCAGGCGGACGCGCACCAGCGGGCCGCGCTCGAGGTCGAAGGCCTGGTGGACCTCGCGGTCGACGCGGCGGGCGAGCTCGGCCTCGCGGGCGCCCGGCGGGACGTCGCCGAGGTCGTCGACCGGCAGGTCCAGCGCGGCCGGCGGATGGATGCGCTGGATCGGGCCGTCGTCCTCGAGGTGGAAGGTGGTCCGCAGGCTCTCGTGGCGGCGGACGACCTCCTCGAGGCTGCGAGCCAGCGCCGCGACGTCGAGCGCGCCGGTCAGCCGGGTCACGTACGGGACGTTGTAGGCGACGCTGCCGCCGGCCTGGCCGCTGACCGCCCACAGGCCGCGCTGGGCCGGCGACAGCGGCACGGTCCCGGCGTGCGGCTGCGGTCGCAGCTGCTGGTGCCCGGCGGCGGCCTGACCATGGCGCAGCAGCGCGAGCAGGTCGTCCTTGCGGGCGCGCAGCTCGGCGAGCAGCTCCGGGCCGAGCGCGCCCTCGGGGGCGTCGAAGCCGAGGTGGCCGTCGTCGTCCCACAGCGATACTTCGAGGCGTTGCAGGCGGGCGAGCAGGTCGTGGAGGTCGGCGGTCATGGACATGGTCTTCACAGGCGGCCGCGATGGCGGCGGTCGGAGGCGGGGGCGGTGACGGAGAGCCGCCGCGCGGCGAGGGCGAGCTCGACGTGTTTGGCGACCTCGAGGATCGTCGGGCGCTCGAGCAGGACACGCACGGGCAGCTCGACCTCGACGGCCGCGGGCAGGCGCGCCATGGCCTGGACCGCGAGCAGCGAGTCGCCGCCGATCTCGAAGAAGTTGTCATGCACGCCGACCTGATCGAGCCCGAGCAGGCCGCACCACACCGCCGCGATCGCGCGCTCGACCGGGGTGCTCGGCGGGACCAGCGGGACGTCGGGGTCACGCAGGCTGTCGGCCAGCGGCAGGGCCCGGGTGTCGACCTTGCCGTTGATGTTGAGCGGCAGCGCTGGCAGCACGACGATCGTCGCGGGGATCAAATACAGCGGTAGGGCCTCGCGCAGCTCGGCCCGCAGCCCGCGGACGACGGCGCGCTGGTCCTCGCCGGCCAGCGGATCGTTGACGAGGTCGGGGCGGCCCGCGAGGTCGCGGTGGCCGGCCGGCGGCGCCAGCGGGGCGCGCAGCGGCGGGCCGGATCCCGCGGCGAGGATCGCGTCGAAGGCCCCGCTCGCGCGACCCTCGGCCCAGCTGATGCACGCGCGGCCGCCGAGCTCGCTGGCCAGGGCCCACAGCGCCTCGGGCTCCCACGCGGCCGGGTCGGCGGTGGGAGCCGACCACGCGCCGTCGGCGTCGCTGTCGGCCAGCCAGCGGCGCAGGTCGGCGGCGGCGCGCAGGCGGACGTTGGCGAGGTTACGCAGGCCGAGCGTGCTGCCGGGCGCGGCCGCGGCGAACCACCGGCGCAGCTCGTCCGCGCTCACCGGGGCGTCGCGCCACGCGTCCGGGGTCGTCGGCCGCGGGGCCGCGTCGATATACAGCGTGACGTCGTAACGAAACAGGGTCAGCTCGTTGTGGAAGTCGCCGCGCTTGGGCGTGACATCGACGTCGACGATCCGCGGGAACACGGCGCGCAGCTCGCTGAAGAAGCGAGGGTGCAGGACCAGCTCGTTGTCACGCAGCTGCGCCTGGCCGACGCGGGCGTGCAGCTCGCGGCGGTCGGCGGTGCTGGTCCGGTGGTGCTCGACGGTCGCGTGGTAGGTGGCGAGCAGCGGCAGGCTGCGGATGTCGCCGAGGAAGATCGACCCGCGCTCGCCGATGCGATCGAGCAGCCCGGCGATCACGCCGAGCAGGTAGTCGGCGGACGGGAAGTACTGGACCACCGAGTTGAGGATCACGGTGTCGAACGGGCCGTCGATGCCGGTGAAGTCGTGGGCCGGCTGGCGCGACACCTCGACGTGCGCGAGGCCGCCGAGGTGGGCCCGCAGCGTGTCGACCTGGGCCAGCGCGTAGGCCGAGAGGTCGGTGCCGCGGTAGCGGCGGACCCGGGGCGCGACGCGGGCCAGCAGCATGCCGGTGCCGCAGCCGATCTCGAGCACGTCGCGGGGGGCGAGCGCGAGGATGCTGGCGACCGTCGACTCGACCAACACGCGCATCTGCGCCGGGTCGATGTCCTCGCCGGTGTAGCTGTCCTTCCAGCCGCGCAGGTCGAGGGTCGGGTCGGCCGCGGGCGCCGGCACGGGCACGGGCGCGGCGGCCCGGCCGTGGCTGACGTCGAGGCCGGGCGCGACGACATCGTCGTAGATCGCGTCCCACGCCTCGACGTGGGCCAGCTCCTGCGCCTGCGAGCGCGGGCGCGGGGTCAGGGTCACGTAGGCGATCAGTCGGTGGGCACGCTCGCTGGCCGCCTCGGCGACCACGACCACGGCCTCGCGGACCCGCGACGCCGCGCGCACGGCCGCCTCGACCTCGCCGAGCTCGACCCGGTAGCCGCGCAGCTTGACCAGGTTGTCGAGGCGGCGGATGAACTCGAGGTGCGGGCGTCCGTCGGCGTCGGTCCGCCAGCGGACGAGGTCGCCGGTGCGATACATGCGGCCGCCGTGGAACGGGTCGGCGAGGAACTTGCGGGCCGTCGCGTCGGGCCGCTCGAGGTACCCGCGACCGACCCCGACCCCGCCGAGGTACAGCTCACCGGGCACGCCGACGGGCACGGGGTGGCCGTGGCGGTCGAGCACGTAGGCGCGGGTGTTGGCGATCAGGCGGCCGATCGGCGGCGGCTGTCCATCGGCGACGCAGCGCCACCAGGTCACGAGGATCGACACCTCGGTCGGGCCGTAGATGTTGAGCAGGCGGCGCCCGCGACCCCAGCGGGCCACGACCTCGGGCGTGCAGCGCTCGCCCCCGACCAGCAGCGTCTGCAAGCTCGGCAGCGCGGCGTCGGGCAGGGTCGCCAGCATGCCCGGCGGGAAGAAGGTGTGGGTGATCGCCTCGCGGTCGATCAGGGCCAGCAGCGCGTGGCCGAGGAAGTCGCCCTCGCGCGGGGCGAGGTACACCGCGCCGCCGCACACCAGCATCCAGAACAGCTTGGCCAGCGCGCCGTCGAAGTTGAACGACAACACGTGCACCAGGCGCGAGCCCGGGCCGCTCTCGATGAAGCGCACCGTCGCGTCGACCGAATTGCACAGGCCGCGATGCTCGAGCTGCGCGCCGTTCGGCTCGCCGGTCGAGCCCGAGGTGTACAGCACTGCCGCGAGGTCGTCCGGCCCGGCGCCGCCATGCGGGCGGGTCGTCGGCTCGTCGGCGAAGCCGGCGTCGAAGTCGACGACCTGCCCGCGCGCCGCCGGCAGGCGCGCGAGCAGGCCGCCGCGGGTCACCAGCACCGGCGCCGCGGCGTCGGCCAGCACCGCGGCGAGCCGGCGCGGCGGGTGCTCGGGGTCGAGCGGCACGTAGGCGCCGCCGGCCTTGAGGATGCCGAGCAGCCCGACCACGAGGTCGGCCGAGCGCTCCATGCACAGGCCGACCACCACCTCGCGGCCGACGCCGAGGCGGCGCAGTCGGTGGGCGACCCGGTTGGCCTGGCGGTCGAGCTCGGCGTAGGTCATGGCGACCCCGCGGCTGCCCTCGGGCTGGCCGCAGAAGTCGACCAGCGCGACCGCGTCGGGCGTGCGATCGACCTGGTCCTCGAACATGCGGTGCAGCGTGGTGGCGTCGGGGTACGCGGCGTCGGTCGCGTTCCAGGCGACCAGCGTCGTCTCGCGCTCGGCGGCGGTCAGCAGCGGCAGGTCGCACACGCGGGCGTGCGGATCGGCGACCACGCCTGCGAGCAGTGTTTCGAGGTGGCCGGCCAGGCGCGTGATCGTGGCGGCCGCGAACAGGTCGGTGTTGTGGCGGATCCCGAGCTCGAGCCCGGCGGCGTGCTCGGTGACCTCGAGGATCAGGTCGACCTCGCTGATCGTGCTGGCGAGCGGAAGCTGGGTGAACCACGCCCCCGCGACCTCGACCGCCTGGCCGCTCATCAGGCGCAGCGCCGCCTCGCCGAGCACCTGGGCCCGCTGGTACGACATCATCACCTGGAACACCGGCGGGCGGCCCGGGTCACGTTCGGCCAGCAGGTCCCGGGCCAGCAGCGGGAACGGGTAGTCCTGGCGGTCGAGCGCGTCCAGCACCTTGCCCCGGGTCACGCGCAGCAGCTCCGAGAAGCGCGGCGAGTCCTCGCTCGAGATCTGCGCGCGCAGCACGATCGCGTTGACCATGTAGCCGAAGATCCCGGCCAGCTCCTCACGCTCGCGCAGCGCCGCCGCCGAGCCGACGCAGAAGTCATCCTGCCCGCTGTAGCGGTGCAGCAGCACCTGCAGCGCGGTCAGGAAGATCGTGTACAGCGTGACCCCCTCGGCCCGCCCGAGCGCCCGCAGGCGCTCGACCAGCGCCGGGTCGAGCGCGCGCCGCAGCGTCGCGCCGCCAAACGTCTGCAGCGGCGGCCGGGGGCGGTCGGTCGGCAGGTCGAGCGTGAACGGTGCGCCGGCCAGCGCGGCCGCGGCCGCGCTGCGCAGCGCCTCGCCGCGGCTCGCCAGCAACGTCTGCTGGTCGGCGACGAACTGCTGGTAGGTCCGGCGCGCCGGCGGCAGCGGGTTCGGCTGGCCGTCCGCGGCGAACAGGCGCAGCAGCTCGTCGCCCAGCATGCGGATCGACCAGCCGTCGACGGCGACGTGGTGCACGCACAGGACCAGCACGACCTCGCCCGGACCGCGGCGCAGCAGGGCGGCCCGAAACCCGCCCTCGGCCGCGAGGTCGAAGGGGCGCAGGTGGACCGCGGACGCGGCCGCCAGCGCCTCGGGCTCCGTCATGCCCTGCGCTTCCACCTCGGCGATCGGGGCGACGCTGTGAGCGGCAAAGGTCTGGCGCGGGCGGCCATCGACGGCGTCCCAGCGGGCCCGCAGCAGCAGGTGTCGGTCGACCAGCTGCTGCACGACCCGGCGCAGCGCCGGCGCGGGGTCGCGGTCCGACCGCACGCGCAGCGCGACGCCGACGTTGTACGCCGCGCTGTCGGGCGCGCTGGTCTGGATGAACCACAGGCCCTCCTGCCCGGCCGACATCGGCGCGGTGAAGCGGTGCTGCGGGAGCAGGCGGACCAGCTCGTCGCGGTGGGTCCGCAGCAGCTCGAGGCGCTCCGGCGTCAGCACGCCGTCCGGGGCGCGGACCCGCGGCTTGCCGTCGACGAGCGACAGCTCGGCGCCGGCGATCAGCAGTTGTTCGACTAGGTCGGTCAGGGTGCTCATAGTTCGATGTCGGTCCATGCGTCCGGGAGCGACGCGGTCGCGGCGGGCCCCGGTGTCTGCGCGAGCACGAGCTGGACCAGCCGCGCGACGCTGGTGTCGCGCAGCAGGCTGGTCATCGCGATCTCGACGCCCGCGTCGCGCTTGAGGCGGTGCTTGAGCTCGAGCCCCATCAGCGAGTCGAGGCCGAGGCCGATCAGCGGGACCGTGACGTCGAGCCGGTCCGGCGCGAGCCGCAGGACCCGGGCCACCCGCCGCCGCAGCGCCTCGTCGACCCGGGCCGCGCGCCGCTCGCCCGAGACCTCGGCGAGCGCGGCCGCGAGGTCGTCGTCGGCCTCCCCCACCGGCGCTGCGCCGACCAGCAGGGCCAGCCGCGCGAGTCCGCGGACCGCCGGCACCAGCGAGGTCCAGGCCGCGACGTCGAGCGGCACCACCCCGACCTGCGCCGCACCGTCGGCGAGCAGCCGTGGCAGCAGCGCGTGGGCCTCGGCGACCTCGAGGCTGCGCCCGCCGCGGGCCGTCAGGCGCTCGCCCCGGCCCGCCCCCGCCGCCAGCCCGACGTCGGCGAACAATCCCCAGTCGACGCTCAGGCCCGGCAGGCCACGCGCGCGCCGGCGCTGGGCGACCGCGTCGAGCACCGCGTTGGCGGCCGCATATCCGGCCTGCCCCGGCGAGCCGAGCAGGCCGGCCCCGGATGCGTACAGCACGAACAAGTCGATCGGTAGATCTCGGGTCAGCTCGTCGAGCAGCAGCGCCCCGCCGGCCTTCGGCGCGAGCACGGCTCGCAGGCGTCGCTCGTCTTGCCCTGCGATCAACCCGTCGTCGAGCACACCCGCGGCGTGCACGACCCCGGCCAGCGGGCGACCGGACGCGGCGATGGTCGCCAGCAGCGCAACGAGCTTATCGCGGTCGACCACATCGGCGCGAACGACGGTCACCTGCGTCGGCAGCGCGGCGATCGCCAGCCGCTGGGCCTCGGTCGTGACCCCGGCGCGGCCGAGCAGCACCAGGTGCCCCGCCCCCCGCCCGGCGAGCCAGCCCGCGACCGCGAGCCCGAGCCCCCCGAGCCCACCCGTGATCAGATACGTGCCGTCGCCGCGGATCTCCGGCCCGCGCCCGCCAGGGATCGACGCCCGCCGCACGACCCGGCCGACGTGCCGCGCCGCGCCGCGCAGCGCGACCTCCTGCTCGTCGTCATCCGCGATCAGCTCGGCGACCAATCCCGCCACGTCGCCCGGGCGCCCCGGGTCGAGGTCGATGCAGCTGCACCGCAACTCGGGGTGCTCGAGCGCCACCGTGCGCGCCAGCCCGATCTGCGCCGCCTGCTCGGCCGCGTCGTCGCCCGCGGCGATCGCCTGGGCCCCGCGCGTCACGACCCACAGCCGCGGCGGCCGTGACACCGCGGCCAGCACCTGCACCGCGCGCACGAGCCTGAAGCTCGCCCCGCCGAGCGGCCCCGCCGACAGCCCGCGCAGATCGACGACCGCGGTCACGGCGAGCGTATCGGCCCCGACGCTCGCCGCGAGCTCCTCCGCATCCTCGGCACGCACGACCGCGTGACCCGTCGACCGCAGCGCGTCGGCCAGCCCCGCCGCCAGCTCGCCGCCGCCGAGCAGCACGAACCGCCCGCCGCGGATCCTCGCCGCCGGTCGCGGCGCCGTCGGCCAGCCCGGCGCGAGCAGCCACGCCTCGGCGCGCGCGTCGGCTAGCCGCTGGACGACCAGCCCGTGGATCTCGGCGAGCGTGCCCGCCTCGTCGGCGATCACGAAGTCCGCGGCGCGGCGGTCCTCGCTCGCCGTCGCGGCCACCCGCACGTGGCACCACACCGGCCCCGTCGGCCGTCGCGCGGCCCGCACGACCCCGACCTCGACCGGCAGCCATGCATCATTCCCACCCCCGGGCAGCGCACCGATCATCGCGTGAAAGCAGGCGTCGAGCAGCGCGGGGTGCAGGCGGTAGCCCGCGTCGCCGCCGGCCGCCTCCGGCAGCTCGACCCGCGCGAGCGCCTCGGCGGCCCCGCGGCGCAGCTCGACGAGCCCCTGGAACGCCGGCCCGTACTCGAGCCCACGCCCCGCCAGCGCCGCGACCACGCCCCGCCCCGGCTCGCTCGTCGTCAGCCGCTCGCGCGCCGCCGCGAGGTCGAACCCCGCGAGCGCACCCGCGGGCGCCAGCCCGGCGGTCGCGTGCACGATCCACCCGTCGGGCCCCTCGCTCGCGACCTGGATCCGCCCGGAGCCCGCGACCACCTGCACGTGCACGGCCTCGTCACCGACGAGCACCAGCGGCTCGACGAACGCCGCCCCGCGCAGCTCCACCGGCCCTCCGAGCCGCTCCTCAGCGGCCGCGAGCAGCATCTCGAGGTAGCCCGCGCCCGGGAACACGATCACCCCGCGCACGCGGTGGTCCGCGAGCCACGGCAAGCGCCCCGCGTCGAGCGTGCGCTCCCACAGCCGCGTCTCGCGGTCGGTCGACAGCGATCGCATCGGCCCGAGCAGCGGGTGGCGCCCGCCCGGCTCGGCGCGCCGCGACGTCCCGGAGATCCAGTGGCGCTCGCGCTGCCACGCGTAGGTCGGCAGGCGCACGCGCGGGCCCGCCGGCAGCGCCGCCGACCAGCGCGGCTCGAGCCCGCGGACCCACCCCTCCGCGAGCGCCTCGAGCAGCGCGGCGCGCCCGGGCTGCCCGCGCCGCAGCGACGCCAGCGCGGCGCTCCCGGTCCCCGCCGCGAGCTCCGCGATCGCCGGCGTCAGCACCGGGTGCGGCCCCATTTCAATAAAGATCGCGTCGCCCTCCTGCAGCAGCGAGCCGATCGCCGCGGCGAAGCGCACCGGCTCGCGCAGGTTGGCGGCCCAGTACGCGGCGTCCAGCCCGGACCCGCCGACCGCCGCGTCGAGCACGGTCGATCGCATCGCGATCCGCGTCGCCGTCGGGCGCAGCCCGGCCAGCGCGGTCAGCAGCTCCAGGCGCAGCGGATCGACCTGCGGGCTGTGGCTGGCGACGTCGACCTTGACGCGCTTACAAAACACGCCGCGCCGCTCGAGCTCCGCCAGCACTCCGGCCAGCGCGGCCGGCTCGCCCGCCAGCACCGTCGCGCGCGGGCTGTTGCTGACAGCCACCGCGAGCCGGTCCGCGAGCCCGGCGATCGCCGCCGCGGCCTCGTCGATCGCCAGCTCGACGAGGGCCATCTCGCCCTGACCGCTGATCCGCCGCAGCAACCGACTGCGCCGGCAGATCACGGCGACCGCGTCGGCCAGCGTCAGCGCGCCCGCGACGTGGGCCGCCGCGACCTCGCCCATGCTGTGCCCGACCACCGCGTCCGGCGCGATCGCCCACGCCTGCCACAGCCGCGCCAGCGCCACGCTCACCGCGAACAGCGTCGGCTGCACGACGTCGATCGGCGCCGCCTCGACCTCGCCGCGCAGCGCCGCGATCACCGACCACCCCGCCTCCGCGACGATCGCCGCGTCACACGCCTCGATCGCCGCGCGAAACACCGGCTCGTCCGCCAGCAGCTCGCGCGCCATCCCGGTCCACTGCCCCCCCTGCCCCGGGAACACATAGACGACCCGCGGCCGCGCCCCGGCCCGCCCGCGCGCCGACCCGGCCGGCAGCTCGCCGCGCGCGGCCTGTGCCAGCGCCGCCTGCAGCCCCGTCCGCGTGTCGACGACGATCGCCAGCCGCTCCGGCAGCGGGCTGCGCGTGCTCGCCAGGCTGCTCGCCACCGCCGCGAGCGTGTGCTCCGGCGAATCTTCGATCATCGCCAGCAACCGCCCCGCCCCGGCCACCACCGCAGCCGAGCTGCGCGCCGACAGCACGACCAGCGTCGCCGGCTCGACCGACTCCACCGATATCGTCGATCCCGATATCATCGTACTCGATATCGTCGCACCCGGCGCCGACGCGCCCGATATCGCCGATGCCGACATCTTCTCCGTCGATTGCGTAACCGTCGATACCGACGCCGCCCTGCCCAGCGCCTCCGGCGCCTCCTCGAGCACCACGTGCACGTTCGTCCCGCTCATCCCGAACGCGCTCACCCCGGCGACCCGCGGCATCGCCCCACGCGGCCACTCCGTCGCCTCGGTCGCCAGCGTCAGCGCCGTGCCCTCGATCCGCACGCGCGGGTTACGTGTCCGAAAGTGCAGGTTCCGTGGGATCCGCCGGTGGTGCAGCGCCAGCACCGCTTTGATAAGACCCGCGATCCCGGCCGCCGCCTCGAGGTGCCCGAGGTTGGTCTTGACCGCTCCGAGCAGGCACCGCGATCCGTCCGTCCGCGGCGCCCCGAGCACGGCGCGCAGCGCATCGACCTCGATCGGGTCACCGAGGGCAGTGCCGGTCCCGTGCGCCTCGACATAGCCGACGCGCTCGCCCGCGACGTCCGCGTCGCGCAGCGCGTCGCGCAGCAGCGCCTCCTGGGCCAGCACGTTCGGCGCCGTCAGCCCGGTCGAGCGCCCGTCCTGATTGATCGCCGACCCACGGATCACCGCCCACACCCGGTCGCCGTCGCGGACCGCGTCGGCCAGCCGCTTGAGCACCACCACCCCGCAGCCCTCGCCGCGCGCGAACCCGTTGGCCAGCGCGTCGAAGGTCTTGCAGCGCCCGTCGGGTGCCAGCGCCTGCGTACGCCCGAGCGCGCCCATCATCGCCGCCGACAGCATCACGTTGACTCCGCCCGCCAGCGCCAGCCCGCACTCGTGCGTCCGCAGGCTGCGGCACGCCAGGTGGACCGCCGCCAGCGACGACGAGCACGCCGTATCGACCGTCAGACACGGCCCATGCAGCCCCCACGTGTACGCCAGACGCCCGGCCGCCACGCTCAGCAGATTGCCGGTGACCGCGTACGCGTCCATCGCCTCGCCGCGGCGCTCGGCGACCAGTCGCCCGTAGTCGCTGACACACGCGCCGACGAACACCCCGGTCCGCGAGCCCGCGAGCGAGTGCGGCGGGATCCCGGCGTCCTCGAGCGCCTCCCACCCGACCTCGAGCAGCAGCCGCTGCTGCGGGTCGAGCGAGGCCGCCTCGCGTGGCGAGACCCCGAAGAACGCCGCGTCGAATTCATCGACCCCGGCGAGCAGCCCGGCCCAGCGCGGCACCTCGTCGCTTGCGATCTCGCCGACGCTCGCCCACCGGTCCGCCAGCGAGACGACCCCGTCGCGCCCCTGCTCGAGCGCTTGCCAGTACGCCGCGAGCCCGTCGGCCCCGCCCGGGAACCGACAGCCCGCGCCGACGACCGCGATCGGCTCCCGCCCCGCGCCCGACTCGAGCGCCGCGACGCGCTCCTTGAGGTGGCGGATCACCACCGCCGCCTTGCCGAGCCGGACCTGCGCCTCGTCGCTCATGTCAGCGCCTCGAATTCCGCGTCGATCAGGGCCGCCGCGTCGTCGTCATCCTCGTTCGTCCCGCCGCCAAGCTCCGCCAGCAGGTGCCCCGCGAGCGCCGTCACCGTCGGGTAGATCCACAACAAGGTCGATGGGGCCTTGATCGCCAGCGCCACCTCGACGCGGTTGCGCAGCTCGAGGCCCATCAGCGAGTCCATCCCGAGCTCGGTCAGCGGCGCCGCGACGTCGAACGCCGCCACCGGGATCCGCAGCACCTCCGCCGCGTGCCGTCGCAGCCCCGCCAGCAGCACCCCCCCCCGCGCCCCCGGGTCCGCCGCCGCAATCTGGTCCCGCAACTCGCCGCGGGCCCGCGCCGTCGTCACCGCGGTCGCCAGCAGCGGCGCCAGCCGCCGCGAGCCCGCCACCGCCGGATGCGACTCGACGAACTGCGCCGCGTCGAACGGCACCACCCCGACCTGCGCCCGATCCCCGCCGAGCAGCCGCCCGAGCGCCGCGAACCCCTGCTCCGCCGTCATCCCGCGCATGCCCGCGGTGTACGCCGCCGCCGCTCGCTCGCCGGCCCGCGTCGCCAGCCCGACCCCCGCAAACACGCCCCAGTCCACGCTCAGCGCCGCCAGCCCGCGCGCCCGCCGGTGGTGCGCCAGCGCGTCGAGCACCGCGTTGGCCGCCGCGTAGCCGCCGGTGCCTGGCAGCCCGAGCAAGCCCGCGACCGACGCGAACATCACGAAGCACGACAGCTCCTCCTCGCGGGTCAGCGCGTCCAGCAGCAGCGCCCCGCGGGCCTTCGCCGCCAGCTGCCCGCGCAGCCGCGCCGGCGTCAGATCGGCGAGCATCGCCGGATCCGCCGCGCCCGCCGCGTGCACCACCCCACGCAGCCGCGACCCGGACGCCCGGATCTCGGCGAGCACGCGCTCGACGTCCGCACGATCGCCGACATCGGCGCGGGCCACCGTCACCGCGACCCCGCGCTCGACCAGCGCCGCCACGGCCGCTTGCTGCCCCGCGCTCGCCGCCCCCTGGCGCCCTGCCAGCACCAGCCGCCGCACCCCCCGATCCGCCAGCCAGCCCGCGACGGCCAGCCCGAGCCCCCCGAGCCCGCCCGTGATCAGGTACGTCCCGTCAACGGCCAGCCGCGCCGCCTCCATCGCCGGCGCGTGCCGAACCAGCCGCGCGACGAGCCGCCCCCCGGCCCGCAGCGCCACCTCGTCCTCCGCGTCATCCGCGAGCAGCTCGTCGACCAGCGCCGCCACCTCGTCGTCGCCGCGCCCGAAGTCCTCGCGCCCACGATCCCCGCGCCCGGGCGCATCCCCCTCGAGGTCGATCCGTACGCATCGCAGCTCCGGGTGCTCCGCCGCGATCACCCGCCCGAGCCCGATCACCGGCGCCTGGTGCGGGTCGACGTCCTCGCCCGCGACCGTCGCCTGGGCCCCGCGCGTCACCAGCCACAGGCGCGGCGCGTCGCGCCAGCGCCCGCCCGTCAGCCCGTGCAGCGTCGCCAGCACGTCGTCGGCCCCGCGCGTCAGCGCCGCTGCGAACGCCGCCGGCCCCGGCGCAGCCGCGACCTCGACGCTCCCGAGGTGAACGACATCGGTCGGCGCCGCCCCGGCGAACGCGCTCACCGCTGGCACGTCCGCCGCGACCGCGTGCCCCAGCGCGGCCAGCCGCCGCTGCACCTGTCCAGCGAGCGCCCCGCCGCCGATCACGAGCCACCGCCGCGACTGCTCGCGCCGCGCCGGCCGCTCTCCAGCGGCCCACGCGACCGCGAGGAACGGCCCGTCGTCCGCCCCACGCACCGCCGCGTACGCGCTGCGCCGCGCCAGCGCCCGCATGTTGTCGGCCAGCAACACCGCCGGATCGACCCCCTCGGCCTTGCGCGCCGTCATCAGCACGTAGCTCGCCAGCCGCTCGCGCAGCAGGTGGCCGAGCCGGTCGTACGAGTGCAGAGCTGCGTCGACGACCCCCGCCGCGGTCCCGCGCAGGCGGGCCAGGTTGCCCGCGAACTCCGGGTCCACGAGGAAGTTGGCGATCTCCGGGCTCACGTCGACGACCGCGCTCAGGCGCAGCCCGCCGCCCGTCAGCACCTCGGCCCACCGCTGCGCCGTCGCCAGGAACGACCCCGCCTCCGCGTGCTCGATGTCCGAGCTCGTCTCGGCCACGAAGTCCGAGAGCACCAGCCACCCGCCCGGCCGCAGGTGCGCGCCCGCGTGGCGCAGCAGCGCCGCCTTGTCCTGCACGTGGCACGCCACTTCGACGCCGAACACCAGCTCGTAGTCGGCCATCCACGGGCCCTGCGCGCTGTCCTGGCGGACCACCGTCACCCGCTCGGCGACCCCCGCCCGCTGGGCCCGCTGCGTCGCCAGCCGCACCTGCTCGGCCGACACCGTGTGCCCGTGCAGCTCGAGGTGCGGGTGCCGCCCGGCCAGGACCACCAGGTCCGTCCCGTACCCGCAGCCGATGTCGAGGACCCGCCGGCACGCCGCGAACTCGACCTCGCGCAGCAGCACCGCCCGCATCTCGCGCTGCGCCTCGACCACCCGCCGCGCCTGGTCCGGGTGCCCGGTCGGGTCGACCGTCGCCAGCAACCACGAGAACCCCGGCACCGGCGCCACGAACGGCGCGAAGGTCAGGTAACGCTCGCCGCCGTCGACCTCCCCGCGCCCGTCGGCCAGCACGTCGCCCTGCGCCAGCTCGTCGTAGTACGCCCCGACCTCCGGCCGCGCCGCCGCCGTGAACCAGCAGCGCTGCCGCTGCCACGGGTACATCGGCAGCGCGACCCGCCGCCCGCCGTCCGGGAACACCCCGCGCCAGTCGACCTCGTGGCCCTCAAGCCACAGCCCCGCCAGCCCCGCCAGCATCGCCGACGACTCGTCCCGCCCGGAGCGCAGCGACGCCAGCAACCGCGGCTCGCCGGCCACGCACTCCGGCACGCTCGCCAGCAGCGCCGGCCGCGGCCCGACCTCGACGAAGGTGCGCGCCCCCGCGGCCCACAGCGCGCGCACCCCGTCGGCGAAGCGCACCGCCTCCCGCGCGTGCCGCACCCAGTAGCCCGGTGTCGCGATCTCGGCCCCCGCCAGCGCCCCGGTCACGTTCGCGACCAGCGCCCGCGTCGGCGCCGCGTACACCACCTGCGCCGCGACCCGCTCGAACGCCGCCAGCATCGGCTCGACCAGCGGCGAGTGGAACGCGTGCGACACCGCCAGCCGCCGCGTCTTCACCCCGCGCCCCGCGAACGCCTCCGCGACCGCCAGCACCGCCGCCTCGACCCCCGCGATCACGACCTGCGCCGGCCCGTTGATCGCCGCGACCGCGACCCGTGCATCGTCACCGACCGCCGCGCGCACGGCCGCCTCGTCGGCCGCGATCGTCACCATCGCCCCGCCCGCCGGCAGCGCGCCCATCAGCCGCCCGCGCGCCGCCACCAGCTTGACCGCGTCGGCCAGCCCGAACACCCCCGCCGCCCACGCCGCCGCCAGCTCGCCCACGCTGTGCCCCGCCAGCAGCCCCGGCTCGACGCCCCACGACCGCCACAAGGCCACCAGCCCGACCTGCAGGCACAGCAGCGCCGGCTGCGTGTACTCCGTCCGGTCGATCAGCCCCGGCTCCGCGCCCCATATCACCTCCGCCAGCGGCCGCGGCAGCTCGCCGTCGAACAGGCCCGCGCACTCGTCGAACGCCGCGCGAAACGCCGGCCACGCCGCGTGCAGGCCCTGCCCCATGCCGGCGACCTGCGCCCCTTGCCCGCTAAACAGGAACGCCAGCCCGCCGCGGGTCCGCGGCAGCGCCCCGCGCAGCGCCCCCGGCGGTACATCGCCGCGAACCAGCCCCGCCAGCCCCGCCGCGAGCTCCGCCCGCGACGTCGCCACCACGGCCGCCCGCCACTCGAGCGGGCTGCGTGTGCTCGCCAGGCTGCGCGCCAGGTCGCCGAGCCCCGCCTCCGTCGCGTGCCCGACCAGACGCCCGCACGCCGCGGCCAGCCCCGCCTCCGTCTTCGCCGACACGACCACCAGCTCGGCCGCCCGCACCGGCGCCGTCGCGACCTCGCGCGCCGCCACCTCCTCGAGGATCACGTGCACGTTGGTCCCGCTCATCCCGAACGCGCTGACCCCTGCGATCCGCGGCCGCGACCCCGGCGGCCAGCTCGTCGCCTCGCTCGCCAGCGCCAGCGCCGTGCCCTCGATCCGGACCCGCGGGTTAATCGCGCGGAAGTTGAGGTTGCGCGGCACGACCCCGCGCCGCAGCACCAGCGCCGCCTTGATCAGCCCGGCGATCCCCGCGGCCGCCTCGAGGTGTCCGAGGTTGGTCTTGACCGCCCCGAGCAGGCACCGCGACCCGTCCGCCCGCGGCGCCCCGAGCACCTCGCGCAGCGCCTCGACCTCGATCGGATCGCCGAGCGACGTCCCGGTCCCGTGCGTCTCGACGAACCCGACCTGCTCCGCCGCGACCCCTGCGTTCGCCAGCGCCGCCCGCAGCATCGCCGCCTGCGCGCGCACGTTCGGGGCCGTCAGCCCGGTCGAAGCTCCGTCCTGGTTGATCGCCGACCCGCGGATCACCGCCCACACCCGGTCGCCGTCGCGGATCGCGTCGCGCATGCGCCTCAGCACCACCACCCCGCAGCCCTCGCCGCGCGCGAACCCGTTGGCCAGCGCGTCGAAGGTCTTGCAGCGCCCGTCCGGCGCCAGCGCCTGCGTGCGCTGCACCCCCGTCATCGACGCCGCCGAGAGGATCAGGTTGACCCCGCCCGCCAGCGCCCGCTCGCACTCTCCCGCGCGCAGGCTCTGGCACGCCAGGTGGACCGCCACCAGCGACGACGAACACACCGTGTCGATCGTCATGCACGGCCCCTGCAGCCCCCACGTGTACGCCAGCCGCCCCGCGGCCACGCTCAGTAAATTGCCCGTGATCGCGTACGCGTCCTGCTCGGCCGCCGGCGCGCGCGCCAGCAGCCCCGCATAGTCCGTGTTGGTCGCGCCGACGTACACGCCGGTGCGGCTGTCCTTCAGGACATGTGTAGGGATCCCCGCGTCCGCGAGCGCCTCCCACCCGACCTCGAGCAGCAGCCGCTGCTGCGGGTCGAGCGTCGCCGCCTCGCGCGGCGAGATGCCGAAGAACCCCGCGTCGAACCCGTCGATCGCCCCCGTCAACAGCCCCGCCCACCGCGGCCCCTCCGCGGGCGCCTGCTCGCCGACCTCGGCCCAGCGCCGCGCCAGCGCCGAGACCCCGTCGCGTCCGTCCGCGAGCAGCTCCCAGAACGCGTCCGGGTCGTCGGCCCCGCCGGGGAACCTGCAGCCCATGCCCACGATCGCGATCGGCTCGCTGCGCGCCTGCAGCAGCGCATCACGCTCGTCGAGCGTGTCGCGCAGCGCCAGCGTCGCCGCGCGCAGCCGCTCGAGCAGCACCTCCTCGCGTCGACTCGTCGTCATCGTCCCTGCTCTCCTCGCGCCCGCGCCAGCGTCGCGCCCAGCAGCTCGAGCAACCCGTCCTCGTCGTCGACTTCCGCGTCCACGACCGCCGGCCTCGGCAAGGCGGCGGGTGCCTGCACCACCACCGGCTCCGCGAGCAGCTCCGCGAGGTGACCGGCGAGCGCCTCGACCGTCGGGTACGTCCACAGCAGCGTCGCCGGGATCCGCAAGCCCAGCCCCGCCTCGATGCGGTTGCGCAGCTCGAGGCCCATCAGCGAGTCCATCCCGAGCCCGGTCAGCGGCGTCCCGATCGCCAGGTCGTCCGCCGCCAGCCGCAACACCCGCGCCGCCTCCGCGCGCACGAAATTTTCCAACAATGCGATCCGCTCGGCGCCGCGGGCCGCGGCGACCTGCGCCCGCAGCCCCGCGCCCGTGTCACGCATCGCCGACCCGACCAGCAGCGGCGCCAGCATCCGCGAGCCCGCGGCCGCCGGATAGAACTCGACCCACTGCCGCACGTCGATCGGCAGCACCGCCGCCTGCGTCGCCCCGGCCACCAGCAGCCGCTCGAGCGCCGCCAGCCCGTCCGCCGGGCGCAGGCTGCCGAGGCCACGGCTCGCCAGCCGCGCCGCGAGCGACTCGCCCGCTGCCAGCCCGACCTCCGCGAACGCCCCCCAGTCGACGCACAGCGCTGCCAGCCCCTCGGCTCGCCTGCGGTGCGCCAGCGCGTCGAGGAACGCGTTGGCCGCGGCATAATTCCCTTGCCCTGGCGCGCCGAGCAGCCCCGCCGCCGACCCGAACAGCACGAACAGCTCGAGCTCCGCGTCGCGCGTCAGCTCGTCGAGGTGCAGCGCCCCGAGGATCTTCGGCGCCATGACAGTGCGCAGCCGCGCGCGGCTCTGGTGGACCAGCAGACCGTCGTCGAGCACCCCGGCCGCGTGCACGACCCCCGCCAGCGGCAGCCCCGAGCGCACGACCGCGGCGAGCACCCCCGCGACCTGCTCGCGCTGTGCGACATCGGCCCGCGCGAGCGTCACCCGCGTCCCGGACCCCTCGATCGCGGCGATCGCCGCCCGCTGCCCGTCGTCGACCACCCCACCACGCCCGACCAGCACCACACACCCGGCCCCACGCTCCGCCAGCCAGCCCGCGACCGCCAGCCCGAGCCCCCCGAGCCCGCCCGTGATCAAGTAGCTGCGATCCGCCCGAACCACCACCCCCGCCGAACCTGTCCCCACGGACACATCCCCCGCACCTGTCCCCGAAGACATTGAACCTGTCCCCGCGGACAGCTCCGGCGCGCGCCGGACCAGCCGCGCCGCGTGACGCACCCCGCCGCGCCACGCCACCTCCTCCTCGCCATCGTCCGCGCCGACCTCCGCCGCCAGCACCTCCGCATCCCCCTCGCCCGCCCGCGGATCGAGGTCGACCCGCGCGCAGCGCAGCTCCGGGTGCTCCATCGCGATCACCCGCCCCAGCCCGAGCACCGGCGCCTGCTCACACGCCACCGGCCCGCCCAGCGCCTGCGCCCCGCGGGTCACCAGCCACAGCCGCGGCGTGTCGCGCCACCCCATCGCCGCGATCGCCTGGAGCGTGTGCAGCGCCCCGTCGACCCCGCGGCGCAGCGCCGCCTCGATCGTCCCGCCGGCCTCGACGCTGCGCAGATGGACCACGGCCGACGGCGCGGCCCCGGCGAACGTGTCACCCAGCAGCGCACGCAGGCTCGCCGGGTCGCCGTCGTCGACCGGCCAGCGCCCACCCGCGCCCGCGTGCACGACCTCGTGACCCGCCGCCGTCAGGACCGCCGTCAGCCGCCCGCCGAGCCCGTCCCCGTCGCCGAGGATCACGACACGCCCCGCCGCGGCCGCGCGCTCGGGCAGCCGCACGCGCTCCCACACCGGCGCGATGAACCACTCGTCGTCCTCGCGCCGGCGCTCCGCGACCCGCTGGACCACCAGCCCGCGCGCCACCAGCACCAGCCGTCCGTCCGCGTCGACCACCACCAGGTCGATCGACCGCCGCGCCTCCGCGGGCTCGCCGAGCCGCGCGTGGCACCACAGCGCCCCCGCGGGCCGCCGCACCAGCCGCAGCGAGCCGAGCGCGACCGGCAACCACGTCGCCTCGTCCGTGAACGCCGCCCCCGCGACCTGAAAGCAGGCGTCGAGCAGCGCCGGGTGAATGCCGCAGCGCCCCGCGTCGCCCGGGTCGCGCAGCCGCACCTGCGCCAGCGCCTCGCCCGCGCCGCGCCACAGCGCCGTGATCCCGCGAAACGCCGGCCCATACTCCAGCCCGCGCGCCGCGAACTCCGCGTACACGACCTCCGCCGCGACCTCCGGGCCGAGCCTCGCGCGCAGCCCCGCGACGTCGACCTCGCCCGCGTCCGCGACTTCACACCGCCGCAGCAGCCCGCGCGCGTGCACCGTCCACGCGTCCTCCCCGGCCCGGCTCGCAATCTGGAACCGCGATCCGCCGGCCTCCGCCGTGGCCACCAGCTGCACCTGCACCGCCGCCGACACCGGCAGCGCCGCCACGAAGGTCAGCTCCGCCGCCTCGAGGTCCCCGCCGAGCGCCGCCCCGGCTGCCAGCGCCATCTCGACGAACCCTGCCGCCGGCACCAGCGTCACCCCGGCGACCTGGTGGTCGTCCAGCCAGCGCGGCCGCCCGCCGCCGACGCTCGCCTCCCATACGCGCAGCCCCGGGATCGTCGACAGCGCGAGCCCCGAGCCGAGCAGCGGATGCCCGCCCCGCCGCTCCCCGGGCGCGTCGACCCAGTGGCGGCTGCGCTGCCACGGGTAGCCCGGCAGTACGACCCGCCCCGCCCCGGCCGCCAGCACCCGCTCCCACGTCGGCGTACAGCCATGGACCCACAGCGCCCCGAGCGACTCGAGCAGCCCGCGGCGCTCGTCCTGCTCGCGCCGCTGCGACCCCACCGCCAGCCCCGGCCGCCCCGCCGCGCGCAGCAGATCGGCGACCGCCGGCGTCAGCACCGGGTGCGGGCTCAGCTCGACGAACACCGCGTGCCCCTCGTCGATCAGCCCCGCGATCGCCCCCGCGAAGCGGACCGGCCGGCGCACGTTTGCCAGCCAGTAGTCGGCCGTCAGCGCCTCGCCTGCGATCTCCGCCTCCGTCACCGTCGAGCGCATCGCTATCCGCGCGGCGCCCGGCCTCAGCCCCGCCAGCGCGGCCCGCAGCGCCGGCCCCAGCGGCTCGACTTGCGGGCTGTGGCTGGCGACGTCGACCTTCACCGCGCGGCAGAACACCTGCTGCGCCGTCAGAGCCGCCAGCACCTCCGCCAGCGCCGCCGGCTCGCCCGCGATCACCGTCGACCGCGGTCCGTTGCATGCCGCGACCGCCAGCCGCGCCTCGAAGCCCTGCAGCGCCGCCGTGGCCGCCTGCGGATCGAGCTCGACCACCGCCATCGCCCCGCGCCCTGCGATCTCCCGCAGCAGTCGACTGCGCCGGCAGATCACCGCCGCCGCGTCGGCCAGAGTCAGCGCCCCGGCCACCTGCGCCGCCGCCACCTCGCCCATGCTGTGCCCGACGACCACGTCCGGCTCGATCCCCCACGACCGCCACAGCGCCGCCAGCCCGACCTCGACCGCGAACAGCACCGGCTGCACCACCTCGATCCGGTCCAGCCGCGACGTCTCCGGCGACGCTGCCAGCTCCGCCAGCACCGACCACCCCGTCTCCGCCGCGATCGCCCGGTCGCTCGCCTCGAGGCTCGCGCGAAACACCGGCTCCTCTGCCAACAGCTGGCGCCCCATGCCGACCCACTGCCCGCCCTGCCCCGGGAACACGAACACCACCCGCGGCCGCGTCCCCGTCGCCGTCCCACGCGCCGCCTCGCCCGGCACCGCCCCCGCGCTCGCCACCGCCAGCGCCAGCGCCTCCGCCAGCTCCGCCCGCGACCCCGCGACCACGGCCAGCCGCCGCTCCATCACGCTGCGCCCGCGCGCCAGGCTCATCGCCACGTCGGCCAGCGCCGGCGGGTCCGCGGCGAGCAGCCGCGCCCGCAGCCTCCCGGCCGTCTCCGCGAGCGCCACATCATCCCGCGCCGACAGCACCAGCAGCTCCGCCGAGCGCTCCGCCGCCAGCCCGCGTGCGCGCACCGGCGCCTCCTCGATCACCACGTGCGCGTTGGTCCCGCTGACCCCGAATGAGCTGACCCCCGCGCGTCGCGGCCGCTGGCCTCGCGGCCACGGGACATCGTCGGCCGCGACCGCGATCGGCAGCTCGGCCCACGCGACGTGCGGGCTCGGCTGATCGAAGTGCAAGCTCCGCGGGATCCGCGAGTGCATCAATGCCAGCACGACCTTGAAAATTCCCGCCGCCCCGGCCGCCGCCTGCGTGTGCCCGAGGTTCGACTTCACCGACCCGATCCACAGCGGCCGCCCCGTGCGTCCGGCCGCGACCTCCCCGAGCGCGCGCGCCTCGATCGGATCGCCGAGCGCCGTGCCCGTGCCGTGGCACTCGACGTAGTCGAGGTCGTCCGCCGTCAGCCCGGCCTGGGCCAGCGCCCGCCGGATCACCGCCGCCTGCGACGGCCCGTTCGGCGCCGTCAGCCCGCTGCTGCGCCCATCCTGGTTGACCGCCGATCCGCGGATCACCGCGAGCACCGTGTCGCCGTCGCGCACCGCGTCCGGCAGCCGCTTGAGCACCAGCATCCCGACGCCCTCGCTCCAGCCGACCCCGTCCGCCGCCGCCGAGAACGACTTGCAGCGCCCGTCCGCCGCCAGCCCGCGCAGGCGACTGAACTCGACGAACACCGTCGGCGTCAGCATCACCGCCGCCCCGCCCGCCAGCGCCAGCGAGCACTCGCCGCGGCGCAGCGCCTGGCAGGCCAGGTGCACCGTCACCAGCGACGACGAGCACGCCGTGTCGACCGTCATGCACGGCCCCTTGAGCCCGAGCACGTACGCCAGCCGCCCCGAAGCCACGCTCGCCGCCCCACCCGTGCTCACGTACCCGTCGAGCGCCGCGAGGTCGTCGACCCGCGCCCCGTACTCCTGATACATCAGCCCGACGAACACCCCGGCGTCGCTGCCCATCAACGCGTCCGGCGCGATGCCTGCGTGCTCGAGCGCCTCCCACCCGGTCTCTAGCAGCAGCCGCTGCTGCGGGTCCATGCGCACCGCCTCGCGCGGCGAGATCCCGAAGAAGCCCGCGTCGAATTGTTCGATGCCCCGCAGGAACCCGCCCCGGCGCGCCGTCGCCGTGCCCAGCGACTCCGGGTCCGGGTCGTAGATCGCGTCCGCGTCCCAGCGCTCGCGCGGCACGTCGCAGGTGCCCTCGCGCCCGTCCGCCAGCAGCCGCCACAGCGCCTCCGGATCGTCGACCTCCCCCGGCAACCTGCAGCCCATGCCGACGATCGCGATCGGCACCTCCGCCGCGACATCGACCACCGGCTGCGAAACCACCGGCGCCGCAGCGAGCACCCGCGTCAGCAGCCACTGGGCCAGCGCCGCGATCGTCGGGTGATCGAACGCCAGCGTCGCCGGAAGGTCGGCCGCGAACCGCCGCGCCAGCGCGCCGCGCAGCTCGACCGCCATCAACGAGTCGAGCCCCAGGTCCTGCAGCGGCCGATCGCCCGCCAGCCGCTCGTTCGCCCCGAGCACCCGCCCGACCTCCTCCTGCACCGCCGCCTGCACGACCTCGAGCCGCCGCCCCGGCGCCAGCCCGGCCAGCCGCTCCGACCAGCGCTCCGCAGCCACACGCTCCCCCGCGACCACCCGTGGCGCCGTCGCCCCGAGCGCCAGCAGCACGTCCGTTCGCGTCATCGCCTCCGCCAGCAACGCCACCCCCTGCGCCGGCGCCAGCACTCCCATGCCGACCCGCCCCAGCCGACCCTGCAGGCCCGCCGCCAGCCCGTCCGCCCACGCGCCCCACGCCAGGCTCTGCGCCGCTCGCCCGGACCCGCGCCGCCGCTGCGCCAGCGCGTCGAGGCAACAATTCGCCGCCGCATAATTCGCCTGTCCCGCCGACCCAAGCACCCCGGCCAGCGACGAGAACATCACGAAGAAGTCGAGCTCCATCGTCGCCGTCAGCGCGTCGAGGTGCGCCGCGCCGAGCACCTTCGCCGCGAACACCCGCCGCACCCCCGCAGCCGTCTGGGCCGTCAACAACGCGTCCTCGATCCCACCCGCCGCGTGCATCACCCCGCGCAGCGGCAGCGCCTCGGGGATGCGCCCCAGCATCGCCGCGACCGCCTCGCCGTCCGCCACGTCGACCGCCTCGACCGTCACCCGCGTCCCGATCGCCATGAGCTCCGCCACCGCCTCGGCTGCGCCCGGCGTCGCCAGCCCGCGCCGCCCGACCAGCACCAGGTGCGGCGCCCCGCGCTCCGCCAGCCAGCGCGCCGCGTGCAGCCCCAGCGCCCCGAGCCCGCCGGTCACCAGCACCGTCCCACGCGGCGCCCACCCGTCCGCGTCGCCCTCCGCCGTCACCCGCTCCATGCGCGCCACGAACCGCCGGCCACGACGCCACGCCACCTGCACCTCGCCGTCCTGCGCCTCCAGCTCGCGCACGACCGCCGCGATGACCTCGGCGTCGGCGACCCCCGCCCCGACGTCGATCAGCACCCCCGCCAGCTCCGGATGCTCGAGCATCGCCGTGCGCGCGAGCCCCCAGGCCGGCGCCTCCGCGACGACGACGCGGTCGTCCGCCGCCACCGCGATCGCCCCACGCGTCACCCACACCATGCGCGCCGCGGTCCCGGCCGCGATCACGGCCTGCACCGCGCGCAGCCCGTCCTCCGCGCCGCGCAGCGCCTCCGCCGGCGTGTCCGCGTCCGCATCACCGACCTGGATCACCCCCGCCCGCGGCCCCACCAGCGCCGCGCCCAGCCCGGCGACGTCCGTCGCGACCCCGCCGAGCCGCCGCGCCAGCCCGCGCGCCAGCGTCGAGGTCCCGACGATGACCCAGCGCAGCGCGGGCGCCTGCCCGTCCGCCGGCGCCGTCGCCTGCCATGCGCGCCGCAGCAGCACCCCCGCCGCCGACCTGCGACGCAGCGCCGCGGGATCCGCCGCCTGCAGACGCAGCCCGACGACCTCCGCGATCACCTCGCCGTCCGCGTCGACGAGCCCGACATCCGCCGTGCCGCCCTCGCGCAGCCGCACGTGCGCCCACGCCGAAATCACCCCGGCCCGGTGCACCGTGAACGCCTCGATCGCGAACGGCAAGCGCAGCCCCCAGTCGCGCTCCTCGGCCGCCAGCACCGCCTGCAGGCCCGCATCGAGCAGCGGTGGCGCCACGCCGAACCCGCCGCGCAGCTCCGTCGTCACCTCGGCCAGCGCCTCCCCGGCCCCGACCCGCAGCGTCCGCACCCCGCGAAACCCCGGCCCGTACGCGATGCCCAGCCCCGCGAACCGCCCGTACAGCGCCGCGGGCCCGATCTCCGTCACGCAGCGCGAGCGCACCGCCGCCAGATCGATCACGTCCGGCTCCGCGATCGCCTCGCCCGCCCGCCCCGTCGCGTGTTTGGTCCAGCCCGCCCCCGCCGGCGCTCCGTGAGACTGGCTGTACACCGTCGCCGTCGCGCCCTCGTCGTCGCTCACCACGACCTGAACCCGCAGCGCCCCCTCGTCCGGCAGCACCAGCGGCGTCAGGAACACCAGCTCACGCACTTGCCCGCGCGCCCGCGTCCGCCCGGCCGGCTCGGCCGGCTCGGCCTGCTCACCCTGCTCACCGACCGCGGCACCGCGCAGCTCGGCCCGTCCGCCCGCCAGCGCCGCCCGCATCAGCTCGGCCAGCGCCGCCGCCGGCACGACCACACGCCCGGCCACGCGATGATCCGCGAGCCACGCGTGGCTCGCCAGCCCGAGGCTCACCTCGAACAGCCCTGCCACCCCGGCCGCCGGCAACTCGGCCCCGAGCAGTGGGTGCCCCGTCGCCGCGCCCGCGCGGCCCTCCTCCGGCGCGTCCAGCCAGTGCCGCTCGCGCTGCCACGCGTACGTCGGCAGCCGGACCCTCCGCCCCGCCGTGAACACCCCTGCCCAGCGCACCGCCCCGCCGTGGACCCACACCGCCCCGACGGCCGCCAGCGCGGTCGCTCGCTCGTCGTGCCCCGCGCGCAGCGACGGCATCATCACCACCGCCTCCGCGTCCGCCAGGCACGCGCCGACCGCCGCCAGCAGCACCGGCCGCGGTCCCGCCTCGACGAACGAGCGCACCCCCGACGCGTGCAGCGTCGTGATCACGTCGGCGAAGCGCACCGCCTCACGCGCCTGGCGGACCCAGTAGTCCGCCGTCGCGACCTCGGCCCCCGCGATCCTCCCCGTCAGCCCCGACATCAGCGGCCGGGCCGGCGCATGCCACGTCAGCCCGGCGATCGCCCGCCCGAATTCCGCGAGCATCGGCTCCATGCGCGGCGAGTGAAACGCGTGCGACACCGCGAGCGCGCGCACCTTCACCCCGCGTCCCGAGAACCCCGCGCAGATCTCCGCGACCGCGTCCGCGTCGCCCGACACGACGACCTGCCGCGGCCCGTTCACCGCCGCGATCGCCACCCGCCCCACGAACCCCACCACGACCCCCGCGACCTCGTCTTCGCTCGCCGCGATCGAGGCCATTGCCCCGCCACCCGGCAGCGCCTGCATCAGCCGCCCGCGCGCCAGCACCAGCCGCGCCGCGTCCGCCAGCGACAGCACACCCGCGACGTGGGCCGCCGCTACCTCGCCGACGCTGTGCCCCGCGACGACATCCGGCACCACCCCCCACGACCGCCACAGCGCCGCCAGCCCGACCCCGAGCGCGAACAGCCCCGCCTGCGTGTACATCGTCTCGTCCAGCAGCCTCGCCTCGTCGCTGCCCGGCGCCGCCCACATCACCGACCGCAGCGGCCGCGGCAGCGCGTCGTCCAGCAACGCCACGCACTCGTCGAACGCCGCGCGAAACGCCGGCCACGCCGCATACAACCCGCGCCCCATGCCCGGCGCCTGCGCGCCCTGCCCGGTGAACAGCAGCGCCAGCCGCCCGCGCCCCGCCGTCGCCCGCGTCGCCGCGACCGGCACCTGCCCGCGCTCCACGGCCGCCAGCGCCGCGTCGAGCCCCGCCCGCGAAGTCACGACCGCCACGCGCCGCTCGAGCGGGCTGCGCGTGGTCGCCAGGCTGACCGCCAGATCGACGAGCGACACCTCGGCCGCGCGCCCGCGCAGCCGCCCCGCCCCGGCCGCCAGCGCCGCCTCGCTGCGCGCCGAAAGCACGATCAGAGTCGGCCCATCGTCCTCCGCGCTCACCACCGCGTCGCCCTCACGCACATCCGACGCGCCGACCACCGCGTCACCCTCCTCGACCACCACGTGCACGTTCGTGCCGCTGATGCCGAACGCGCTGACCCCCGCGATCCTCCGCCGCGCCGAGCGAGCCCACGGCACCGCCGCCTCGGCCACCGTCAGCGCCGACCCTGCGAGCGAGATCCGCGGGTTTAGCCGGCGAAAGTGCAGGTTGCGAGGGATCTCCGCGTGCTCGAGCGCCAGCACCGTCTTGATCAGCCCGGCGACCCCGGCCGCCGCCTCGAGGTGCCCGAAGTTCGACTTGACCGCCCCGAGCACGCAGCGCGACTCGTCGGCGCGCGCCGGGAACACCTCGCGCAGCGCCTCGGTCTCGATCGGGTCGCCGAGCGGCGTCCCGGTCCCGTGCATCTCCACATAGCCGACCTCGTGCGCGGCCACCTCGGCGCGCGCCAGCGCCGTGCGCAGCAGCGCCGCCTGCGAGCGCACGTTCGGCGCGGTCAACCCGGTCGAGCGCCCGTCCTGATTGATCGCCCACCCGCGGATCACCGCGCGCACCACGTCGCCGTCGCGGCGCGCGTCGGCCAGCCGCTTGAGCACCACGATCCCGCAGCCCTCGCCGCGCACGAACCCGTTGGCCCGCGCGTCGAGCACCTTGCAGCGCCCGTCGGGCGCCAGCGCCTGCGTGCCGGCCACCAGCGCCATCATGTACGGCGACAGCAGCAGCGTGACCCCGCCGGCCAGCGCCACCTCGCACTCGCCCGCGCGCAAACTCTGGCACGCCAGCGCGACCGCCACCAGCGACGAGCTGCACGCCGTGTCGAGCGACACGCACGGCCCCTCGAACCCGAAGCTGTACGAGATCCTCCCGCTCGCCGTGCTCAGCAGGTTGCCCGTCGCCGTGTAGGCGTCGACGTCGGCCATGCCGCGCCGCATCAGGCGCTGTTGATAGTCGAGCGAGTTGAGCCCCGCGAACACCCCGACCTGCGCGCCCGCCAGGCCCGTCACCGGCAGCCCCGCGTCCTCGAGCGCCTCCCACGACACCTCGAGCAGCAGCCGCTGCTGCGGGTCGAGACGCTCGGCCTCGCGGGGCGAGATGCCGAAGAACCCCGCGTCGAACCCGTCGACCGCGTCGAGCAAGCCGGCCCAGCGCACCTCGGGTCGCCCGCCGGGGATCACGTCCCGCGGCCAGCGCTCGCCGGGGATCTCGCGCACCCCATCGACCCCGCGCGCCAGCGCCGACCAGAACGCCTCCGGCGCGTCCGCCCGCGGGAACCGACAGCCCATCCCGACGATCGCCAGCGGCTCGCGCCGCGCCTGCTCCTCGGCGAGCTTGCCACGCAGCCCGGCGATCGCCGCCGACGCCTCGCGCAGCCGCGCCCGGTATTGCTTGAGCTGCTCCTCGCTCACTCCACGCCCCCCGCCGCCAGCGCCCGCATCGACGCGTCGAACTCCGCGAGCAGCTCGTCGTCGTCCTGCTCGTCCTCTGCCTCCGCCGCGTCGAGCCCGAGCTGCCCGGCCAGGAACTCCGTCAAGCTGTCGGCGTCCGGGTACGTGAAGCACAGCGTCGGCGCCAGCCGCAGCCCCAGGCTGCGCTCGAGCCGGTTACGGGTCTCGAGCCCCATCAGCGAGTCGAGCCCCAGCCGCGAGAACTCGGTGGCCCGCCCGATCGCCGTCGGTGCGAGCCGCAGCACGCGCCCGAGCTCGCCGACGACGTGCGCCGCCAGCAGCCCGCGCCGCTCCGCCGCCGGTGCCTCGGCCAGCGCGGCCCGCACGCCGACCTGCGCCGGCCCGACCTCCACCTCGGCCGGCAGCTCCGACAAGAACCGCGAGCCCGTCATCTGGGGCGTCGACTCAAGCCACTGGCGCAGCGAGAACCGGACCACCCCGACCACCGCCGGCGCCCCCGCGATCGCCCGCCCGAACAGCGCGCAGCCGTCCGCGGGCGTGAAGTGGGCCATGCCGTGCGCTGCCAGCCGCGCCCCGCCGTCGCCGAGCGCCGTCGTCATCCCGACCTCCGCGTGCGGCCCCCACTGCACGCTCGTCGCCGGCAGCCCCTCGGCCACGCGCGCCCGCGCCAGCGCGTCGAGGAACGCGTTGCCCGCGGAGTACGCCGCCTGTCCCGGCGACCCGAGCAGCGCCCCCAGCGACGAGTACAGCGCGAAGAAGTCGAGCGCGATCCCGCGGGTCGCCGCGTGCAGGTTCCACGCGCCGAGCAGCTTGGGCCGCACCGGCGCCCAGAACTCCGGCTCCGTCAGACGCGCGAGCGTGCGGTCCTCGATCACCGCCGCCGCGTGGACCACCCCGCGCAGCGCGGGCAGCCGCGCCTGCACCTCGGCGATCACCCGCGCCACCTGCTCCGCGTCGGCGACGTCGGCCTGCATCACGTGCACATGGGCCCCCGTCGCCGCGATCTCGGCGATCGCTACCGCCTGCCTCGCATCCGGCGCGCGCCGTGCGACCAGCACCAGGTGCCCCGCGCCGCGCTCCGCCAGCCACCGGGCCAGCGCCAGCCCCAGCCCGCCGAGCCCGCCGGAGATCAAATAAGACCCATCGGCGACGAAGCTCGAGCTCACCGCCGGCAGCCGCGTCGACACCATGCGCGCGACGAACCGACCGTCGTCTCTCAGCGCCACCTCCGACTCCTCGTCGCCCGCCAGCAGCTCATCGACCACGGCATCGGGCTCGCCGGGCCACCTCGTCGCCGCGAGGTCGATCCGCAAGCACTCGAGCTCCGGGTGCTCGAGCGCCAGCGTGCGCCCGACCCCCCACACCGGCGCCTGCGCGACCGCCACAGGCCCACTGGGCGCCTGGACCCCGCGCGTCACCAGCACCAGCCGCGGCGGATCCCGCAGGCTCGCGCCGACGATCGCCTGCGTCGCGACCACCACCCCGAGCGCCGCGCGCCCGACATCGGCCAGCAGCGTCGCCGCCGTGGTCGCCGGCCAAGCCGCGCTGGCGAGCCCGCCGCACAGGACCACCCCGCGGCACCCTTCACCGAGCGCGCCCGCCAGCAACTCCGGCCCGGAGATCAGGCGACACGCCGCCCCGCGCCGCCGCAGCGCCGCCGCCAGCGTCGCCCCGGTCCCGTCTCCCTCGCCGATCACGATCCACTGCCCCGGCTCGGCGGACCCGGCCACCAGCACTCGCCTGCGCCAGACCACCTCGTACGCGCAGTCGTCCAGCGGATCGACCGCCCCGGCCATCTGCGCGCAGCGCAGCCCCGACAGCCTCCCGACCTCGCGCCCCGCGTCGTCGAGGATCTCGACGTCCACCTCCTCGCCGCGGGCCCGGGCGTGCGCCCAGACCCCGGCCGGCGCCGCCGGGTCGAGCCAGACCGTCGCCAGCGTCGTCGGGATCGCCGGCGCGTCCGCCCGCGCCAGCACCAGCGCCATCGCCACCTGCAAGCACCCGTCGAGCAGCACCGACGCGTCGCCTTCGTCCGCCCCACGCACCCGCCCGATCGCCTCGCCCGCGCCGATCCACACCCGCTCCACGCTGCGCAGCCCGCCCCCGTACGTCACCCCGAACCGCTCGAACCGCGCGTAATGTTCGTCCCCTGCGACCGCAGCCCCGCACCGTCCCATGATCTCCGCGATCACAGCGCCCCCGTCGTTCGCCACGACCTCGCCCGACCTGCCCCCAAGGACATCACCGCCCGCAGCCGACCTGTCCCCAAGGACATCACCGCCCGCAGCCGACCTGTCCCCAAGGACATCCCCATCTTCGAGCCGCCGCACCACCGCGCTCGCGTGCCGCGTCCACCCGTCCGTCGACATGCTGGCGATCGTCACCACCGCCCCGTCGGTCCCCGGCGCCACCGCGACCTGGACCGCCTCGCACGGCGTCGCCAGTATCCGCTCGAAGCGGAGCCCGACGACCGTGCAGCGCCCGAACAGCGCTTCCCCGGCCGCCAGCGCCTGGGCCACGAACAGCCCGCCCGGCACCACCGCGGCCCCGCCGAGCCCGTGCTCGGCGGCCCCGGGCGCCGCCTCGGCCAGCGCCGTCTGCGTCCACGCGCGCTCCTCCGGGTGCAGCGCCGATACGAACGGCGCCCCGAGCAGCGGGTGCTCGCCGCTGCTCCGCCGCGCCGCGCGGGCGACGATCCTGTGCCGCGCACGCTGCCACGGGTAGCCCGGCAGACCGACCACACGCCCGCCCGGGTGCAGCCGCGCGAGCTCCACCGAGCCGCCGCGGACCCACACCTCGCCCGCGACCGCCAGCATGTCCGCGACCTCGTCGCCCTCGCGCCGCAGCGTGGCGATCGCTCGCCCTGCCCCGCCGGCCGCCTCGAGGCAGGCGGCGACGCTCGGCGTCACGACCGGGTGCGGCCCGACCTCGATGAACAGCCGCGACCCATCCGCGTGCGCCCGCGCCGTCGCCTGCGCCAGCTCGACCGTCGACCGCAGGTTCTGCCCCCAGTACGCCGCGCCGAGCTGCTCGCCCGCGATCGGCCCGCCGGTCACGGTGCTGTAGATCGGCACGCTCGCCGGGCTCGCCGCGACCGCCCCGAGCGCGCGCACCAGCTCATTGGCCAACGGCGCCATCTGGGGCCCGTGCGACGCGTACTCGACGTGCTTGAGCGGTCGGTGCAGCACGCCGCGCGCCGTCAACTCGGCCAGCACCGCCGCCAGCCCGGGCCCGCCCGACAGCAGCAGCGACGCCGGGTCGTTGACCGCCGCGATCGCCACGTCGTCCACGCCGGTGATCACCCGCGCGGCCGCCTCGCGGCCGATCTGCACCCATGCCATCGTCCCGCGCCCGATCGCCGCGCGCAGCACCCGTCCACGCAGCACGATCACCCGCACCGCGTCGGCCAGCGTCAGCGCCCCCGCGACGTGCGCTGCGGCCACCTCGCCCGCGCTCTGCCCCATCACCGCGTCCGGCGTGATCCCCCAGCTCGCCAGCACCGCCGCCAGCCCGACCTGCACCGCGAACAACGCCGGCTGTGCCACCTCCGGCGCGTGCAGCCGCGAAGTCTCCGCTGGCGCCGCGAGCTCGTCGATCAGCGACCAGCCCGCAGCCGCCCGCACCAGCTCGTCGCACTCCGCGAGCGCCGCGCGAAACACCGCCGACTCGGCCATCAGTCGCCGCCCCATCCCGATCCACTGCGAGCCCTGCCCCGCGAACACCAGCACCCGCCGGTCCGCCGTCCGCTGCACCGCGCCGACGATCGCCGCCTCCGTCGCCCCGCCCGCGAACGCCGCGAGCCCGGCCGCCAGCGCCTCGCGCGAGCGCCCGACCACCACCATCCGCTGCTCGAGCCCCTCGCGCCGCGCACACGCCGTGTACACCACGTCGCGCACGCGCAGCTCCGCGTCACCCAGCCGCGTCGCAAGCTCACCCGCCCGCGCCGCCATGGCCGCCTCGCTGCGCGCCGACACCGGCAGCAACCACGCCGCCCCGTCGTCGTCCTCGCCACCCTCGCCACGTCCGACGACTCCTGCACTCGCCAGCGTCCCGCTCGCCTCGCGCAGCGTCGCCCGCCCGTCCTCGTCGCGCCGCATCGACGCCACCACCACACCGCCGCCCACGCGCCGCAGGTTGGCGGCCAACGAGTGCTGCGTGATCGGGTGCGGCCCGACCTCGAGGAACACCCGGTGCCCGCGGTCGATCAGCGCCTCGATCGCCGACGAGAAGCGCGCCGGATCTCCGAAGTTGCGGACCCAGTGCGCCGCGTCCAGCGTGCGCCCGTCGACCTCCGCGCCGGTGACCTCCGAGATCAGCGGCACCGTCGCCGGCCGCGGCCGGATGTCGCGCAGCGCCGCGAACAGCTCGTCGCGCACCGACGCGACCAGCGGCGAGTGCGGGCCGACGTCCATGCGCACCGGGCGAAAGAACACCCCGCGCCCGGCCAGCGCCCGCCCGAGCTCCGTCAGCGCGTCCGGCTGCCCGGCGACCACCGTGCCCTCGACGCTGTCCTCGATCGCCGGGAACACGCGCCCCTCGAAGCCGGCCAGCGCCGCCGCGCACGCGTCCCAGGCCAGGCCGACGAACGCCATCCCGCCGCGCCCCGCGAACCGCCCGACGAGCCGCCCGTACGCGCAGATCGTCCGCATCGTGTCGGCGAGGTCGAGGATCCCCGCGACGTGGGCCGCCGCGATCTCCCCGGTGCTGTGCCCGACGACCGCCGCCGGCTCGATGCCCTGCGATCGCCACCACGCCGCGACCGCGACGTCGACCGCGATGATCGCCGGCAGACTGACCTCGATCTCGCCGAGCCGCGACGTCCCGACCCCCGCGAGCTCCGCGAGCAGCGACCAGTCGGCCCACCGCCGGATCTCCCGGTCGCAGGCCACCAGTGTTGCCCGGATCACCGGCTCGGTGTGCATGAGCTCCCGCGCCATCCCGATCCACTGCGCGCCCTGCCCGGGGAACACGAACACCGGCCCCGCCCCGCCGGCCGCGACACCGACGGGCTCCGGCCCCACGCTCATAGCCGGGACCGGACCCGGCCACTCCTCCACGATCACGTGCCCGTTCGTCCCGCCGAGCCCGAACGAGCTCACCCCCGCGAGCAGGGCCCGCTCCGGCTCCGGCCACGCGCGCGCCGTCGTCGGCACCGCCAGCCCGAGCTCGGCCATCGGCGCGTGCGGGTTGTCGCGCGTGTAGTGCAGGCTCGGCGGGACCACGCGGTGCTGGATCGCCAGCACCGCCTTGAGCAGCCCGACCATGCCGGCCGCGCCCTCGAGGTGCCCGACGTTCGTCTTCGCCGAGCCGACCAGCAGCGGCGCCTCCGCGGGCCGACCCGCCCCGTACACCGCCGACAGCGCCCGCGCCTCGATCGGATCTCCGAGCGGCGTGCCCGTGCCGTGCGCCTCGACGACCTGCACCGCGCGCGGCCGGACCCCCGCGCGCCGGCACGCCGCCGCCAGCACCTCTTCCTGCGCCGCGCGGCTCGGCGCCGTCAGCCCGTTCGAGGCCCCGTCGTTGTTGATCGCCGACCCGCGGATCACCGCCCGAATCGGGTCACCGTCGGCCAGCGCCCGCGCCAGCGGCTTGAGCACCACCACCCCGCCGCCCTCGCCTCGCACATAACCATCGGCCCGAGCGTCGAAGGTGCGACAGACACCGTCCGGCGCCAGCGCCCCGAAGCGTGCCACCGCCAGCGCGCTGTCCGGCCGCGTATTGAGGTTGACCGCCCCGGCCAGCGCCAGCGTCGACTCGCCGCGACGCAGGCTCTCGCACGCCAGGTGCACGACCACCAGCCCCGACGAGCACGCCGCGTCGAGCGTCAGGCTCGGCCCGCGCAGCCCGAACGCGTACGATACCCGGTTGGCGATGATGCTGAAGTGACTGCCGGTGACCGAGAACTGGTCGAGCCCGCCGGCCCCGCCGTCATACAGCTGCGCCGCCTGCTCGGCCCAGATCGCCCCCGTGAACACGCCGGTCGCCGTGCCTGCCAGCGAGCCCGCCGCGACCCCGGCGTCCTCGATCGCCTCCCACGTCAGCTCCAGCATCAGCCGCTGCTGGGGGTCCATCGCCGCCGCCTCGCGCGGCGAGATGCCGAAGAACAGCGGGTCGAACTCGTCGACCCGCGCAAGGAACCCCCCGCGACGGACCGCCCTGCGCTCCCGCGCCGTCACCCCGCGCGCCGCGAGGAATGCATCCCAGCCGCGATCCGCCGGCACCTCGCCGACCGCGTCGACGCCGTCCCGCAGCAGCCGCCAGAACGCGTCGATGTCCGGCGCCCCCGGCATGCGACACGCCACGCCGACAATCGCGATCGGCGCGTCCGCGGCCCCTGCATTGGCGAGATCGGCAATACTGACCGGCACGCCGGCCAGGTGATCCGCGAGCGCCTCGGCGGTCGGATACTCCCATACGAGCGTCGGCGACAGCGGCCGCCCGAGCGTCTCCGCGAGCCCCGCGATCATCCTGATCGCGCGCAGCGAGTCGAGCCCGTGCTGGCCGAACCGCCTGCGCGGGTCGACCTGCGCCGGCGTCAGCCCACAGGCGTCGCCCAGGGCCGTGACGATCCACGCCCGTAGCTGTCGCGCACGCGCCTCCGGGGTCATGCTGGACCGCGACTAACGCTGACCTTCAGGAGCTGCCTGTCCGCTCTGTCCGCTCTGCCCGCTCTGCACATCCTGGGCGATCTTACTGAAATGCTTGAGCAAGCTCTTTCCGGTGGCCGATTCCGCGTAGGAATTGGCGATCACCAGCGCCGCGCCGACCGGGCCGATTGCGACCTTCGCCCACGTCCCGACAATGAGGTGCGCACAACCGGGCACGATCTTGCCGTCCATGAGGAGGCTGGCACCGGGCACGAACGCCTCACCCAGCAGACGGATTGCATTATCGATGGTCTGACGATTGGGCGATTCCATGGCTCTCCTCACCGCATCCGCGGCTCTCGCGTGGTGCCTCGCGCGACCCTGCGCTCGGCGGGCGTGGACCATACTGCCGGGTTTTCATCAGGTCAACGACTCGATGCGCGATCGTGGCTTTTTAAAAACTGCTGAAAACCTGCGCAAAATCCGAAAGCCACTCGACTTTTTCCTCCCCTGGATCATCGCTTGACAGCAACGACCCCGGGGCGGATGGTCAATCGATCAGCGAGGCTCACGTGCAACAGACCACGACCACGACCACGAACCAGACCACCGACAATGCCATCAAACTGCTGGGCGAGGCGTTCGTCCCCGGCGCCAGCCTCCTCATGGATGGTCAGGTCGCCTCCGGTGCCCTGCACGCCGTGATCGGCACGTGGGCCCGCGTCGCCCTCGGCCCCCTCGGCCTCGCCCTCGTGGTCGCCAACTCGTTCTCCAAGTCCGTGACCGGCAAGAACCTGGTCAAGCAGTTCACCCGCGAGAAGTCCGACAAGACCGAGACCGAGACCAAGGTCGAGACCGAGACCAAGACCAAGTCGTCCCGCGCCAAGTCCTAGTCGGCCCCGGGCGCCCGCATGTTCCTGCAGCTCTGCCTCCTCGCCGCCGGCTTCCACTATGGCCGGCGACGACTGACCCGCGCCCCTGCGCAGGAGGCCCTCGCGCACGAGACGGCGCTCGCCGTCCCCGATGCTCCTGCTGCGTCCACCGCACCCACCGCATCGGATCCGGACCCGGCCATGGTCCACGTGCACGAGGAGGTCCAGGCCGAGTTCGACCTCGCCCTCGTGTGCATGGGCCTCGCCACCGTGTCCCTGCGGCTGCTCCCGCAGCTGCGCCTGCTCAGCGGCGCCATGGTGCTCGCCGCCGGCGCTCCGACCATGCAGCGGGCCCGCGAGCGACTCGTCGACGAGCGCCGCCTCGGCGCCGAGGCGCTCGACACCCTCTGCATACTCACCACCGTCGCGGGCGGCTACTACGGCTTCGCGGCGTTCATGGCGCTGCTGTCGGCCGGTGGCCGCAAACTCCGGGTCCTGACCGAGCACTCCGTCCAGGACAGCCTCGCCGAGATCCACGGTCACCACGCCGAGCACACCGTGTGGGTCCGCCGCGGCGACGCCGAGCTCGGCCTCCCGCTCGCCGCGCTACAGGCCGGTGACATCGCCGTCGTCGAGGTCGGCGGGCTCGTCCCGGCCGACGGCGTGATCGTCGACGGCGCCGCGCTCGTCGACGACCACATCCTGACCGGCGCGTCCCGGCCGACCACGCGTGGCGTCGGCGAGCGGGTCCTCGCCGCCAGCATCGTCGTATCCGGCCGCCTCCATATCCGCATCGAGACCACCGGCGAGGCCACCGGCGCCGCCGAGATCGCCGGCCAGCTCCGCCGCACCACCGCCTTCACCGACGCGCTCGAGGCCGACGGCCAGCGCCTCGCCGACGCCCTCGCCCTCCCGACCCTCGCGCTCGCCGCGTTCGCGTACCCGCTGGTCGGGCCGCAGGGCAGCGTCGCCCTGCTCAACACCAACTTCCTCGGCGACATGCAGGTGTTCACGCCCCTGAGCGCCCTCGGCTTCCTGCGCCGGGCCGCGCACGACGGCGTGCGGATCAAGGACGGCCGGTCCTTGCAGCGCCTGCCCGCCGTCGACACCGTCGTGTTCGACAAGACCGGGACCCTGACGCTCGGCCGGCTGCGCGTGTGCAGCGTCGACCCTGCCCCCGGCGTCGACACCGACGACCTCGTCCGCCTCGCCGCCGCCGCCGAGCTCGGTCAGTCGCACCCGATCGCCCGCGCCCTCGTCGACGAGGCCCGCCGCCGCGGCCTCGACGTCCCCGCCGCCGACGACCCCGCGCTCGAGCTCGGCTACGGCCTCACCGCCCGCGTCGGCGCCCGCACGATCCGCGTCGGCAGCCGCCGCTTCATGACCAGCCACGGCGTCGATGTCTCCGACGCGGCCGTCCGCACCGACGACGACCACTTGCGCATCGCCTCCCACGTCCACGTCGCCGCCGACACCGACCTGCTCGGCGTGCTCGCGCTCGGGCCGACCATCCACCCCGCCGCCGAGGCGGTCCTCCATGACCTGCGGGCCCGCGGCATCACCGTCTACCTCGTTTCCGGCGACCACCCCGCGCCGACCCGCGAGCTCGCCGAGGCGCTCGCCCTCGATCGCTGGTCCGCCGAGGTCCTGCCCACCGACAAGGCCCGCCTCGTCGCCGACCTCCAGGCCGCAGGGCGCACCGTGTGCTTCGTCGGCGACGGCCTCAACGACTGCCTCGCCCTCGACCAGGCCGCCGTGTCGGTGACGCTGCGCGACGCCTCCCCGCCGGCACGCCAGCGCGCCCAGGTCATGCTCGACGACCTCGCCGCGCTGCCGGCCCTGTTCGACGCCGCCGCCGAGTTTCACCGCAACCTCTACGCCGTCGCACGCACGCTCGGCGTACCCGCGGCGGTCGGCGCCTGCGGCGTGTTCCTGGCCGGCTTCCGCGTGCCTGCGATCTCCGCGCTCTACGGCGCCAGCATGGCCGTCAGCCTCGGCATCGTCGGCTGGCCGCACCTCGCCTCGCTCGCACCGGAGGGTCCTCCGCCGCCCGTCGACGAACCCCCACCCGACCCCGACACGCTCGACTTCACCGAGCTGACCGCCGCTTGATCCGTCGCCGCTTGGAAACCTCCATCCTCACCTTGCTTATGACCGACGAGCGCGCCGCCGTGACGGTCGAGCCCGGGCCGCAACACGTCGACTTCACGATCCTTCACCTCAACGATGTCTACGAGGCCACGCCCGTCGAGGGCGGTCGGCGCGGCGGCCTCGCCCGCGTCGCTACCCTGCTCCAGCGGCTCACCGCCGACGACCCGAACACGATCGCCGTCATGGTCGGCGACTTCCTCGCCCCCTCGGCGATCGGCGCGACCACCCACGACGCCGGCTTGCACATGATCGAGGCGCTCGACGCCAGGGGCCTGAGCTACGCGACCATGGGCAACCACGAGTTCGACGTCGGCGAGACCGATCTGCGCCAGCGCATCCACGAGAGCCGCTTCGCGTGGATCGTCGCCAACGTCAAGGACGGCCAGCGCCGGCCGTTCGACGGCGTCGCCGAGCACGCTGTCCACGTGTTCACCAACCACCACGGGCGCACCGCCCGGGTCGCGCTGCTCGGCATATGCATCGCGCTGGTCGAGCAGCCGTGGCTCAGCTACAAGATCGTCGCCTCCGGGGTGCCCGCCGCCGCGTTCGCCTACCCGCCATTCAAGGGCAGCGGGGCCGCGAAGTTATATGATACCCGCGACATGCGAGATATCGTCACCGATCGCCTCCGTCGCGACCGCCTGCGCGCCGCGACTTGAAGATTCGATGTACTATCCGGCGCAATGAGTGACGCGCTTCCCACCACGCTGCCCGCCACGACGGCCCCGCCCGCCGCAGCACCCCTGCCGACCACCCTCACGGCGCCTGCCCCCGTCAGGGCGCTGCCGCTCCCGCCGCTGCCCGGCCTCGAGCTCGCCGGGCGCGGCATCTTCCTCCGACCTTATCAGCCCTACACTGTCGCCCAGGTGCTGTTTAGCCGCAACAAGCAGCGCACGATCGGCTCCGGTGAGACCCACACGCAATACACCATCCCCGTCGGCTACGAGGTCAACGACAGCCCGCCGTTCCCGATGAACGAGTCGCTCAACCAGGTCGTGATCGAGGAGTCCTGGGACCGGTTCGAGAAACAAATGAGCATGGACGCCAGCGCCGCCGTCGGCAGCGGCTCGTTTAGCGTCAGCGCCAACAGCAGCTGGAACAGCCGCCTGCGCGCCGAGGAGGCCGCCTACTACGCGGTCCGCAGCTCGTTCGTCCCGCTGTGGATGGTCTACGTCCCGAGCCCGAACGACTGCATCGCCGAGGTGCGAAACCCCGACATCCCGGTCCCGTTCTCACACAACCACCGCGCCGCCTACGACGACTTCTTCCGCTGCTACGGCTCGCACTACGTGCGCGGCGCGTGGGTCGGCGGCAAGTCGATGCTGGTGTTCACGGTGCTCAAGTCGTCGCAGATGAGCAAGACCGACATCCAGGCCGGCATCAAGGCCAGCTTCGGCCAGGCCAGCGGCGGCGCCAATGCCCGCCAGGAAGAGAGCAAGGAGCGGCTGCGCCAGGCGTCCCAGTGCACGGTGATCGGCAAGGGCGGCGACGAGGTCCAGCTGGCCGCGATGAGCTCGCTCGACCAGAACGCCTACAACTCCTGGCTCAAGACGATCCCCGCCAACCCCCAGGTCATCGAGCTCGAAGTCGCCGGCATCTGGACGCTCGTGCGCGACCCGGCCAAGGCCACCGCGCTGATGGAGGCTTACCGCCAGGAGGTCTCGTTCGAGCCGATCAAGGCCGTGTTCGACCTCGGCCCCGACCTCTACTTCATCCGCGGCGTCCGCTTCGTCCGCTACGAGCGCGAGCGCAAGGTGGCCCACGCGCCGCGTCCGCTGCGCGAGCTGCTGCCCGCCCTCGACGACGACGGCTTCGAGCGCATCGACGAGGCGTTCCGCGGCAAGAACCTGGTGTCGAAGACCGGCGAGCAGCTCGACAACAAGTTGTTCGTGTTCCGCCGCGACCGCGTGCTCCGCTTCGACCTCAGCACAAAAAAGAAGGATCCCGGGTACCCGATGCCGCTCGCCGAGGCGTTCCCCGGCCTGCCCTTCGAGCGCATCGACGCCGGCCTCGTCACTGGCTTCGACGCCATCTATTTCTTCTACGGCGACCAGTACGTCCGCTTCAACCCGCAGACCAACCGCGTCGACGACGGCTACCCCCAGCCGATCGCCAAGCGCTGGGTCGGCCTCACCTTCGACCGCCTCGACGCCGCCGTCTATTGGGGCAACAGCAAGGTCTACTTCTTCAAGGGCGACCAGCACATCCGCTACGACCTCGCCAACTACCGCAGCGACCCCGGCTTCCCCAAGCACGTCGTCGGCAATTATGTCGAGGACTGGAAGTTCATCGACGGCTAAGAAGGCTGATCCGACCCATGGCACAAGACACCGATAAATCCGCGCAAGCGACCACGATCATCCGCAACCATATGCTCGGCTCGCTCGCCTCGGGCCTGCTGCCGATGCCCATCGTCGACGTCGCCATCCTCACCGCGATCCAGGTGCGCATGGCCAGCAAGCTCGCCGCGCTGCACGACGTGAAATTCTCCGAGCAACGCGCCCGCTCCGTCATCGCCTCGCTCGCCGGCCTGAGCCTCGCCGTCACCGCCGGCAACTTCCTCGGCATGCTGCTGCCCGGCATCGGCAAGGCCCTGCGTGGCATCGGCGCGCTCACGGTGCCCCCCGCCACCACCTACGCGGTCGGCCAGGTGCTAAACAAGCACTTCGCGTCCGGCGGCACCGTCTGGACCTTTGACCCCGAACGCGCCAAGCCGGACTACGAAGAGGAGCTCAAGGCGGGCCAGCGGGTCGCCGAGCAGAGCTACGCCGGCGTCAAGCCGTAGCCCACCCGGACGAGCCATGGAGGGCCCCCATGTCTGATACCCACGCGCGGACGAGCCGCCTGCTGTCGCTGCTCCCGGAGCCCCTGCGCAGACGCCTGGGCCCGGCCGATGATACCCTCACCGAAGCTCCCGGCGACGGGACCGACTTCCTGTTCCAGAGCGAGGTCGGTCGCAGCTCGCGCAAGTCGAACGCCCGCCTGCTGATGAGCCGGCTGGTCCCGAAGCTCCCGGAGCCGCTGCTCAAGAGCCTCGTGCGCAGCGGTTCGAAGGGGCTCTCGCGCGCGGACGTCGACGCCATCTTCCACTTCCAGAGCGAGGTCGAGAAGCTGCCGACCGTGCAAAAGGGCATGCGGGCGCTCGGGATGAAGTCGCTGATGGAGTGGAACCTCGACCGCGACCGGATCGTTCGCACCCGGTCACCGTATACCCACCCGATGATGCGGCCGCTGTTCTATTACCCCGGCATCACCGCCCGCATGCGCCACGACCCTGCCGCCTTCGACTGGGTGCCCCGGTTGGAGGCGGCATACCCCGTCATCAAGGCGGAGCTGCTGCGAGCCCTCGAGCAAAACCAGGGGTTCCAACCATTCGTCGCCGGGGAGAAGGACAAAGAGCGCTGGCTGATCAAGAGCGATGAGGGCGTCGTATACGCCAGCGACAGGGACGCCCCGTCGATGTGGAACATCATGTATCTCTACATGGGAGGCCCCGTCGCCGAGAGCCAGGCGCTCTGTCCACGGACCGTCGAGATCCTCGAGTCGATCCCCCGCTTCAACCGCCGCGCTCCCAGCGTCTTCTCGGCGCTCCATCCCGGCTCCCACATCGCCCCGCACCACGGCCCGCGCAACGGCGTGCTCCGCGTTCACCTGCCCCTGATCGTCCCCGGCCGCTGCCACCTCAACGTCGGCAGCGAGCTGTTCGAATGGCAGGACGGCAAGGTTGAGATCTGGGACGACTCGTTCTCCCACCAGGCGTGGAACCAGTCCGACCGCACCCGCATCGTCCTCCACTTCGACATTTACCACCCGGATTGGACCGACGAGGACGTCGAGCGCCTCGACGAGCTCGACCGCCTGTTCGACAGCACCGCCGTCATGTCGATCTTCCACGACATCCGCCGCCAGACCAAAGATCTCCTCAACGGAAAGCAATGGCTGGTGCGCTGACCCTCATGGGTGTGCTCGCGTCCAGTGCTGGGGCACCAACCTGCTCGGGCGGCAGCTCGATCAGCGCCGTCCCCGTCTCCGGCCGCTCACCCCTCCGGCGAGTTATAGCCGTCGTACCGGGCGAAGGTTGGAGTACGCTGCGCCCCTGACCGCGCGCCTCGTGTACCGGTCGAGCCGCGTGACGGCGGCTCCGTGCTGCACACGTGGATCCACCGCGACTACCACGAGCCGATCACCGACCTCGAGCCCCAGCTCGACGCCGCCGAGCAGCACAGGGAGGTCTGGCAATGGTGCATTGACCTCAACGAGGTCTCGGACGGGTGCTTCCCCGAGGTCGTATGCGAAGATTCGCGCACGGTCGTGCCGGCGGCCTACGACTGGCCCGCAGGCTGCGGCTTCGAGGAGACCGACCTCGAATTTGTGCTCATGTGTCACCTCGACGCAAACTGCGAACCCGCCTGAGCGCGCCTGAGCGACCGCGGCGCGGTGCCTCGATCTCCTGGACGTCCTCCGGGGTCAGCTCGACGGCGAGGGCGGTTCTCCTCGAGGTGGGCGAGCTTCGGGGACGCCCTCGGTATCGGCGACCCGCCAGGGGGTGCGCCATCGGCGCATGAGCGAAAGTGCCAACGCTGTTGGCACTCGGCGGCCGAAATCCGTGACGTATCCGTACCAGTACCCGTACCAACTCCCGCGTACTCGGGCGTTCTCCGGCGTACTGTGAGCGAAAATGAAAAGCCCCCGTAGCGGGGGCTGGAAGGGCTCATAGCGGCGTTTCTGGTTCGTGGGTGGGGAGTTCGGTTCGGCCTCGCGTGCTCTACGTCGGCAACAGCACCGCCAACGGCGAGTACAACCGTGCCGACCTCGAGGGCGGCACGCAGGAGGTCGTCAACACCTTTCCGGCGCGCGTACACGCCTCGGCGCCGGT
>Ga0335395_10000100_pt1 | contig 57998 bp, 55 predicted proteins | sample MAT02_FD_205744 | JGI IMG/M metagenome (GOLD analysis project Ga0335395, IMG submission 205744) | Freshwater microbial communities from Lake Fryxell liftoff mats and glacier meltwater in Antarctica - MAT-02 (spades assembly) (version 2) ... | reverse complement strand
GAAAGAAGAACGAGCGCAGCATCGCGTCACCAAACAGCGCCTCGCCGAGCTGATTCACGCCATTGAACATGCCGACCAACGCTATCGCGCCATGACGCGGCGCGAATTCGGCGCCTCCAGCGAACGCCTCGTGGGGCAGCAATTATTCATGGGCGAATGTCTCGATGCGTTGGATCCAGAAGCGCAAGAAGCACAGCGGGCCTTGCAAGCTGCGCGCGATCAGGCGATCGGCTGTTTGGGAGGAGATACGATCGCGGCGGCAACCAACACGACGGCCACGCCGGATGCAGCGATCGATGGCGCCGAGCGCCCATCGACGCGCAAACGTCCGCCAAAAACCGGCGGACGTAAACCGCTGCCAGAAAACCTTCCGCACCGCCAGCTGACGTATATTCCACCTGATGATCATCCCTTTTTGCAAAATATTCGCGCGCACACCGTCATCGGTAGCCGCGTCATTCAGCGCATGAGTTTAGCGCCCATGCGCGTGGTGGTGGACCAGATTACCTGCCCGGTGATGACGCTGACCTATCCCAATGGCGTGCGCACCCAGCAAACTATTGCGCCGCCATCGGTGCTCGGGAACGGTCAGGCCGATGACAGCGTGCTGATTCACAGCGCCTGTGATAAAGTCCTCGATTACTTGCCCAGCTATCGCCAATCGCTCCGCTTTGAGCGCATGGGCTTGCCCATTCATCGCGCGAAATTGTGCCGCTGGCACATGGCGCTGGCGAACGCGCTTGAAGACGTTGCCGGCGCTATTTTTCAGGAAATCATCACAGAGGCCGTCGTCGGCATTGACGATACTATCCACCGCTTGCTCGACGCAGAGCTGCGCCGCTGCAAAAACGGACGCCTGTGGGCGGTCACCGGAGGCAAAGACGTCTTTTACCTGTTCTCCGAAACCCGTGAAGGGAAATGGATCAGCGAACTGCTGGGAGATTACACCGGCGGCGTCATGGGTGATGCGTACAGCGGGCATAACGTCCTCTTGGAGCGACAGCACATCATCGCCTTGTATTGCTGGGCGCATGTGCGGCGCAAATTCTTTGAGGCCGAAGAGAGTGTCAAACGGCGGCAAGCCCTGCATCTGATAGGCCAACTCTATCTGATCGAACGCGACCTCACCGACGCCTCGCCGGCCGAATATTAATCCCTGGACAGGCACCAATTGAAACGAGGGGCGCATGAATTACGAACGTCGTAAGTAATTGCTGTAAAATGATTTGCATGCATAGACGTAGGTGAACGGAGTGCATGTCCACGATTCCTTGTCCAGTATGCAGGAAATATGCCCGTACGGATCTGTGCCGGGAGGCACGAAAACATCAATAAAACAGGTGTTTTCGTGCGCCTGCGGCGACACTGAAATGTAGCCAATCGGGTCGGAACGCGAGGCAATATATCATCTTTCATGCCGATTTGTGGTTATATTGGCATTATTTAATGAGTGCCTGTCCACCACTCACCACTGCTCCGCACTGCTCCGGCATCATCACGGCGCGGCGAGCACCTGTTCGATCGCGTCACCCAGGACATTGGCCTCATCGACCTGCGCGCGCACGGCGGCGTCTTGCGCCGCCGATTCGGCGGCCAGCCGATCGGCATCGAGGGTGCTGGCGAGCATATCTCCCCACGCCGCCTCCTTCCGCTGCAAGGCAGTCTCCCACGCCGCCAGGGCAGCCTGAATGGCGGCGCGCTGCGGCGCATCGGCCTGAGGATGCTTCGCGAGACGTTGGGCGCAGCGCCCGCGCTGGGCATAGATCTGCTGCGCCACGCCGACGGCGTGGACGGCGCGCAGAAAGTCGGCGCGAGCGACGACACTGACGGTTGCATCTTTGGTTATCACAGCGTTCAACCACGCCTGGCTCGCTGCCGCGGCCGCCGCGAATCGCGTATCGATGTCTACGCGGATCGCCGCGTGGTCTGGCGCGGGAAGGCTGGCGAATTCCTGCTCCAGGTAGCCCATGGCTTGATAGTGGGAGATTAGGAACTGATGCTCAGCGACCAAGCCATCCCACGCTGCGCACGAGCGGTACAGCCCTTCAGGAACCGGTGATGGTTGCTGGCGCAAACCAGCCACGAGCAGGGGCCGGAGCTCAAGCGCGTAGGCATCCAGCCAGCCGACCAGGATCGGATGGGCCGTATCGTGGCGCCGAGCAAAGCGTTCCCACGTCGACCAGACCTCGCCCAGATGATAGCTGTTGATCACCCGTCGGGCCTCGCCTCCTGCAAGCGCGTCGTCACGGGCCTGAACAGCCGCAGCAGCCAGGTCGGCGCTCCAGGACGCTGCTTCGATGGCCAGGGGGTGCGCAGAGCGTGCAAAAGCCATGGCCACAGCCTGGGCGCGCAGCGCATCCTGATGCAGATCATCCCGCATTCGCACGACGATCCCCTCGGGCCCGTGGGGATCCGGCGGGTCGTCCACGCGGCCGACGAGTTCATCGAGGCGCCGCACGAGACGCTGGCGATGCCAAGCCAGACATGCGTGTCCGACCGGATGTCCCCAAACGGCAGAATCAGCAACGCTTATCCGTTGCTCCACCCACCCATTTAATCCCTCAATGTCGCTGATACGGGCGGCGTGCGCGTTCGCTTGGCGCAGCGTGGGGCCATCCACATCTCCGACTAGAACCGTGCGCCAATGTGCGATGGCGGCTACTTGGTCCGGGTCGACCGCACCGAAGAGCCGGATCGCCAGTGCCGGATAATTCTCGCTCCAGCGAGTGAATGCCTGCCGCGCCATGGTGGGCTCCGCACTCGCCAGCAACCCTGCCAAACCCATCAGCATACAGGTGATGCGAACCATCAGAAATCATCCGCCGTCGAAGCCGGGGCACGCGGCGGTTTCTCCAAAGAGGTCAGGGCGTGCTGAAGCTGTTGCTCGGCCTGTTCCAACTCCGCGGCCGAGTGCTGTTGCCATTCGATTCCGCTGCGCGCCAGCGCAGCCGCCCGCCGCAAAGCGGCGGCCTGGGTGACGGTGGTCAGCACGATGGTCTGCTGTTGCCGCCAATCGGCCAGCAAGGTGGTTAACCGATCCTGGTCTTCAACCGACACAGGACCCTGAGCGATCTGGTCCCGTATCCTAGCGATCAGACTACGATCTGTGCTCACGATTCCATCGAGGTGATAACCAATCTCGATCGCCTCATTGATCTCGGCCTTCACGGCACCCAGCTCGCGCTTCTGGCCGCGCCCCAGGGCGGCCAGAACTTCCACCCGAGTGCTCGACAGGCGCGCCTGGATCTGCGCAGAGGCCTGCGCCCAATTGGGATCGGGCAATGCTCCTGCGCCTGCGAGCTGCTGCGCCTGCGCAGCGGCTCGCGCCACGCGGGCGATCAGACTCCTGGCAGCCTCTGCGGTCTGCCGTTCCTGAGCATAGACATCCTGATCAAGCCGCCCGCGTTGCGGCTGCGCCTGCAAGGTGGCCACCATCGCCAATGCCCGATGCATTGGTGCGTCGACAAGCGGCTGCGCGGCGGCCGACAATTCGGGATCATCCGCCACATGCATGGGGAGCCAGCCACCAAGATCCTCGATAAGCCACAATGCTTGATCGAGTGCATCTTCACGCTTCGACGCGTCCTTCGTGGGGTGCAGCACCATCTCCATTGCCATCGCGGCTAAGCCGGTCTGGAGACGCCGGGCCTCGTCGCGCAGCGGCCAGGGTGTCGTGCCCTCGCTGTGCTCGTCAGAACTCCAGGACACCCGCTGACGATGCATCCGCACCAGCCCTGCGACCGCGCCGAGTTGTGGTCGACGGTGGATGACGTCCGGTGGGATCGTGGCCGGACCAGGGTAATCCGCGAGGAGATCGCCGATGATCCGCTTCGCCGTGGTCCGACACCAAGCACTCACAGCGGTCTGCTGGTCAGCGTCAAGGAGACCCTCTGTCCGGGCCACAACAGGAAGCGCAGCAAGGCATTCCCGCGCCTGATACCACCGTTCTGCTGCTGGCGACTGCCGTGCCAGGATACCGGGCGGAGGTTCGCGCAGGGCTTCGGTCAAGACCGACGGCGGCACTTCGCCAGCCTGCGCATAGTCAGCGAGTAACTCGCGCCACACCTCGACCGATTGGAGGTCCTCACCAGACACACTGCCGAATAGACCGAGAAACAGAATGAACAGGCAAGATCGCACCCTCGCGGTCTATCTGCGAACAAGTGCGCTGCCAGCCGCAAGTTGCCAGCCGCAAGATCGCTACCGTGCTGCGGGCGAAGGCAGAAATTGGACACGATGGCAGAAATTGGATCAGAAATTGGACATGCGTGCAGCAGAAATTGGACAAGCGTGCGCCGAAATAAACCGGCATGAAGGAGCAGATGCAAGAGCTGTACGTTGAAGGCGGAGCACGTCACAACGGCCCGGACCATGCAGGAATGTCCGTGAGGATATTCTTGAAGCGTTGTCTCCGGGTGCGAGCGGGGGAGGTATTGAGCCTCGAAAGACGCAATCAGGACGCTGACCCAGTGCATGTTCAGGGAAAGCCACATGGAAACGGGCGTTTATGCGAGTCCGTTTCTGGTCCTGCGGGGTCTGCAAGACCCTCATCACGTTCGCAAGCCTTCATGCACGAGAACCGGGAGAGCCACGACACGATGGGGGATAGGTCATCATGATGAATAAATTCCCCATCCGGACGGTGAAGGTTGAACAAGCCGTCGACCGTCATGCACGTGTCGTGGCAGTCGGAAGCGGACGTAGTACCGATAAAGCGCCGAAGGCAGCCGCCGAGGTGACGGAGGGAAGGTCCAAACCCGAAGGGAATCTGTTGGAGTCGACCACAGCTGGGACGCCGAGCCCAGGGTCTGTGTCGAGCGGTCTCCAGCGGATACGAGCAACCGCGCAAGCGAAGAAGGGAGAGCGATGTACCGCCCTATTGCACCGCCCGAGCGTCGAGATGTTGGAGGATGCCTACCGACATGTAAATCGGCAGGCCGCCGTCGGCGTCGACGCGATCACGTGGTCGAGTTATGGGGACGAGCTGCGTGCGAATATCATCGATCTGCACACCCGTGTGCACACCGTACGTTATCGTGCGCAGCCCGCGCGCCGCGTCTGGATCCCGAAAGCCGATGGACAACAACGTCCGTTGGGCGTCGCTGCCTTGGAAGACAAAATAGTCCAACAAGGCATCGCGTGGATTGTGAATGCCATGTACGAAACCGATTTTGCTGGATTCAGCTACGGTTTCCGACCAGGACGGAGCCAACGTCATGCGTTGGATGCGCTCTGGATTGGCCTGGCGCGCACGCCGGTAACGGGGTCGTCGATGCCGACATCCAAGGATTCTTTGACGCACTGGATCACCAGTGTCTGATGAGATTCATGGAGAAACGTATTGGCGATCCACGCATCCTGCGCCTGATCCAGAAATGGTTGCGGGCAGGGGTGTGCGAAAAGTGCCAGTGGTCTGAAAGGATGCAGGGGACTCCGCAAGGATCGGTGATTTCACCGCTGCTAGCGAATATCTCCCTGCATGACGTTTTGGACTGCTGGATAAAGGATTGGCGGAAACAGGAAGACATCGGCGCTGTCATCATCGTTCGTTACGCTGATGATTTTGTCGTGGGCTTCCAACGCCAGGATGATGCTGTGCGCTTTATGGCCGCACTACGGATGCAGACGCAGGTCTGCAACCTGCGTCTGCATCCGGAGAGAACTCGCCTCATCGAATGTGGTCGCTTTGCCGCATCACATCGGGAGCGACGTGGTCAGGAAAAAATGGAAACCTTCGACAGGCGCGTGCCGTATCATAAAGAACGCCGGATCCACAGAGTATTTTCCCGTCAATAGCGATGTCGGTATTGGTGGTGTTCACGCCACAGGCACGTAACCAGGCGCGGACGGCTGCCTCCAATTGACCGGGCTCGATGTCCTGAAGAATGTACCGCAAAGTATTGGCGGTCGGTGCCGAGTAACCCGTTTTTGCTCGATACGGACAGCGCAGACGCTTTCGTTCGTGTGGCTTCAGGTGGCTTGCCCATTCGGCAATGGCGGCACAGGTCGTCTGACCCGCAAGGAGGCAGGTGAGAATAACACCGAGGAGACATTCCAGGCGGTAGCTTCGGCCACGGACGTTCCGTGGATCCGTTATGTGTTCCTGTATAATCGAAAAAAGACCGGAATGCGCATCGGGAGTCGGTGGTTCCACCGGCTGTGCTGCCAATTCCAGTCGCTGGAGAGGGCGATCCCAGGTCAGATCCTGACGACTACCCACATGCTTCCGTCCATTCCGTTTGACTTGAATCACAAAAATACGCTTCGTAATACCATGTTCGCGATAGGCAGACGGCGTTCGCCGAAATCCCTTGGTTTCGCCGGCTTCGTCCCAACCGCTGGCGCGATAACAGGCCCCCGTATTGCGATTCAACTCAACGAATGTTTCAGCGCACAAAATGGGATGACCGTAGCGCTCTTTCCAATCGTCGTTTAATTGTCGAACATTTAAGCCCAAACAACGCGACGCCAGATTCGGCCGATCAAAGCCAGGCAGCACGAAGAACCTGGCATTATTGGCAACCAGTTGCAGGCGTTGACCCGCCATTGCCGGCGTCCACCCAATCCACGCATCGCGATCGTGCAGTTTAAGCGAGGCGCTACTCCAGCCCAGCAACGCAACCCATTGCCCGCAATGCTCAGCCACATAGCGTATTTGCTCACCCATTAAATTCGACGTCGCCAGATAATGATGCGTACGCATCAGCGTATTCCACCGCGCAACATCGTTTGCCCCATGAGCGGGCGGACGGTAATGAGAGAGATACGCCGTTGATGATGACGACATGCCCAGGGTATAGGGGTGGAATTGTCTCTGTTCAGTGGCCTATTTAACGTCGGTTAGAAACAGATAGTTATGATGAACTTTGAGTCGCCCTGCGTCCTCGGCGGCGCCGGCGGGCAAGGTGGTGTCGGCGACGGTAGCGGCCATGGGCACCAGATCATTGAGGGTGACCAGGGCTTCGCTGAGGCTGCCAGCGGCAATTTTTACGGGCCAACGCACCAGCAACGGTACGCGGTGGCCGCCGCCATCCCAGGCATCGGATTTTTGGCCCCGGTAGATGCCGTTGTAGGCATGGCCGCACGATTCTTCTAAGCCCAGTGGCTCGCTGTGGGCGCCATTATCTGTAGTCAGAATGACGATAGTATTTTCAGTCAGGCCATTGCGATCCTAGGCGGCAAGAATTCGCCCCACGCTCCAATCGTGTTCGACCACGAAATCCCCGTACGTCCCAGCAGGGGTAGTGCCCTGGAAGGGCGCACGCGGCACATGTGGCGTATGCGGCGAAGGCTGCGGAAAATGGAGGGAAAATGGCTCGGTATTGCCACTGCGGGCGTGGCCATCGGTCAAGGATTCGGCGTGGGAGGTCAATTCCAGCAGACAGGTTTCATGGCTGAATCCCGGTGCTTTGGGGCCAGCGCGCCAGTACGCCGGCCGCGGTGATTCCTCGACCCAGGCGGTGGGTTGCTCGACGGCGACGCCATTGGCGAGATACAGATAGGGCTCCATATCCAGGCTGGCGGGAATAATAAAGGAATGGTCAAAGCCGAGCTCATTGGGTCCGTGCCACAACGGTCGGCTAAAATGATCTGTTGGACATCGGCGTCGACGGTAGTGTCCGAGGAGACCTTGCGATCGCCCTTGTGCCAGCCCAGACCGAGGTGCCATTTGCCGACGCAGCAGGTGCGATAACCCGCACTTTTCAGGGTCGAGGCGATGGTGGGGCGATCCTTCTCGATCAGTGGCCGGCTGCCGCCCCACAGGACGCTATTCTTTCATCGCGTGCGCCAGCAATTGCGTCCGGTCAACAGACTGTACCGGCTCGGGGTGCACACCTCCGAGCTGCTGTGCGCATTGGTAAAGCGGCAGCCTTTGTGCGCAATGCGATCCATGTGCGGGGTCGGAATACGACGGTCTGGATTATAGGCGGCGATATCGCCGATGTCGAGATCATCAGCAAAGAGGATGACGAGGGCGTGGCGCAGGCATGGGTGCAGGATGGCAGTGAAGGCGGAGCAGAGCAACCGCAGGGTGGCGCGCTCACATGCCTGTGACTGGCCAGGCGGCGATCATTCGCCGCTGGCGGCTTCGAATTTGCGGTGCAATTGGGCGAAGCGACCGCCTTGCCGGACTAATTCGTTGTAGCGTCCGCGTTCGATGATCCGGCCATGATCCATGACCAGAACCTGGTCAGCGTCGCGGACGGTGCTCAAGCGGTGGGCGATGACGAAGCTGGTGCGGCCTTGCAACAGACGCTTAAGCGCGATCTGCAAACGGGATTCGGTGATTGTATCGATCGAGGCGGTGGCCTCATCCAGGATCAAGATGCGTGGATCGGCAATGAGGGCGCGACAGAAGCAGATCACCTGGCGTTGCCCTAAGGAAATGCCGGTGCCCTTTTCGCCGACCACGGTGTCGAGCCCGTCGGGCAGCGATTCAAGAATATCGCGCACGCCAAGCTTGTCGGCCGCAGCAAGGATCTCGGCGCGATCGGCTTCGGGTTTGGCGAAGCGGATATTATCGTAGATGCTGCCGGTGAAGAGAAAATTGACCTGTTGCACAATGCCCATGCGCCGCCGCAAGGCCGCGCCAGACACTGCTGACAGATTCTGGCCGTCCACCAGGATGACGCCGGCATCGGGCTGCCACAATTTGGCGATCAGACTGACGATGGTCGATTTGCCGCAGCCGGTGTGACCCACCAGCGCGATCGTCTGTCCGGGTTCAGCGACAAAGCGGATGTTCTCGAGAACTCGGTGTTCGCCATCGTAGCTGAACGATACATCGACGAATTCGACGCGCCCGGCGATCGGTTCCGCCGGTGGTTTGACATCGTCGGGTTCATGCCAATCCGGTTCGGTATCAAGCAGGCGGAAAACGCGCTCGCAGCCGGCCATGGCGGCCAGGGCCTGATTGTACTGATTGCCGATCACTCCGATGGGGCCGAAGAAGAAATTGGCAAGAAAGAAGAATTGGATCAGGTCGCCCAATTCGCCATGTCCGCCAAGTACGCGCCAGCCGCCAATGGCGAGCAGACTGGCGATGAAGGCCTGACTGTTGAAATCCAGCAGCGGCAGAAAAGTCGCCGAAGTCCGCGCAATGCTCATATTGTAGCGGGCGTGATCCTCGACCAGGGAACGGAACAGCCCGGCGTTGACATCCTGGCGCGCGAAGCCCTGGGTCACGCGGATACCGTTCACCGATTCCGCCAGAGTGGCGGTGACCCGTGAAAAACTTTCCTGGGCTTGGCGCGTCGCCAGGCTCATCTGGCGGCGGAAATGGCGGTTAATGATGGCCAAAATCGGGGCCAGGCACAACACCACTGCGAACAGCAGCGGTTCCAGCCACGCCATGATCGCGGCGGCGACCAGGGCCTGACAGGCCTGCACGGTAGAGACGAAAAACACATCCTGCACGCCCACACGCACGCTTTCGATGTCGGACGTGACCCGTGACAGGATCCGCCCCAGGCGCATGCGGCCGAAGAAGCCCATCGGCATGGTCATCAATTTATCGAACACCGCGATACGCAGGTCGTGGACGACACCTTCGCCCAGTTCCAGGGCGTTGCGATGGCGAAAATGAAAACAGAAATCGGTGAATAGGCACATCGCGAAATACGCGGCTGCGCCCCACAGAACTCCGGGGAGATAACCGCCCGCGATAGGCCCGGCGATGATCGCGCCGAGCAGCCAGGCGATGATCGGCAGCTGGATGCCGCGCAGCAGGACCAATGCGATCAGCAGACGCAGTCGCCCGCGATATGGCCGCGCGTACGAAAACAGGCGCCGTAACAAGGCCAGTTCAAGCGGGCGTTGTTCCTGTTCTGCATCGTGCTTGGCGACGACCACCAAGCGCTTCGAGGGAGTTTGCGCAGAGACCGGGCTGTCAGGCAGGGGGCCGCTCATGGCTGATACCCGCTCATGGCTGTGACTCCCGGCCACTCAGCTGCAATTCAGCGATACGGGCGTAATACCCCGCGCTCTGCATCAATTCCGCATGCGTACCGGATTCGACGATGCGGCCGGAATCGATGACCACCACCAGATCGGCATCGCGTACCGTGCTGAGCCGGTTGGCGGCGATCAGGGTGGTGCGACCTTTGGTCGCACTGCGCATAGCACTGAGGATTTCTGCTTCGGTGCCGGGATCGACCGCCGCGGTCGGATCATCTAGAAGCAGGATCGGCGGCTCCAGCAGCAGGGCTCGCGCCAGGGCCAAACGCTGGCGTTGACCTCCCGAAAGGCCGATACCCGCTTCGCCGAGCACGGTCTCATACCCCTTGGGCAATTCGCTAATAAATTCGTGTGCCTGCGCGATGCGCGCTGCTCGTTCAACCTGGGCGCGCGTCGCCTGCGGCCGACCAAAGGCGATATTCACCGCGATGGTGTTGGAAAACAAAAAGTTTTCTTGAAACACCACGCCGATATTGCGGCGCAGATGATCCAGGTCGAGCTGGCGCAGATCGACGCCGTCCAGCATCACTGCGCCCAAGACCGGATCAATAAAACGCGGTACCAGACTGAGCAGGGTGCTTTTGCCCGAGCCGGTAATTCCCACCACTGCGACTCGCGATCCGGCGGGCACCACCAGTTCGATGCCACTCAAGATCGGTTCTTCGGGGCGATAGCCAAAGCCGACGTTGACGAAGCGTAATTCGCCGCGAATCCGCGGTAGGTCAATCGGCTCTGCCGGCGAATCAATATCGATCGGCGCATCAAGAACTTCGAAAACGCGGCGGCTGGCGATCAGACTTTGCTGGATGCTATTGGTGATCGTCGAAATATTCGCTACCTGGCCAGAGAACTGTTGCAGCAGGCCGGCAAAAACGATGAGGCCTGAGCCCAAGGGCAATTCGCCCTGCAGGACCAGCCAGCCGCCGTAGCCGAGCAGGATCACCAGATTGAGCTGCGACAGCATGGAAATGCCCGGGCCGAAAATCGACACCATCCAGAAAATGCGCTTTTGCTGATCACGCAGAGCGTCGACGGCGGTGGTGAATCGGGCGCGTTCATCATCTTCGCGGGCGAAACCCTTGACCACATTGATGCCCTGAACGGTTTCCGACAAGCGTTCGATCATGCCGTCGGCCAATTCGCGATTGCGCGCGTATTGGGGCTTGATCTGGCGTGAAAACCACGACGAGGCGATGACCATGATCGGGGTGGTCGCCAGACAGGCCAACGTTAATCCAGGACTCAGCGAGATCATATAGACCAGATAAATTGCCAGCGACAAGACCATGATCACGCTCTGGATCAGCACGCCGTCAACGAATAGGCGCACCGACTGCACATCGCCGGTAACCCGGTTGATCAGCGAGCCCGAAGCGTGCTCATCAAAAAAGCGAAACGACAGCCGCTGGAGTTTATCATACACCGCGCCACGCAGACTGGCGACGATGTCGTGATGGATCAGTCTCTGCACGGCGATGCTGTAACTGTAATTCAGCACAGCGCGGAATAACGCCATGAGCAGGATGCCGCCGCCAATGGCGCCGATCACGGTCGACGCGGACCACGCTGCCGGTGGATTAAGACCCAATGGCCAGCGCGGCGGCTCGCCGCCTTGCAGGCTGAAACGCAACTGGTCGATGCCAAGACCGGTGAGGGACAAACCGCCGACACCAAGGACCAAGAGGATGATTTGCAAGCCCAACACGCGCAGGCAACTGCCGCGATGCTGCCAGCCGAGAGCCAGCAAGCGCCGGACGAGTTCGCCGGTGCTGTAGTCGGCTGCTTTAGGATGATGCGTCGGGGATGCCAAAACGGTCGCAGAGCGAGTGGGAATGCTGACCCTGCGCTGGCACATCGCAAGTGGCTCTGCCAATGGATGCTGATGCTGACGACTTACTGGGCCCACACGCCGCGTTGGGCGGCCTGCGCATCCTGCTCCGCCGCTTGCAGACGCGAATGATAGCGGGTGGCGATGCCATAACGGGTCTCGTAGCGGCTCCAGCCGGCACGAATCAGGGTTTCGTTGAACAACGTTTCCCCCTGCGGTCCGGGAATCCACACATAGCCCAGGGCGCGTCCGTATTGATCGCAGGTGATCAGGCCGCCGCGATCCTCGAATTCGATCCGCACCGGCACTCCGTCCAGGGTCTGATGGGCAAAAGCGGCGGCTTCCAGCCCGACGGCAGAATTGCGACTGGCATCGACATGCACCGATTCGGCCGTATCGACGCCGCGCAGGCGCACCGCTAAGCGCAGATCGTGATAGCGGATCTCAACCGTGTCGCCGTCGCGGACTTTGAGCAGGGGAGCCGCTTCGCCACTGGTCAACGGCGGCGGCAACAGGCCGGGAAACCAAGCATACACCCAGCCGCTGCGTTCAAGCCAAGCCCCCAGGCCACCCAGGCCGAGCACGGCCAGGAGCAACGCGACGGGACCTTGCGGACGGCGACGGCGGACGGGCATGGACGCATTCCATGGCGGGTACGCCGTCTGCCAATCCCCCACTGACTCCTCCGCGGCACAGAAGTCGGCACCCGAAATTCTGAATGATAACCAGCCCCCGGCGCTGACAGTCGTGCCAAGGGGCTCCTTATGCAGATCATCGGCATGGAACGGCTGTCGTTGGAAGAACTCAGCGACGAACTCGATCGCGGCGCCAAGTTTGTCATGTATTCGTGGACCGTCTCGATCGTAGTCATGACTTTCCGCCGCCCGAGCCAGATCTATTTCATCCCTGCCGGCAAAAGCCGCTTCGCCAAAGGCTTGCCCTTCACCTTGGGCAGCATGGTGGTGGGCTGGTGGGGCATCCCTTGGGGGCCGATCTACACCTTGACCTCGATCTTCGGCAATATTCGCGGCAAGGATGTGACCACAGAGGTCTGCCATGACATAAAACAGAATGTCACCCGCCAAGCCGTGCAGGCCCGTCAGCAGGCGGCTGCTCAGACGGAATGAAACCACGTGGCAGCGCGGTGATCCGGGGCCAGACTGAGGTCATGCGTTATTTTTTGGGTTTGGTCGTGCTACTGTTGCTGCTGCTGCCCAGCTGGGGGTGTTCCCAGCGCGAACGCCGTCGTCATCCCGATGACGTGCGCGTGCAGATCCGCGTCGAGCGCACTGAACTGCGGGGTTGGGCCAAGCCAGACGAATTGGAAATGACCGTGACGAAAGGTTTGTTTGAAGGCACGTTCTCGCCTCAAAGCGGCGAGAATTTCATCGTCGGTGTAGCTTTCATTCTGGTCTGTGCGACGGTCGAGATGACGATCGAGAGATCCTTATCCGCGATGCGCGGAACCACCCTGACGCTGAGCGTGCCCGAATATCCGCGCTACCGCCAACGTCTGGTGTGGGGCGACAATCGCGTCTATTTGCCCGCCGAATTGGCCGGCACCTCCGCCGGGGTGATCATCCGCGCCAAAGGCGCCTGGCGCGGGCGGCAGAGCGTGCAGTTGGATCTCGCACCGCAAGTCGCGCCGCCGGTCGAACCCTAAAGAGCCAACGGCGCCCGATCCGCGTTCAGCGCTTGGCGCGCGCCTTTTTCCCGACTGTGCCTGCTTTGCCAGCGGCGCCGCTGCCGAGACGCGCTTCGCGACGTGCGGCAACGCGCAGGGGCAAGGCTTGTAGGCGAATGAAGCCGGTGGCGTCGCTTTGGTCATAGGCGCCGCCGTCGGCTTCCATCGAGGCAATGGCCGCGTCGTAGAGCGAATGCGCGCTTTCGCGGCCAGTGACGATGACGTTGCCGCGATCGAGTTCGAGATGGACGCGACCGGTGACGTGGCGCTGGCTGCTGGCCAAGAAGGCCTGCAGTGCGTCCATTTCTTCGCAGTACCAGAAACCAAAATACGCCATCTGGGCCCAGCGCACGGCCAAGGTATTTTTGGTATGGAGCAAGTCTTTGCCGACCGTGAGCGCCTCTAAGTCCTGGTGCGCGGCGAGCAGGATGGTGCCGCCCGGGGTCTCATAGACGCCGCGGCTCTTCATGCCGACGAAGCGCGATTCGACCATGTCGATGCGGCCAATACCATGCTTGAAGCCAAGGTCATTGGCGGCGGTCAATAATGCGCCGGGGCTCATGCGCTTGCCATTGAGGGCAACGGCCACGCCTTGTTCGAAATCGACGGTCAGCTTCTGGCGCTTGGCCTTGACCTCGCTCAGCGGCAGGGACTTCTGGAACATGCGATCGAGCGGACGCGCTGCGGGATCTTCGAGCATGCCGGCTTCGAAGCTAATGTGCAGCAGGTTGTCATCGCTGGACCAGGGTTCCTTTTTGGTCGCCTTGATCGGAATGCCCCATTTATGCGCGTATTCGATGCATTCGGTGCGGCCCTTGAGTTGCGAATTGAATTCTTTGTCGCGCCAGGGGGCGATGATTTTCACCCCGGGCAGCAGAGCGTACGCGGTCAGTTCGAAGCGGACCTGGTCGTTGCCCTTGCCGGTGGCGCCGTGGGCGATGATCTGGGCGCCTTCTTTTTTGGCGATATCAACCATGTGCTTGGCGATAACCGGGCGCGCCAGTGAGGTACCGAGCAGATAACGACCTTCGTATTTGGCATTCCAGGCGATGGCCGGAAAGACGAAGTCGCGGGCGAACTCTTCCTGCATGTCAATGATGTAGCATTTCGAGCCACCGCTGTTCAACGCCTTCTTTTCCAGGTCCTTGTACTTTTCGACCTGGCCGACATTGGCACAGAAGCAGATGACGTCGTAGCCCTTTTGTTCGAGCCAACGCACGATCACCGAGGTGTCGAGTCCGCCCGAATAGGCGAGAATGACCTTTTCCTTCTTGGCGCTGCCTGCCGGGGCGGCAGCCCTGGCTTTGGTGGTAGCGGTGGCACGGACGGGACGGGACTTAGCCATGGAAAGCTCCTGCGGGCGGGGACGTTAACGGCGTCGGCAGGCATCGGAAGGGGGGTTTCGGGTTGCATCGTTAGGGATTGATTCGTGAAGGATCTTCGTGCTCTTTTCATGTCCTATGTCCTAGGTCCTATGTCCGAGGTCCTATGTCCGAGGTCCTCGCAGGGTCGACTTCATGAGTGGGGCGCAGTAAGAAGTCATTTTATCTTCATGCAATATTCTTGGAGTGAGAAGCGAGCCATTGGTACACGGTGGAGATGAGTGGGAAAAGAGAGGATGGCGGAATTGATGACATCGCATCAACTATTCTTTCCGAAATGAACAATGCCGCCACACTCCGCATTCAACAATACGCCCACCATAACGGATACCCAGGCACAAAGTGCGAGGACCTCGGACCTCGGACCTCGGACCTCGGACCTCGGACCTCGGACCTCGGACCTCGGACCTCGGACATTCCCCATGAAACAGATGACGCCGGATACAGAACGTCTTCAATGAACAAAAATAGTCGCAAAAGGGAAAAAATGAAATTATATATCTTCAGACACGGCATAGCCATCGAACGCGAAGATTGGCATCAGGATGATGCGTTGCGTCCGTTGACGACTGAAGGGGTGAAAAAAACTCGGCAGGTGTGTCGCGCGCTGCAGCCGGTGATTGCGGCGGAGCTCATTCTGACCTCGCCGTGGGTGCGGGCGCGGGCGACGGCGGAAATTGCGGCAGCGGCGTGGCGCCTGCCGCTGCGGGATGCAGATTGGTTGGCCGCTGGACATCTGAGCATGGCAACCGTCAGCGCGGAATTGATGGCCCTGGACGCCGCCAGCGTGGTGGTGGTCGGTCATGAGCCGGGCCTGGGTGAATTAATCGGCGCATTGATCGGAACACCGCCAATTCCCCTGAAAAAAGCGGGATTGGCGCTGCTTGAAGGCGAGCTGCGAGCGGGCGGCATGCGCCTGCACGGACTGCTTACGCCAAAGCTGGCCGTGGCGTGGGCAAAGGCCTAAACGCGTCGGTGGTCGGGCGCTCATCGCGGCTGTCCACCCACAGGCTGCCTTGGCGGCGGAAACGTTCGATCTGCCACGGCCACAGACGCAGTTTGCGCGACACCGCCGCGGCGACGGTGGCGACTTCGTGCCAGTGGCCAAATCCGCAGGCGCCAACCAAGTGGGTGCCGCGCAAGATGACCGTGCGCCGTTCTTCACCCTGCTGCCAGCGCAGCGCTTGATCAATTTCACTGCCATGGACTTCACCGAAAGACCAGCAGCCGATGCCGCCGAAATCCAAGGCCACATCAGCGCCAGGGTCCTCAAAGCGGCCTTCTTCTTCGAGTAGCGAGGCGATCACCACCGGTACCGCGCGACGAATGGCTTCGGCGCCACCCATCAGGTGGCCACCAAAGCGCGCACATTCGCCCAGTGCGAGGACCCGCGGATCATCGGTGACCATGCGTTCATCAACGCGAATGCCTCCGTCGAAACTACGCCGCAGACCGCACGCGGCCGCGATCTCATCGCGCGGACGCACGCCGGCGGCGACCAGGACCAGATCGGACGGACTGTCCAAACCACCTGACAGGCGGACGCTCAGGGTGCTTTCGCTGCGGGTGATGCCGAGAGCCTGGCGACCTGGAAAACGGGTCACCCCGGCTGCGGCCAGACAACTGTCGACGGCATCTGCGGTGGTTCGGTCGAGATGGCGCAGGCACCACGACGAGGCGACCTCGACCAGTTCGACCGTATGCCCGGCGCAGGCCAGACGATGCGCGGCAGTAACGCCGATCGGGCCGCCGCCAATAATGGTGACCCGACGTTTGCCGCGCAGCACGCTGCGCGCGACGGCGGCGTCATCGGGCGTGCGCAGGGTTAACACGCCGGGCAGATCGCGGCCCGGCAGATCCGGCAACCACGGCAAGGCACCGGTCGCGAATACCAGCCGATCATAGGTGAGGTTGCGCCCGTTGGCGGTGCGCACCACGCGTCGGGCCCGATCAACCGTGGATACTGCATCCCCGAGCACGGCCTCGATGCCCCGGGTGGAATACCACCGCGCGTCGGAACTGGGGACTGGCGTGCCAACCAGCGCATTCGGTAGCAGGCGGCGATCATAGCCGCCCTGATTCTCTTCTCCGATCAGCAGGACCCGCTGCACGCCGGCCACGCGTTGGGTGAGCTGATCAGCAAGAAGATGGCCGGCGAGCCCAGAACCGATAATGACCGTCGTGGTCGGCATAGGTTGGGTGAAGCGAGTGCCATGCCAACCTCGTAGGCGCTGAAAATCGCGAAAAGAGCTGTCCAGTGCAGCATTATTTTCCACCACTGCGTCTTCCGGCAACGTTTTGCTGCGCAAGTGATCAGGGACTCAACAGCTACCGAGTCGTCTCATTTCGCGATTCAAACCAGCGATGATGGCAGGTCGCACAATACCAGTGGGTGCGCCGGAACCGCGCCCAGATCCACGGCAGCAGAGGAATGAGCACGAGAGCGAATACCAGGGCAAAGGGCACGGCGAAGGGCAGGAGCAGCCAATTCACCAGCGGATGGTAGGTTGATACGTCCTCGCGCGCGCACTTCGGGCAGCGCACCGCATCGTCATCGTGCTGGGCCTGGTGCTCGGCGGCCCGGCGGCGTTGCTCAAGCAGCACGATAGCATGTTCCCGCTCAGCGAAGGGCACTTCGATATGGACGCTGCCGCTAGCGGTCAGCACCGGCCCGCCGGCCACGGCCGCATGCAGGTCGGCGACGTTGGCCGCAACGCCCTGGCCGAGCAGATAGGTGCAATCTAATTCCGCCCGGGTGACGTCCGCGTAGGTGCGCAGTGGAACGCGACGGTCGGGCATAGCGGTCAGACTATGCAGGTTTCCAGACCTGGAATAGAGGCGCGCGCACAGCCTGATACAAAGCGAGACGCCACGTGCGCCCCCGCGGGCGGGGCGGGAACTGGTACGCGTGCGTAGGCCCGGTAGCACCATGCACCCATGGATCTGCTCGCCCGGTTTCGCGCTTCGCGCTCAGTGCGCATCGCCCGCTGGGTGGTGATCGGATTGGCTCCGTTGCTGGCGCCATCGATCGCGGGCACCCTGGCTTCTCCGGAGCAGGCGCGGGCGTTGGGCCTGGCCGTGGCCTGCGTGATTTTGTGGTTGGCGCAATTGGTGCCGGTCTTCGTACCCACTTTATTACTCCTGGCCTTGGCCCCACTGTTGCTGGGAGACGCCTATCCGGTCGGCAGGGTTCTGGCGTGGGGGCTGGATCCAGTGCTGGCGCTTTTTTTTGGGGGTTTGTCTCTGGGTGCTGCCGCCGAGCGGCATGGCGTCGCCGAGGCCCTAGCCCGGCGCGTGGTCGGCTGGGCGCGGGGCGATCGCGCGCGCCTGGTGACTTTGTCCATGCTCTTGACCGCGGTGCTGTCAATGTGGCTGTCCAATACCGCGGCAGCGACCTTAATGTTGGCGACGTTATTGCCGGTGGCCGATCGGCTGCGCGATGCCCCGCTGAAACGCGCGATGTTATTGGCCGTGGCTGCGGGCGCCAATTTAGGTGGCATCGCCACGCCAATCGGAACCCCGCCCAATGCCCTGGCGATGTCGGCCCTCGGCGAACGGGCGCCTAGCTTTCTCGGCTGGATGCTGTTGGGATTACCCATGGCGCTGGCGGGATTGTGGTTGGCGCGGCGGATGATTCTCAAACGTTGCGCCATTTCCGGGACCCTGGCCGAGCCGGGGGAATTACCGACGGAGCCACCGCCGTTGAGCGCCGGCGGACGGGTGGTCGCGGTGTTGGTGCTGGTCGCGGTGGGTCTGTGGTTGGGCGAGCCCCTTTTCGGAATCCCCTCCAGCACCGTCGCCCTGGCCCTGGCGGGCATTTTATTTGCGACCGGCCTGCTTGAGCGCACTGATCTGGCCCGTTTCGATTGGGGTACTTTATTGCTCATCGCTGGGGGCATCGCCATGGGACGGATGCTGGAACAAACGGGCGTGGTGTCTTTGGCAACGGCGGCGGTTCCGTGGGATGCGATACCGCCCTGGGCCCTGGTGGCTGCGGCCGTGACCTTAGCGATGGGGTGTTCGGCGGTGTTGTCGAGCACCGCCACCGCGACCCTGGTCCTGACCGCGATGACCGCGATCGCGCCACAGCGCCCGGAATTGGCCATCGTGGTCGTGCTCGCGGTGTCCTTTTCGTTTCCGTTTCCGGTCAGCACGCCGCCGAACGCGATGGTGGCGGGACTTGGCGTGCCGACCCGCGATCTCGCCGGCCTGGGCTTTGCGGTGATGGCCGGAGCGGCGGTGATCCTGGCCCTGATCGGCCCGTGGGTGGCCGCGCTGATCGTGCGCTGAATTGATCTGTGTTCACCTGCGCAGAGGAATAAGCAGGTGACGCACGCGCAGGTACGGGATAGTCTGCATGGATGCTTATCGGACCGTGGCTGCGTGCTTTACCGCGTACCGGCACCGACCTGGTCGACGCCTGGAGCCACGGTCGCGTGTGGTGGTACCGGCTGCCGCTGTTGGCGTGGATGGTGTGGTTGGCGCTGACCCTGACGGCCGACCGCAGCTATCAGCATCTTTTTTCCGCGATCAATCTCAGTATTCACGAAATGGGTCACGTGGTCTTTGGCCCTTTCGGTATGACGCTGATGGTGCTCGGGGGAACGATCCTTCAGTGTCTGGCGCCGTTCGCTGCGGCTTTGGTGCTGATCAAAGCCAATGATCTCTTCGGCATTCCTTTTTGCGCCACCTGGTTGGGCACCAATTTGTGTTACGTCGCCGTCTACATGGCCGATGCGCGAGCGCGGGTCCTGCCCTTGGTCAGCATCGGCGGCGGCGACGCCTACCACGATTATGAATATCTCTTTTCCTCGTGGGGCGTATTGGGTGCCGACACGGCTATTGCTGGCTTGGTGACGGTCATCGCGGTCCTGGTGTTGTGGACCGCTGTCGCCGCCGGTGCCTGGATCCTGTGGCGGATGTACCGCGTCAACGCCTGATTTATTTCTGCGCGCGTTGCTCCGAACGGCGGCGGCCATCAACGATCAAGGTCTGCCAGGACGAGCCATCACGGTGGCTGTCCCATTGTGCAAACACCACGCAGGTTTTCGCGACCGGCAATTCTTCGAGCCACTCGTTGGCCATGCGTTCGTGCACATCGGTCAAGGTCGCGATCAGCCCGAGCTGGCTGGGCGTCGGCTTTTTCGGGGAGGCCTCGGCGTCCCAGGTCGTGGCCAGGATCTTGGTGTGCAGATCCGCAGCGGGAGCGTCGACAAAGGCGGTGTCGAGAACGCTGTCGGCAGCTTTACCATGCTCATCGCGAAGCAGGTCGTGGGCGCGTTTGCGAATCGCAGCGACGTTGGCTTTTTGGCCATAGACGAAAAGACGCACGGTAATCGGTTTAATGAGCACGCAAGCATCCTGGCTGGGATCGTTGGTCGATCAATTAGCAGAGTGTATCCCGCATCGTGCGGAAGCGGTATCTTCCTGATCCATTCCGCAGCGCGCCGATCGTTTTTCGTCACGGCGAAGCATGGCTGCCATTCTATGCGGTCACGTGTATGTGCTCAGGGCACCTGGCATTCTCACGCCGGTGCCGCACGTCGCTAACGTTCCGGGCTGTGTCCGGTCCGGCGCCGGAACCAGCGGCACAGATGTGAGCTGTCGGCAAATCCGAGTTCGTGGGCGATGGATTTCAGGGCGCGCTGCTGGTCGGCGAGACGGCGCAGGACGCGCTCGAGAATGCGATGGTCGAGTTCTTCTTTAGGACTGTGGCCCAGGGTGCTGCGGAAAAGACGATCCACATGCACTCGGCTCAGGCCCGTACGTTCTTGGACCCGGTCAAAAGGCACTGGCCCCATGCGCGCGTCAAGGCCAATCAGACTGCGCGCCAGCTGCACTCGACTGTCGACCACCGGGCTTGAAGTGGGCACGGTCTCGCCCCAGGCGCGATACCAGGTGGCGACAAATGCACTGAGGTGTTGATGTACCTCCAACCAGGTCGCCACATCCCAACTTTCGGGGTGGCGTTCACGACGGGGATCCGGACTGAAGGTGCTGGTGAGGGCAATGATCAGAGGTAGGGCCACGGACTGCAGACGTGCGGTGGCGGCCGCATCGCTGATGACCAGCCGCAGGACGTGGTGCGCATTGATGCCCGCGGGGAGAGCCAGCGAGAACGCCACCGAGATGATCTGGGCTCCGCGGGGGAAAGATTGATACCGCGGTGCGTAGGGCGGTGACAGCAGCCATTCGCCCGCTGTCGCGCGACACCGTGGATCCTGACCGTTGTGACAATAACACCCGTAATCGTTCGTTGCGCGAATTGCACTTGGCACGGGCTCTGTATCGCGTCGGTGATCACCATGGCATCGGTGCGCGTATTCTGAAAGACTATGCCAGCGATCTGCGCGGTATTTTTGCCCGCCACGCGCAGGCGATCCTCGCGTCTACTCAGGACGCGCCGCTTCAACGCGCTAAGGCGGGCTGATCCGGGGTCCACCACGCGGCTTCAACCGCAGCGCGTTCTTGGGCCCGGCGCGTGGCATTCCAGCCGGCAGCATCGCCGACCACGGTCAGGCAATCCGTCAGCAGATTGGCGTCGGGACGGACCAGGATCATCAGGGGTACCCGGCGGCGCAAAACGTCGAGCAGGGTGTGGGCGCCTTCCGCCTGCACCGCGTAAGCCAATTCGGCGCGACAGAACGGCGCTTGCGGATGGATGCGGCGGGCGCCGTGCGGATCTTTGTGCAGGGTGGCGAGAACGGTATCGATATGGCGGCCATGGCGCTGGATCAACGCGGCAGCGACAGCGGCATCACAGCCAGCGGCCTGAGCCTGCGCAGCGGCTGCGCGGGCCCAGGAGGAATAATTCCCGCCTGGAGCCCACGGAAAGCGACGCTGCGCGGTCGGTGAGCCGTGATCTTTTCGGCCCAGGGCTTGCGCGATGCGCCCAACCGTGATCGCTGCTTCGACTCGGGCTGAAGTATATTTTCCGCCCAAGGGCACCAGCAAGCCCGGCTCAGGTGCCAATAATTCCCATTCCCGGGTCACTGCTGACGGCGCTCCAGGTAGGCCGCGTAAGGTCCGCAGTCCCGCGAAGCCGGCGCGCACATCGGCGCGCGTCCAGCCCAGACCGGGACAACGGGCAGCGACCGCGTCCAAGAGATAATTGACGTCGCCGGATTCGATGCGAACCCGGTCGGGATCACCGCGATAATCGGTATCGGTGGTGCCGACCAGAGTCGCGCCGTAATAGGGAATCAGAAAATACACCCGGCGATCCGGGCTTTGCAGCAGCATCGCCTCGGGATTGGGCAAGGGCGGCAGGGTGAGGTGAATACCTTTGGTGTGGCGCACCGGCAGACGGCGATCGCCATGCAGGGCCCCGGCCCAGGCGCCGGTGGCATCGACCACCATTATCGCGCGGATCTCGTGATCCTGGGCGGCGATCGTATCGCGAACCAACGCGCCGCAGACATTTCCCTGGGTACGCAGCAGGCGGATCGCCGGACAGCGTGCGCGTACGACCGCGCCAGCTTGGGCGGCGCCATCAACGAGCTCCAAGACCAGACGGGCATCATCTTCCGCGGCATCACCATAGGACCAGCCGCTGAGCAGATCATCGCGGCGCAGAAATGGTGCCCGACGCAGTAATTCTTCACGTGCAAGCACGCCGTGAGGAGCGATGCCAGGCCGGGCTCCGGCGAGGAGATCATAGAAGTTCAAACCTGCCCACAGCGGCAAGCGCGGCACCCGCGCATCGCGGGCATGCGGCAACAGAAAACGCAGTTCCCGCACCGCATGCGGCGCCAATCGCCGCAGCCGCGCCCGTTCACGCAGCGCCTTGGCGACTAAGCGCACATCGCCGTATTCCAGATACCGCAAACCACCATGAATCAATTTGGAGGATGCACTCGACGTTCCCGAGCCCCAGTCATCCCGTTCGATCAATACCGTATGCAGACCTCGCAAGGCGGCATCATAAGCGATCCAGGCACCGTAGATGCCGCCGCCAATGACGAGTAGGTCACAGGCCTGCGGAAGCTTCTGAACAACGAATCGAATTCCGGGGTTCGGTGTCCGAGGTCCTAGGTCCGAGGTCCTCGATAACATGCGTGGCTGATCCATAAGTCGGGAGGCACGTTGGCACGAATGGCCAATGACGCAATCCAGCGGAAAAAATACGAGTAAATTCCTCTGCCGGGATCTCGCGACCTAGGACCTCGGACCTCGGACCTCGGACATCTCATTGGTAAGCAAACGTCGCACACGAACAGGATCATTGGTCATAACAATGCTTACTTTACAAGCCTGTGCGTGGGCCAGCTCTGCGGCCGTGTCAGCGCTGTAGGCGGCGACGGTAAAGCCGTGCCCGCGCAAATCGCTGGCGTTGGCTGGGGTAAGCGCATCGAGACGACAATCGATGGTGGTGACGCCCAGTTTTTTGGCGGCGGCGAGGTCACGCGGAGGGATGCCGCGGTTCCAGACCAAGGGGAGTTGCGGCAGCAGACGATGGGCGAGCGCGAGCACGTCGAGATCGAAGCAGAGCAGAAAACAGCGGGTCAGTCCGCGCTGGCGTAAGGCGGTGGTGACAGCTTTGACCATTGCGTGGCTGCGCTGGCGATCACGCGGGGGTTTGAGTTCTAATAAAAGATCGCAGTGGCCGTGATAGCGATCGAGCAGGGTGGTGAAATCGGGCACGCCTTGGGCGTGGAAACGTGCTGCTTTCCAGGTCCCGATATCGCAGCGGGCCAGATCAGCGCTGCGGCGGCGCAACAGCGGGGTCGAACTGCCAGCAAAGCGGCGCAGGTCGGCGTCGTGGCAGACCACGACCCCATCGGCGCACAGGCGTAGGTCACATTCAAAGCCGTCCGCACCAGCAGCCAATGCGGCATCGAAGGCAGCGAGGGTATTTTCGGGATGGGTGGCGCTTGCGCCGCGGTGGGCGATCAGACGCATGAGGAAATTTAGAGTGCGGCGATGTAACGGTCGGACCCGGTGCCGACCTTACGTTCATCGTAGACCAGATCGTGCGGCTCTTCGGTAGTGCCCGGTAGGGTTTTCAGCATGACCTGGCCGCGATTCCACAACGGTGTCGGCACACCCTGCCACCACCATGATTTATCGCTGTCGCGATAGCGCCAGGTCGGCGGGCGGCGTTTGCGATAATCGTCTTCGGTGACCCCAATCAGGCCATCAGCGCTGTACGGATCGCGGCACAACATAATCAACCAATGCTTAAGACTGCCCGCTTGGGCAGGCGCAAAGGTGATCCGATGAGTGGCCAGCCAAGACATGAGGGTCTCACCCTAACGTATTCCGCGGGCGTTCGCAAACCCTCGTTTCTTACCCCCTAGGGCTGGGGGGTCCATTCGAACGCCCCTATATCCATTGGACCGTGGGTGGGTCGTTCACGATGCCCGCCAGTCAGTTTTGGTTCAAAGATGTGCGCTGGGCGCTGGCGGAGGGGGTGATCGGCCCGCAGTACCGCGATTGGCATAGGAATTGCGGTCCATTCCAGTCCGCCATCACGAAAAGGCGCAGGTGCGTCGTCGCGCAGACGCCAATCCGAGCGCACCTCGCGCACTGGCGGGAGTTCCCCAAAGCCGCCCACAGTCACTGCGCGTGCGCCCGCTGGCGCCGAGTAACCGAACGGCAGCCAGCACCCACCGACGAAATCCGGTCCTTGCGGACCACGCCCGTGCCGGGCCACCAGTTGTCGGCCGCTGCCGCCACCACTCGGGTCGACGATCAGGCAATTGACCAAGGATACCCGCGATGCGGGGGCGCCGAGGTCGATCAGCGGGCTGACCGCGCCGTGGACCAGTGTGCACTGCAATAGCCAGGTTGGGGTTTGGCGCTTACTTTTTTTATCTGCGCCGACGCGCATGACGCCACGTGCTGCCGGCGTGTCGGTCGCTTTGGCCAACACGCTGCCCAGAATAAAGGCATAGCCGCCGTCGCGGTCGGTCACGCCGGCGGCATCGAGCAGATCCAACTCATAATCAGCTCCACGTTGGATTACGCAGGCCTCCACCAGTAGGCGATGATTGCGACTTCGGATATTGGCGCCGAGGAGACTGTCTTCGCTGCGGCAGCCGAGTAGGCGGGCTTCATAGCCGCCAAGATCGGCATTCATTCCGTTGTGATGCAGATGGCAGTCTTGGATGAGAAAGTTGCGCATTTGCGCCGCGTCGCCGCTGGTGCGCACACCGCAATCATTGTCGGTCAACACACACGCGGTGATGGTGCAGCGGTCCGCTCCGAGAATTTCCACCGCCGCGGCGCTGGTCTCGGCATTATCAGGAGCCCGGGCCCCGCTGAGGTGCAAGGACTCGACCGTGCCTCCGTGTGCCTCGGGTCCGAACGTAATTAAGCTGCCGGGGCGAGTGGGATCGCCACGGATGCGCACCAGTTCATTCGCGCCGGCCTGACCCCCGCGCAAGGTGATGCCGGGCAGGTCGATGCGCAAATTGCCGACGACATAGGGCTCGCCGTCCGCACGCGGATGGATGAGCAGGGTGTCGCCCTCTTTGAGGGCTTTGAGCCCATCTTCGATACGTAAAAAACCCCGCCCCGCGCCGACAATGACATCGGCAGCCGCGAGCGGACCTAGCAGGCAGAGGAGAATCAGACAGCGGCGCACGGTGGCACCTTAGCAGCGCCAAGGCTGGGGCCAGGGACGGCCGTGGGTGGCTTCCGACAGTGGGTGGTACGTCGTCAGGGGGGGCTTGCCCCGGCACCAATGTTCGATAGTGTTCGATTTACCAGAATGAAACATCGCTTCGCCATTGACCGCCAGGCCGAGCTGAAGCGCCTCGTCGCTGACGAGGGCACCGTGGCAGTTGGTGTCTTGGCTGACCGCCTGGAGGTCAGCGAGATGACCGTGCGCCGCGATTTGCGCGAACTCGAAGGACAGGGTGCCCTGGCGCGGGTGCATGGCGGCGCGGTAGCAGGGGCCTCGCTACGCTTCGGCAGCCGTCTCGCCAAGCATCAACGCGAGAAGCAGGCCGCGGCGCGCAAATTGATTGAACTGGTGCCCGCGCGGGGGGCGATTTATCTCGATGGCTCGACCACCATCTATCATTTCGCCGAGGCCCTGGCCAAACGCGATGGGCTGTTGGTCGCTACCAATAATCTTGACACCTTCCTGCGCATCTCCGCCTATCCTGGTCTGGAGGCGGTGCTCATCGGTGGTCAGCTTAACCGCGAGACCGACAATTTTATCGGCCGCGCCGCCCAGCGCGTGCTCGACAGCTTAGCCTTTGATGTCGCCTTTTGTTCGGCCTTTGCCTTAGATGAAATGGTTGGACCCAGCGAGCCCGCCGTGGCCGATGCGGAAATAAAAGAAGCCGCCTGTTCGCGCGCCAGCCGCGTGTGCGTGGCGGTCAATCAGCATAAACTCGGCAGCAGGGTCCCCGGTTCGTGGAATTTCCCACGCGAACGCGCGGTGCTGGCCACCGATCTACCGCGCACCGATCCCCGCCTGCATCCCTACCGCGACCGTTTCGCTTCCATTATCTGACCCAGAGACTCTATGCCCACCGCGATTATTCTGCCCAAGCAAGGCAACAGCGTCGAATCCTGCGTTATCAATAAATGGCTGAAAAACATAGGTGACACGGTCGCAGAGGGCGAACCCATCTGCGAAGTCGAAACCGATAAAGCCTCGGTCGAAGTCCTCGCTACCGCCGCCGGCACTGTTCTGGCGCTGTTCGCCAAAGAAGGCGATGATGTTCCAGTGATGACGGCAATTGCTGTTATTGGCGCCGCAGGTGATGATATTTCTGCTTTGGCGCCAAGTTCTGGAGCTGCGGCGTCTGTGCCGGGTGCAGCGTCTGCTGGTAGTTCGGCGCCAAGTGCTTTGTCGGCGCCAAGTCCTAGGTCCGAGGTCCTAGGTCCGAAGTCCTCGCAGGGTTCCGCGCATGCGGGAGCGAGTCCTCGTGCACGTGGGTTGGCGCAGGACAGGGGCGTGGATGTCCTGGCACTTGGCGGCACTGGGCCGGATGGCCTCGTCATCACCCGTGATGTCCAAGCCGCTCCGCGGATGACGCCCGCCGCCCAGGGCATGAGTGGACATATTCCTGCAAGCGGCACTGGCATCGGCGACCGTATCACCGCCGACGACCGTACCCGCGCTCTCGGGACCTCGGACCTAGGACTTCGGACTTCGGACCCTGCCGCGCGCGAAGAATTTAAAGATATTCCAGTCAAAGGCGTCAGGAAAATTATTGCTGAGCGTATGCGGGCGTCTTTGTCTGGTGCTGCGCAATTAACGTTGAATGCGGTGGCCAAGGCGGATGCACTACAGGCGTGGCGGGCGAAGGCGAAAACGCGGGCGGAAGGTTTGGGTCTGCCGCCGATTACCATTAATGATCTGATTCTGTTTGCGGTATCGCGGGTCTTGCCGCGTTTCCCGGCGGTGAATGCGCATTGGCGCGGGGATACCATTCGCCAGTTCCGCGACGTGCATTTGGGCATGGCGGTGGATACCGAAAAAGGTTTGTTGGTGCCGGTGCTGCGCCATGTGCAGGCCAAGTCGTTGGCGACCATTGCCGTCGAGGCCAAAACCCTCGCCAAAACCTGTCAGGCCGGAAAAATCACCCCAGAGGCCCTGCAGGGATCGACCTTCAGCATTACCAATGTGGGCGCCCTCGGCATCGAAAGTTTCACCCCGGTGTTGAATACGCCCGAGGTAGCAATTTTGGGCGTCGGCGCGATCAGCCTGCGTCCTTACGAAGGCAGTTCCGGGATTGATTTCATCCCCAGCCTGCACCTCAGTCTGACCTTTGATCACCAGGCTTTGGATGGCGCCCCGGCGGCGCGCTTCCTGCAGGCGCTGGTCCAGGCCATCGAATCCATCGACGTTCTTTTGGCGCAGTAATTTCCATGACCACGACTTCTGCACCTGCGTCATCTTTTGATCTTATCGTCATTGGCGGCGGCCCCGCCGGGTATGTCGCCGCTGAGCGCGCCGGGGCGCACGGCAAAAAAGTACTGCTGATCGAACGGGAAGCGCACCTCGGCGGGGTGTGCCTGAATTGGGGCTGCATTCCCACCAAGACCCTGCTCAACAGCGCTAAGGTATTTTATCAGGCGACGCATTCGCGCGAACTGGGCATTATCGTCGAAGGCGCTGCCTTTGATCTAGCGGCGGCGCAGAAGCGTAAGCAGCAGGTGCAAGACGGTCTGCGCAATGGTATTCGCGGCCTGATGAAAAAATACAAAGTCACTGTGGTTGCAGGTGAGGCCCGGCTTGCCGGTCGTGGTCAGGTCGCGGTCGGCGACGTGCAGTATATGGGCACGGACATTCTTATCGCCACCGGATCACGCCCAGCCAAGCCACCGATTCCTGGCGCTGATCAAAAGCACGTCGTCGACTCCACCGGCATTTTAGGCCTGACCGCCTTGCCCAAACAACTGGTCATCGTCGGCGGCGGCGTCATCGGGGTGGAATTCGCCTGCATTTTCGCCTCTGTCGGGGTCCCGGTGACGGTCATCGAATTATTGCCGGAAATAACCCCCGGCATCGACCTGGCTGCCGCCAAGCTGCTGCGCAACGAATTGACCGCCAAGGGCGTACAGTTTCATCTCGGCCATAAAGTCGCGCGCATCGACGCCGACGCGGTGGTCCATGTCGACGCTGCGGACAAAGAACAACGCAGTGCTGCGGATCTGGTCCTGGTCTGCGTCGGGCGCACACCGAATACCCAAGGCCTGGGGCTGGAAGCAGCCGGCGTCGATACCCAACGCGGCAGCATCGTGACGGATGATCGCTGCCGCACCAACGTGCCCGGCATCTGGGCCGCGGGGGATTGCACCGGCAAACTCATGCTCGCGCATGTCGCTTCGCGCCAGGCGGAAGTCGCCGTCGACGCCATCTGTGGTGGCCACGACCGGATGCGCTGGCGCGCCATTCCCAGCGTTATTTACACCAGTCCCGAAGTCGCCTGCGTGGGTCTCAATCTCGCCCAGGCCGAAAAAGAAGGCATCCCGGCCCAGCAGGCGTCGTGGCCCTTGGCCGCGAACGGCCGCTTCTTGGCGGAAGGCAGCAGCAAGGGTTTGTGTCTGGCGGTCTTTCATAAGCAGACCCGACAATTGATCGGCGTTACTCTGGTCGGTGGCAGCTGTTCCGAAATGGTCGCTGGATTTGCCACCGCCATCGAAGCCGAATTACGTGTCGATGAACTCACCCAGACCGTGTTCCCGCATCCGACCGTCAGCGAGGCTGTGCGCGACGCGGCGTGGACGCTGCGCGAAGCGGCGACGGCGTCGTAATCGCCGCAATCCAACACTGTCACCCCCGATTTCTGCACCCCGAGCGACCATCCTATGCCCAAAAATCAATTCATCGATCCCGCCGTCGTCCGCAAGTCGGGCAGCATCCAGGCGCCGGCGATTCCCTTGTGCGCGTATGACCGCAAGTTTGCCGATGAGCGCAAGGTCTACAGCGACCGGCAATTATTCGGTATTTTCGAAGACATGGTCCTGATCCGTGAATTCGAAACCATGCTGCACAAGATCAAGATGGAAGGCGGCTATGAAGGCATCGCTTATGAGCATCTGGGTCCGGCCCATTTGAGCATCGGCCAAGAAGCAGCGGCAGTCGGTCAGTCGTTGAATTTGGGCATTGAAGATCACATTTTCGGCTCGCACCGCAGCCATGGCGAAATTCTGGCCAAAGGCATGTCGGCGATCCGCACATTGCCGGATGACCAACTCCTGCAGATCATGAAGGACTTCGACGGCGGCTCGATTCTGCGCGTGGTTGAAACGGGCGGGGCAGCGTCGGTCAAGGAACTCGCCATCGACTTCTTGGTCTATGGCGCCCTGGCTGAGATCTTCGCCCGGCGCACCGGCTTTAATAAAGGCCTCGGCGGCTCGATGCACGCCTTCTTCACCCCGTTCGGCATCTACCCGAACAATGCGATCGTGGGCGGCAGTGCCGACATCGCTATGGGCGCGGCGCTGTTCAAGCGCGTGCGCGCGCAAAGCGGTATCGTGGTCGCCAATATCGGCGATGCCTCCATCGGCTGCGGTCCGGTGTGGGAAGCGATGAATTTCGCCGGCATGGATCAGCTGCACCAGCTGTGGGACGAAGCGCATCGCGGCGGCCTGCCGGTGGTGTTCAATGTGATGAACAATTTTTACGGCATGGGCGGCCAGACCGCCGGTGAAACCATGTCGTATGGCGCCCTGGCCCGCATCGGCGCCGGCATCAATGCTGACGCCATGCACGCCGAACGCGTGGATGGCTATAATCCCTTAGCCGTCGCCGATGCCTATCGCCGCAAGCGCACGATTCTGGATCAGGGTCGTGGCCCGGTGCTCTTAGATGTGCTGACCTATCGCATCAGCGGCCATTCGCCTTCCGATGCGTCGAGCTATCGCGACCGCACCGAAATTGAGGCATGGCAGAACGCCGACCCGATTGTGGCCTATGCGGCAACCTTAAAGACCGAAAAATTGCTGGACGACGCCGCTGCCGAGGGGGTGCGCGAACGGATCAAGAAAGTAATGATCAAGGGCTTGACCAAGGCCATCGATCCGAAAATCAGCACCCGTTTGGATCCCGAAGCCATCGCCGGCCTGATGTTCTCGAACAAGCGCAAATCGGCCCTGGCCGAAGGCCCAGCCGAAATCCTGCAGCCGCTGGCCGAGAATGTCCGCGTCAAACAGATCGCCGGCAAAGTGCGTAGCCTGGTCGGCCAAGAGAACGTGCCCAAGGCCAAGCAGTTCACCGTGGCCGACGGCATTTTTGAGGCGGTCGCGCACAGCGCGGTCACCGATCCGACTCTGGTCATTTACGGCGAAGAAAACCGCGACTGGGGTGGTGCGTTTGGTTGTTACCGCGGGCTCACCGAATTGCTGCCCTATCATCGGCTGTTCAACAGCCCGATCAGCGAAGGCGCCATTGTCGGGTCGGCGGTCGGCTACGCTTTAGAAGGCGGCCGCGCCTTGGTCGAGCTGATGTATTGCGACTTCCTTGGTCGCGCCGGCGACGAGGTGTTCAATCAGCTCGCCAAATGGCAGTCGATGTCGGCGGGCGTCTTGCAGATGCCGGTGACCCTGCGCATCTCGGTCGGCAGCAAATACGGCGCTCAGCATTCGCAGGACTGGGTCGCCTTGTGCGCGCACGTTCCTGGGTTGAAAGTCGCTTTCCCGGTGACGCCGTACGATGCCAAGGGCATTTTGCACAGCGCCCTGACCGGCAGCGATCCGGTGGTCTTCTTCGAAAGTCAGCGCTGCTATACCCAGGGTGAAATCTTCGCGCAGGAAATTCCCGAAGCGCCGTATGTCATCCCCGAAGGCGAACCCGCCTGCCGTCGCACCGGGGCCGATGTCACCATTTTAACCATCGGCGCCACGCTCTACCGCGCTTTAGAAGCGGCGAAGATCCTCGAAGAGAAATACGGTATTTCCGCCGAGGTCTGGGATGCGCGCTGGGTCGTCCCGTTTAATTATCAGCCCATCGTCGATTCGGTGAGAAAGACCGGACGTCTGTTGGTTGCCAGCGATGCCTGCGAGCGCGGCAGCTATGCCCAGACCATGGCGTCCACCGTCGGCCGCGCGGCCTTCGGCCATCTTGATGCTCCGCCGGTCGTGGTCGGTGCGCGCAATTGGATCTCGCCCTGCGCCGAGATGGAAAACGATTATTACCCGCAAGCAACGTGGATCATCGACGCCATCCACGAAGGACTGCTGCCCTTGCCTGGTCATCAGCCAACGACGAATCAGAGCACCTTGGAAATTCTGCGCCGCGCCCGCCTGGGCGTGTAAGCGACTCGCAGGCGATGGAACAATCCCACCGGGGAGTGACCCCTCGGTGGGATTGTTCTTTTATAGGTATTTGCGGATGCGGGCGTCCATCTCAGCCTGATCGCCGGTGAATGACTGTAAGGCAGCGAGATTGAGCAAGGTATCAATTGCGAGTTCGCCGCTGGCGATTCGTTTGGCCCAGGTCGCGTGTTTGGGAATCTTGCCATCTTTACTAATCGTGGCGATTTCAGCGGCGGTCAGCAGCGGGAATATATCCGGATAGCCGGCGGTGGCTAGGCGATCAACCAATTCCTGCGGCGTTTTCGGCGGGCGTTGGTCCAGGTCCTTGGCGACGTTGGCCAAGCCCTCAGGGATATCCCACAGGGTGTCTATGCGCAGAGCCTTTGAATCCACGCCACTGGCAAAAGTCACCTGTGGATCGCTGGCGATTTGATTCTTCAGAGGCGCTGATAATTCTTTGGTCGCGTCGGCGGCGACCTTGGTCGGCATGGTGTAGACATCGATCCCGGCTAACGCGGCGACCTGATCAGCGGAGCGCAGGCTGGCGGCGATATGTTTGGTGCGTTTGCCGGCGACGGCGGTCACCGTACGCTGGCTGGCGAGCATGGCTTTTTCGCCTGCATTTTCCCCGTCGCCGAGTTTATTGTCAGCGATGTATGCGTTGATGCGACCCAGGAATACATTCACATACGCGGGCGTGGCAAATGCCGCAGTGAGATGATTTTGGCGGGCGCTGAATCCGAGGGTGAAATTCACCGCGATGCCCTCACTGGTCAGGGTGCGGGTGGCCAGCAGTCCCGCTGGAGTCAGCGGTAATTTGACGATGAAATGCGTGGGCGATATCGCGTGGTAGCGCCGCGCGTAATGCAGCGAGCGCTCCAGATCGTTGGCAAGGTCGGTGTGTAATTCGACCGAGACTTTGCCGCCGAATCGATGGACCAAGCGCAGGCCGTGTCGCGCATTGAGCAGAAAGGCCAGTTCGATGACTTTGAGTTGCGGATCCAGATCGGCCAATTCTTTGGCGGCGCTGGTGATGATCTCGTCGTAGAGACCCTTTTGCACTTCTTTGTTGAGCAGGGTATTATTCGTGGTCAGGGCGGTGAAGTCGCTGGTGTACAGCGGCGCAGCTGCTTCTAAGTCGCCGGTGTCCAACCATAATTCGCTGCCGAGTGTGCGGAGGTCCGCCCACAGCGGCAGCGAGGCCGGTAAGGGCGGAGGCGGGGTCATATCCAGGCCGGCCTGGGCCAGATTGGCCACGCGAGCGGCTCGTTCGGGGGAGAGCATTTTTTGGGCGGCGGCGGGCATGGGGGGACTCCTGGTTCCGCGTGCAGGGTTGGTAGCGGGCGCCAAGGGTCAATGCATGGCTGGAGATTCTGGGGCAAAGTGGTTGCCCAAGCCGGCCGCAGATGCTTGGCAGCATCGTCGCTGGCCTCGCAGCGGATATCTCTAGCATGTCCCTCTATGATCGAGACCGCCCCCATGTCTAGCAAAGCGCTCGCACGCCTGCGCGATCTGCGCCACGTCGGTGAACTCACCGAGGCGGACGGCGTCGCGCGTGGCCTTAAATGGATCGAAACCGTTCATGGCGCCCAGCAGGCATCTGATCACATCCGCCTGATGCTGTTGCTGGATGACGCCGGAAAAGTGGTCGAAGCGCGCTATCGCACCCTGGCCACTGGCGCGCAACTGGCGTTGTACGACTTGCTCGTCGAACGTCTCGAAGGCGCACCCCTGACCGACGCGACCGCGTTGACACCGAATCGCCTCGAAGGCGAATTGCGCGATGATCCCGCGCGCCCAGTGCTTGATCTCGGCGAGGCCGGTGCCCAACCATTTTACGTGGTGCGCAAAGCGCTCGAGCGCCTGCATGGCGTGGCGGCCGCATCGACCGAGGCCAAGCCCACCGCGACCGGCGCTGCGGCGCTGCCCTGGGCCGACATCGGCTTGTTCGAAAAAGTCCGCCGCATTGAAGGCGTGTTGGATGAGCACGTCCGTCCCGCCCTGGCCTCTGACGGCGGCGGCATGGATTTGATCGACCTCAGCGGTGATCAGCTCTTTGTCCAATATCACGGGGCTTGTGGCTCGTGCTCCTCGTCGGTTGGCGGAACCCTGCAATTTGTCCAGGATTCCTTGAATAATCACCTGGGCACGCAGTTGGCCGTGCAGGTCAGCGGCTACGACGAGGCCGAAGAGAGTCCGTCGCTGATTTAGGGTAAACTCGGGTCAGGCCGTACAATTTCGGCTCTTCCCTTTTCAAACAGGCTCTCTAGCGTCCTTACCATGTCCCTCGGTTCGACCCTCATTACCAGCGCGCGAATTATTCGCATCGGCAGTCTCTGACCGATTTCCGCGCGCGTATGATCGTCCCCTGAGCGGGCCACCAGCGCGAGCGGTGGCCCGCAGTCATTTCTGGAACCTCCCATGACCCAGCTCGAAATCTACGACACCACCCTGCGCGACGGTTCGCAAGGCGAAGGGGTGAACTTCAGTCTGGCCGACAAACTGGCCCTGACCCAGGCTTTGGATCGCCTGGGTGTCGCCTATATCGAAGGCGGCTGGCCGGGCTCCAATCCCAAGGACGAGGCCTATTTCACCGAGGTCCAGCTCGCCAAGCGCAGCCACGCCAAGATCGCTGCGTTCGGTTCGACCCGGCATGCCAAAAATACGCCTGAGGCCGACCCCAATTTGAATAAGCTGGTCGAGGCCAAAGCCGATGTCATCACCATCTTCGGCAAAACCTGGGACCTGCATGTGCGCGATGCCCTGCGCGTCTCCCTGGAAACCAATCTCGAAATGATCGGCAGTTCGGTGGCCTATCTGCGCCAAGCCAGCGGCCGCCCGGTGTTCTATGACGCCGAACATTTCTTTGACGGTTGGCGGGCGAACCCCGATTACGCCATTGCTACAGTCACCGCCGCGCACGCGGCGGGCGCCGAGCGTCTGATTCTGTGCGACACCAATGGTGGTTCGCTGCCCGAACAGATCACCGTGGCGATGGCTGCGGTGCAGCGCGCCCTGCCGACGGCAAAACTGGGCATTCACGTCCACAATGATTCCGGCTGCGCCGTCGCCAATACGCTGGCTGCGGTCGCCGCAGGTGCCATCCAAGTGCAGGGCACCATCAATGGTATCGGCGAACGCTGCGGGAATGTCGATCTGTGCGCCGTGATCGCCAACTGCGAAATGAAGCTGAATCAACGCTGTCTACCGGACGGATGTTTATCCCATCTGACCGAAGTCAGCCGCTTAGTGTGGGAACGTGCCAATTTGGTCGGCCCGTCCAATCAGCCCTATGTCGGCAAATCGGCCTTCGCCCATAAAGGCGGCATCCACGTCAGCGCCGTACAACGCAACAGCCAGACCTATGAACACGTCGAACCCGAAACCGTCGGCAATACGCGTCGAATCCTGATCTCGGAATTGTCCGGGCGTTCCAATGTCCAGGCTAAGCTCGCCGACCGCTATCGCGAATTGAACGACCCCGACATCGTGCGCAAAGTGCTGGACGAAGTCGTCGCCAAGGAAAATGCCGGCTACAGCTACGAAGCCGCCGAAGGCAGCTTCGATCTGCTGGTGCGCCGCCACATCGGCACCTATTCACCGGCTTTCACCCTGCATCAATATCGTCTGCACGGCATCGGCACGCCGGGTACGGATACCCAGGAACCCGTCGAAGCGACGGTGAAACTCACGGTTGGCGGCAAAACCCGCCTCAGCGCCGCCGAAGGCAATGGCCCGGTCGATGCGTTATCACGCGCCCTGCGCGATGCGCTGGCCGACCACTTTCCAACTCTGGCCGACCTGCATTTAATCGACTTCAAAGTCCGCGTCGTCGACAGCCACGATGGCACCGCGGCCCAGGTCCGCGTGGTCATCGAATGGCGCCACGCCCACCGCACCTACGGCACCATCGGGGTCAGCGAAAATATCATCGCCGCGAGCTGGCAGGCTCTAGTCGAAGGCGTGGAATACGCCTTGGCGACAGCGACAACGACCATAACCGCGACCGCATAAGCGGAATGCCGCATTCCGGGTGAGGACTGCGCCGTCCCCGCATTTAGGGGGCACGGGGTTCCTCACCGGGATTGGCATAGCGATTCTGCTCGACTTGGTACTGGCGATCGTGCAATTGACGGTAGCGACCCGCATTGGCCATCAATTCTTCGTGGGTGCCGCGTTCGACAATGGCACCGGCTTCAAGAACCAGAATCTGGTCGGCGGCGCGAATAGTGGACAGGCGGTGGGCGATGGTAAAGCAGGTCCGCCCGGCTTGCAGCCGCGCGAGACCTTGCTGAATGGCGGCTTCGCTCTCGCTATCCAGGCTCGAGGTCGCCTCGTCCAGAATCATAATGCGCGGATTGGCGAGCAGCGCCCGCGCGATGGCAATACGCTGCCGTTGTCCGCCTGACAACTTGATGCCGCGCTCGCCGACAATGGTGTCATAGCCGTCGGGGAAACCGCTGACGAATTCGTCGCAGTACGCCAACTGCGCCGCTTCGATGATCTCACTTCGTTCGGCCCCGTTTCTCCCAAAGGCAATATTGTCGGCCACGGTACCGTCGAAGAGAAAATTATCCTGCATCACGACGCCGAGATGCGCCCGGTAATCAGCGAGGCGCAAGGTGGATAGATCGCGACCGTCGACCGTAATCATCCCGGATGCGGGGCGGTTGAAGGCCATCACCAAACTGACCAGGGTGCTTTTTCCTGAACCGCTCGATCCCACCAGGGCCACGGTCGAACCCGCAGGGACGGTGCAGGAAATGTCGCGCAGCACCGGTTGCCCGGAATTATAGGCAAAAGTGACGCCCTGAAAGATTATTTCACCGTGCACGGTTGGGCAGGGTAATCGCGTTGCCGCATCGGCGTCTTCCGTAGGCGACTCCAACACTTCACGAATACGATCGAGCCCGGCGAATGCCTCACTGACCTGGGTGCCGATGGAAGCGATTTGCACCACCGGTGCGGCCAAAAGACCGACGAAAACAGCATACGTGATCAAATCACCGGTCGACATGGTGCCCGCGATGACGGCGCGTCCACCCAGGGTCATCATCGCCACACCGACTACGGCCGTGACCAAGGTGGAAGCCGAGGTCAATGCCGAGACCCCGGTCATCGAGCGCCGCACATTGGCGAAGAGACGATCCACCCCGGCGGTAAATGCGCTGCGTTCGCGCTCTTCCGCGACATAGGCTTTGACCACCCGGATGCCGCCCAAGGTTTCGTTGAGTCGCCCGGTAATATCGGCTTGAATCTTGCCCCGTTCTCGAAAGAGCGGCCGCAAGCGGCTGAATGCAAACGCCATGGTGGCGCCAAACCCCAGGAGGACGACCAGAACGACGATGGTCAGGTGCCAATTTAACCAGAACAAGACGACTAATGCGAATGCCGCGGTCACCAAGCCACCAACCAATTGGACGATTCCGTTGCCGACCAAGTTACGAATCCCTTCCGCATCGGTCATAATGCGCGAAATAAGCTGTCCGGTTTGGTGGCTATCAAACCACGCTACCGGCAGGCGCAGGACATGATCCTGCACCCGTTTGCGCATATCATTAATGGCATGTTGGGCGGCAACGCCGAGCAGTTGTCCTAAGGCAAATCCCGCCACCGCCTGGATGACCGTGGCGGTACCTGCGGCTAATGCCAGCCACAGCAATAATTCATGACGACTTTTTCCGATGACCTCATCAATAAGCGGCTTCACCGAAGCGGGCAGCACCAGCCCGGCGGCTCGGCTGATCAGCATCAATCCCAGGCCGATGAGCAGTCGTTTGCGGTTGGCGACCAGGAGGTCGCGCGCTTCCCGCCAGACGGCAGAGAGCGTATATTTCTTTCGTTTCGGGGGTGGACTCATTCCCAAGGATAGCACGCACTCACGACGCCCGGACAAGGTGTATTTGTCGCATCTTGTTGGACGCAGCGAGTATTCATACCGCAGGTGTCGTTGGAATAGATCAAGCTATTCTGACGTATATCTGCTTCCCTTTCAGGATCCGCGTCCAATCCCGACTCGATGGCCAGCAAACCTGGCCGAGGCAAGCAAGCGAGATCGTGGCATTCGTCTGGATCGGCCTGCAGGTTACAATAAGGCAATGGCGGTTGCGATCACGGATCAGTGCGAGGCAGCATTTTATTCGACTCGGGCGTCGCCCGCTTGCCCGGCCGCGAATGCCTGGTCCGGCGATGACCAGCGGCCCGCGCACGGTCGCTTGGACGAAGCTGTCCACCAGGAAGCAAACACCGGATTCAGGCGTGGACCTCTGGAGCCACCCATAAGTAGTACTACTAAAATAAGAGCGGCGTCGATGCGGACCGGGATGAAGGAATCTTGACAGATGACATGTCTATTCTTATATTCCAACATAGGAATACTAGAGATGGACCTTGCTCCCGAACTTTTGCTACGCCTCGCCGATCGTTTTGCCGCCCTGGCGGACGTGCATCGGCTGCGCCTGCTGATGACGCTCAAAGAAGGTCCTTCCCGGGTCGCGGATCTGGTCGCGGTGAGTGGGCTGGCCCAGTCCAGCGTCAGCAAGCATCTGACCGTGCTGCGCCACGCAGGCTTGGTCGCGGTGGAGCGCATCGGCAATGAGGCGCACTACGCAGTGCGCGACGTGACTTTATTCCAACTGTGCGATCTGGTCTGCGGCGCCGTCCGCGCCCAAGTCGCCGCCGAAGCCGAAGCCATCGCGGCTTTGCCCGCGCAGTAGCCAAGCCCCTCTCCCTATTCTCTTTTTTAAGCCAGCCCGAAGGAATACCCATGACCACTGTTGACCCCCGTACCGTTCACGCCGCGCGCACCCAGGGCACGCCCTGTGTCTGCCTCGATGTGCGCACACCGTTGGAGCACCGCGAAGTGCACGCTGAAGGGGTGACCTTGCTGCCGCTAGACCGTTTGCACATCGATGCCGTGCAGGCGTTGCGCAGCAATAACGAACCCGTGTATTTATTTTGCCGCAGCGGCACCCGTGCCACCCAAGCACATGCGCAACTCAGCGCCGCCGGATTGACCGGATGTCATATTGTCGAAGGCGGCACTGATGCCTGGGCGGCCGCGGGATTGCCGGTGGTGCGTGGAAAAAAAGGCATGTCCTTAGAACGTCAGGTGCGCATCGCGGCTGGATTCCTGGTCGTGTTGGGCGTGGTCCTGGGTGCGACGGTGCATCCGTGGGCATTCGCCTTGTCTGCCTTTGTGGGGACCGGCCTGATGTTCGCGGGCATCACCGATTGGTGCGGGCTTGGCCTGGTCATCGCTCGTATGCCGTGGAACCAAGTAGGGGTCGGTGCATCCGCCCAAGCTGCTTGCTGTCCTGGCGAAAACACGAAGGCCTAAGCGCACGCCATGCTGGCAATTCTTATTGGTGGTCTGCTGACCGGCCTGGCGCTCGGATTGACCGGTGGCGGTGGCACCTTGCTGGCCTTGCCAATATTCCAACGGCTGGGTGGGTTTGACCTCGCCGTCGCGACAACCGCCAGTTTGGCGGCGGTGTCGCTGCTCAGTTTGATCGGAGCGTTGGCCCGCGTGCGGGAAGGGGCTACCCAGCCGCGCCTGGGCCTGTTATTTGCCGCCGCCGGTATGTTGGGCGCCCCGGTGGGGGCCTATCTTCATGGCCAGGTGCGCGAACCCGTGCTCATCGCGTTGTTCGCAGGCGTGGTCGTGGTGGTGGCCGGGCGGATGTGGCGGGGACCAATCGATCCGCCGCTGGCCACGACTCCGCGCACGGATGCAGTGGGTCCCGCATGCCGCTTTGCCGCCGACGGGCATCTGCATCTGACCACGCGCTGTGGCCAGCGTCTGGTTTTGCTCGGATTTGGCGTCGGGCTGTTGTCTGGACTGGTGGGCGTGGGGGGTGGATTCCTTGCCGTGCCCGCGTTGATGGCATTGACCGGGTTGCCTCTGCGCAGTGCGGTGGCGACCAGTTTATTGGTGGTGGGGCTTATTGCCGCATCAGGCTGGATTTCGCATCAAGTATTGGGCCATGGTGCCCCCGCACTGGTAGTGTTTGGTTTTGTTGGCGCGGGTTTGCTCGGACTGGGCCTGGGAACGGTATTGGTGCGGCGGATTCCAGCACCGCTGCTGCGGCGTGGATTTGCCCTGGTGTTAATCGTGATCGCGATCGCGAATTGCTGGCCCTTATTCCATCACTGAAGAGGAGGTTGCGATGATTCTTGAACAGCACTATTTGGCCTGTCTGGCCCATGCATCCTACCTGATCGGTGACGAAAAAACGCGCACCGCCTGGGTCATTGATCCGCAGCGGGATATTCAGGTCTATCTGGATCTGGCCGCGAGACATGGATTAACCATCACGGATGTCGCCCTCACTCATCTGCATGCAGATTTTGTCGCCGGCCATCTCGCTTTGCGCGACGCCGTCGGCGCGCGGGTGCATGTGGGCGCCCAGGCTGGGGTCGCTTATGATCATATTCCGGCGGCAGACGGCGATGCGTATACCTTTGGTGCGGTACGGATGGTCGCCTGGCACACGCCGGGGCACACTCCGGAAGGGGTGACCTGGCTGGTCTATGATGACGCGGTGGATGCCACTCGTCCGCGCGCGGCACTGACCGGAGATACGCTGTTCATCGGTGACGTCGGCCGCCCCGATCTGCTCGCATCAGCAGGCATGCGTGCCGAAGATCTGGCGGGAATGCTGTACGAATCCGTGCAACGCCTCTTGGGCCTCGACGATGCCGTCCTGGTCTATCCGGCGCACGGCGCCGGCTCGCTGTGCGGCCGCAATCTCTCTAAGCAGACGGTGTCGACCATCGGCGAGGAACGGCGTCACAACTATGCGCTGCAACCGATGAGCCGTGCCGAGTTCATTCACCGGGTCGCTGCCGAACAGCCGCCGGCTCCCGCGTATTTCGCCCATGATGTGGCCATGAATAAAGCCGATCATTCCACGCACGTGGCCACCTTGCAGGCCTTGGATATGCACGGCCTGCAGCAGGCGGTAATTTCCGGAGCACAATTATTGGATGTCCGCGAGGGCACCGCGTTTGCCGGAGGGCACCTGCGCGGGGCGATCAATGTCGGTATCGATGGTCAATTCGCGATGTGGGTCGGCGCCGTGCTCGATCCACGTCGTCCTCTGGTGATTATCGCCGACCCCGGCCGTGAAGAGGAAGTCGTCACCCGGCTGCGTCGCGTTGGATTCGACCGCGCTACGGGCTATCTCGCCGGAGGCATGGCGGCTGCGCCGCCCGAGCTGATCCAGACCTTGCCGCGATATGATGCCCACGCCCTCCGGGCCGCCTTGACTGGCCCCACCGCGCCGTTGCTCATCGACGTCCGCAATCCAGGGGAACGCGAGCAGGGCTTTATTCCAGGGAGTCTCGGCATCCCTCTGCCGAGTCTGCTGGCGCGTCTGGATGAGCTGCCGCCTGATCGCGAGGTGGTCGTCCACTGTGCCGGTGGCTATCGTTCCCTCATTGCCGCCAGCACCCTGGCCGCGCATGGACGGAAGGCGGCGGATCTCGTGGGTGGTTATGGGGCTTGGGAAAAATCGGCGCCGGTCAGTGTGGCTCATTCGGGTTCGTGAACACACATGGCCGGCGGCCCCCATTCTGTTGCTGCAATGATCAAGCTTGTGGTGATATTTTTTCGTATGCCCGTTCCCACTCGTCTGCTGCTGTGCCTCTGTTCTGTATTGTTCCTCAGCGGTGTACGTGTGGGAGGCGGATGGGCACTGGAGGCCGCGGAGAAACCAATGGCGTTACAGCCGTATCTGCTCCGGCTCGCGGCGAAATATCCAGTGCGTTTCGCCGTTGAGGTTGCCGCCGGAACCGAGCATCCGCTGCTGGCGGTGCGCGTGGTTCCCAGCGGGGAAACCTGGCCCGAGGTGGTTGCCGCTCTACGTCGCGATGTGCCTGGCGCTGCATGGATTGAAATTCCAGGGAGCCTGCCCGTGCTGATGATCCGCGAGCGCAGTCTGCTCGGGCAGAAGACCGCCATGGATGCAAGAGTAGAACCTTTGGCGTTCGCGGGTTCGCCGGGTGAATTGGTAGAACAGCTCAGTAAGCAGGTGCCGAATCTGAGCTTGCGCACGACGTTTGCGGCCAACGGCATTCTGATCGTGGACTGGACCAGCCAGGCGAAAATCACCCGTCCGGCAGGTACCGTTCGCGATGCGCTGAACGCGCTGCCACGGATGCATCGCGCAGCCATTCTTTGGCATGCGGAAGTCGCCTTGGATGGTTCGGCAAGAATCGCTTTTGGGGTAACATTGAAGCCCGCCGAGCCGAGCAAAAACCCCTGATGCTCGCAGATGTCTCGATCTCCTGCCCTCACGTCCGTTCGGCCTGGTCGCGATAGGCTCTTCTGGAGTAAGGCTGCCGACCTATGGCGCGTGCGGTCTCATTCTCGCCGATCAACTCGCCGATTGAGTCACGCCGGTGAGCAGAGATAGTTAGTGCATGCCTCACGATCCCGCAGTTGCCCGGTCGTATTGGTTCCCTGCCAAACGGTACGGCTGGGGCTGGGGCCTGCCGCGCACCTGGCAGGGTTGGGTGGTTCTGATCAGTTATCTGATGGGATTGCTGGTAATCGCGTTGACCAGCAATCCGGAATCGCATCCTGTTCGATTCGCCATCTTGTGGGTGGTCAGCACCGTGGTTTTTCTTGCCACCTGCTGGCGCACCGGTGAACCGCCGCGCTGGCGCTGGGGAAAACGCGACGACGATACCGCATCCTCATCCACGTCAGCGTGATGGAGGATTTGGTAGCCACGGTGCGCGTAATCGTGCTCAAGATGCCGCCGCATGGCTGGCGCGCATCGGTGTGCTGCCCCGGAAGCCTAGCCGTGCTGGGGCGACGGGGCCGAGTTCCGACGGAGACTCCCCGTGCCGGGCACGCGCGCTGCCGACCCTTGCCCGGTCCCGGCCTTCCCCGCGGCCCCGCCGATGTATATTTTCCCGACACCCCCAGCAGGACGATGCTATGTACCCGACCCAGATGACTGATCCGATCCGCGACGAAGTGCAGGAAATCGGTCTGACCCAACTGAAAACCCCTGCCGAGGTCGATACCGCCCTGACCAAGCCCGGCACCGCTTTGGTGTTCATCAACAGCATCTGCGGTTGCGCGGCTGGCGGCGCCCGTCCGGGCCTGTTCCTGGCGCTGAAAAAGACCACCAAGAAACCCGACCAGCTGACCACCGTCTTCGCCGGCGTCGACGGCGAAGCCACCAACCGCGCCCGCAGCCATTTCGCCGAGTACCCGCCCAGCTCGCCCAGCGCCGCCCTGCTCAAAGACGGCGAAGTCGTGTGGTTCCTGCACCGCCACCAGATCGAAGGCTCGTCCCCCGAACAATTGGCCGACCGCATCGCGCAGGCTTTTGAGGCGAACTGCTAGAGCGGCGATCAATGCTCCGCGATGCCGCTCGAAAAACTTCCACTGTTTCGTTGGCGATTTTTGGTCTTCTTGGGCTCGTGTTGGTTGGGGGCACGGCGTGGATGCGTTTCGAGCGGGCCTTTGGTCCTCGTGCCGCATGGGTTGACGTAGATGGTAACATATACTCTTCGCTTAGTGAAGTGGCTACGCAAGCAGCTAAGGTTTCCGAATTCACCGACAACAGCATTCAGTGGTGGGCGGTGGGGGCATTATTTACCACAACACTCTTTTTGATTTGGCTGTTTTGGCATCCCTTCGAGGAGTTGCAGTCACGATTAAGTAAGCGAGCGACTCTCCGCTGATCGACCGCACGAATAGTGCGGGTAGGGCGATTTGGTGGAAATCCACCGAAGCAATGAGCATTCGCAGCGATGTTTAGGTTTGCGCGGGGGTGGCCCACTGCGTCAAATGATCCTCGCGCACTCGCTGATACCAATCCGGATGGCTGCTGCGCGCAGGCAGATCGACCATAAATAGTGCTCCGTGCGAGGTACTCGGCAGCGCCATACCTCGCGCATCCCAAGCACCACTGGCGCACCACGCATCGGGCGCGGCGGTATTGCAAAAAGCTAACGGGGTGGCCCATTCCGCGGCACGGACGGCGCAGAGTTGTGGAATCAGGGTTGCTTTCACGCCGGGTTCGGGATCGACGCCCGCCATGTGCGCGATGACCAGAAATACATCGGCATCCGCCTGCGCGAGGGCGGCCATGACCGGCGCCGCGCGCAGGTCGTAACAAATCGCGAGACCCAGGCGCCAACCAGCATGGGCAATAACCACCGCGCGGGTGCCCGATTGGAAATGATCGCGGTCGCCAGGGGTCAGATGCCGTTTGTGATAACGTGTCGCGGACACCGCGCCGCCGATCACCGCATCGTTGGTCCACCCCGTCGGACCATGTTCCGCCGATCCCAAAACCAAGACCAGTCCCGCCCGTTCGGCCTGCATCAGCAGCGCATCCTCGGCCTCTGCCAGAGCACAGCGGTTCATATCGTTCAACCCGGCCCGCGCCGCCGAAGGATACCCACACAAACCACACTCCGGAGTCAGCAGCACCTGCGCTCCCGCCGCGACCGCCGCCCGAATCGCCGCCGCGATGACGCGCGCATTCACCGCGATATCCGCCGTCGCCACAAAGGGGGCCAAAGCCACCCGCAAGGCCAAGGCCGACTCGGTTTTCGCATGCTGTGCGTTATCCCCCATCTGACATTGCCTCGACCCCAATGCTCCCCATCCTGCCCCCGCCACAAGCCCCATGCCCCCCCCATTGCCCCACTCACCCGAGGACCCCCGTTCCCGGTTCTCGAATTGAGGACTTCGGACCTCGGACCTCGGACTTCGGACTTCGGACTTCGGACCTCGGACCTCGGACCTCGGACTTCGGACTTCGGACTTCGAGCATCGAAGACGTAGGACGCAGGACGCAGGACGCCGGACGGATGAACGCGAACCGCTCCATAACGCGAAACGCCAAACGTAAGAATGAAGAATAAAATGACCAATCACGACCGCTACGATTCCCCACTCTGCTCCCGGTACGCCTCAAAAACCATGCAGGCATTGTGGAGCGACAACCGCAAGTTCGGCACCTGGCGGCGGCTATGGTTGGAATTGGCAAAGGCAGAAAAGCAGCTTGGCCTTGGAATTACCCAGGCCCAGGTCGATGAATTAGCTGCGCATCTCGATGACATCGACTACGACCTGGCCGCCAGTGAAGAAAAGAAACGTCGCCACGACGTGATGGCGCACGTGCATACCTACGCTGCCAAGGCTCCGGGTGCGGCGGCGATTATCCATCTGGGTGCGACCAGCTGTTTCGTCACCGACAACACCGATTTGATCCTGCTCCGCGAAGGACTAGGTATGCTCTGCGCCGGCCTTGCCCGGTGTATTGATCGTCTCGCCCATTTCGCAACCACGCATCGCGCTCTGCCCACCTTGGGTTTCACCCATTTTCAGGCCGCGCAACTGACCACGGTCGGCAAGCGGGCAACGTTGTGGATCCAGGATCTGCTCATGGATTTACAGCGCCTGGAGCAGCTCCGCGATCAATTGCGGTTCCGCGGGGTCAAGGGGACCACCGGCACCCAGGCCAGTTTCCTCAGCCTTTTTCACGGCGATCACGCCAAGGTCGTCGAGCTGGATCGTTTGGTCACCACTGCGTTCGATTTCAAACAGAGCTACGCGGTGACCGGGCAAACCTATTCGCGCAAAGTCGATGCGGATATTCTGTTGGCCCTGGGTTCGCTCGGTGCCACGGGCCATCGCATCGCCACGGATCTGCGTCTATTGGCGCACGAAAAGGAAATCGAAGAGCCGTTTGAAAAGGATCAAATCGGTTCGTCGGCGATGGCGTACAAACGCAATCCGATGCGTTCGGAGCGCATTTGCGCTTTAGGCCGCCATTTGATGGCGCTGACCCAGAACGGCCTGCACACGTACAGCGTGCAATGGATGGAACGGACTCTGGATGACAGCGCCAATCGCCGAATCGCCCTGCCGGAAGCATTTCTCGGCGCCGACGCCGTGCTCGGCATTTTGCAAAATGTCAGCGAAGGCCTGGTCGTGTATCCACAGGTTATCCGTCGTCACATCGACGCCGAATTGCCGTTCATGGCCACCGAAAATATCATCATGGCCCTGGTCGAAGCCGGCGGTGATCGTCAAGAAGTCCACGAACGCATCCGCGTGCTCTCCCACGAAGCCGGCGCCGAAGTCAAACAGCACGGCCGCGACAACGATCTCATCGCCCGCATCCGCAAAGATGCCTTCTTCGCCCCGATCCACGGCAAACTCGACGCCCTGCTTGATCCAACCACCTTCATCGGTCGGGCACCAGAGCAGGTCGATACGTTCCTTGTTGAGGAAGTGCGACCGGCGTTGGTGCCGTATCAGTCGGTATTGGAAGGGGCATCGCATTTAGCAGTTTGAGACGCGTTAGTCCTATGTCCTATGTCCTATGTCCTCGATAGGGGTCACGGCATGCATCGGGAAAAATCAGGACAACCCCTTATTTCATCTGCCATCTTTCGCTGAGCCAGAAATAACATGCCTCTATTCGAGGACATAGGACATAGGACATAGGACATAGGACGCGAAAACGTCATCCTCAAGGAAGCGTCCCACCATACGCAGTGGTAATTCCGAAGATAAGTCTACACTTCCAATCCAATCGCTCACCGGAAACCAGAAATCCCATGGCCCTCACTTCAGACCAGTATCTGCGTTACGCCCGTCACCTGACCTTGCCGGAATTCGGTGAGGAGGCCCAGGAAAAATTGCTGCATTCGTCGGTGCTGCTGATCGGCGCGGGTGGCTTGGGTTCGCCCTTGGCCATGTACCTGTCGGCGGCGGGCGTGGGTCGGATCGGGATCATGGATTTCGATGTGGTCGATGTGTCGAATCTGCAACGCCAGGTGATCCATCGCACCCAAGACGTTGGCACTTCCAAGGCAAAGTCGGCCAAGCGGGCAATCAACGATCTCAACCCGGATGTCCTGGTCGAAATCTACGAAGAGGGCATTACCTCGGCCAACGCCCTGACCATCATCGCCAAGTACGATATCGTCATCGACGGCACCGACAATTTCCCCACCCGCTATTTGGTCAACGATGCCTGCGTCCTGTTGGGCAAAGTGAACATTTACGGTTCGATTTATCGCTTCGAAGGCCAAGCCACGGTCTTTGATAGCAAGAATGGTCCGTGCTACCGCTGCCTCTATCCCGAGCCGCCCAGCCCCGGCGAAGTGCCGAGCTGCGCCGAAGGCGGCGTGCTCGGCGTGCTGCCCGGAATGGTCGCGATGATCCAGGCCACCGAAGCGATCAAGGTGCTGACCGGGATCGGCCGCACTCTCGTCGGTCGGTTTGTGCGCTATGACGCGACCTCGATGTCCTTTCGCGAATTAAAGCTGCGCAAGGATCCGACCTGTCCGATCTGCGGACCGAATCCGACCATTCATGAATTGATCGACTATGAGCAATTCTGCGGCCTTAAACGCGGTGGCGAGGTCGGCGGTGCTGCGGCCGCACGCGAAATGAGCGTCAGCGAATATGCGGCTCTCCGTGAAACCGGTGCCGAGCACCTGTTGCTCGATGTGCGCGAGCCCTTCGAGCTCGGCATCTGCCAGATCGACGGCAATTGCAATATCCCTCTCGGCCAGCTACCCAATCGCCTCAGCGAATTGGCAGCGTGGAAAGACAAGCTGGTGGTCAGCCAGTGCAAGTCCGGCCGGCGCTCGTTGAAAGCCTTGGAAACCCTAGAAAAGCATGGGTTCACCAAGGTGGTCAATCTGAGCGGCGGCATTCTGGCCTGGGGCGAAGAGATCGATCCGACCATCAACGCGTATTGATCCGCATGCGTATTCTGGCCATCGGTGTTCTCGGATTCGGCGGGCTGGCCTTTCTGCCTGCGGCAGAAGATCTGTTTCCACTCGTGTTTGACTTCCGCTTCCGGGCCGGGGCCACGCCGGGATTATTGTACAGCGATGGCGCGAACGGCGGGAGCCACGACAGTCTCTTTGGCTATACCTGGGGCGCGCAAGGCACCATCCGCTATCGACTCACCCCGCGTTTTGGAGTGATGGGTTTGCTCGGTTTTCAGGTCAATGGCCATTATGGCAGCCATGGGGGACCCGAGCATCTCGATACGCACTATGTCGCGGGCGGCGGTGAGCTGGGCCTCGGCGTATTTTGGCAATATCGCCCGCGCGTGCATATTGAATTTCTGCCGTCGTATCAGCTCGCCAAAGGGAAAGTCACCGTCGAAGACGATAATGGCAAGAATACGGGGGATAATGGTCCCTATCAAGCCTGGGGCCAGAGCCTGGGCACTTTTCATACCGCTCCCAATGGCCTGCAGACCGGCCTGATGCTTGGGTGGTATGATTGGAGCGGAGACAGCAAGCTGAATGGCACCACCATTCGCCTGCGTGGCGCTGGTCCACAACTGACCGCGTCTCTCGGATATTCATTCTGACTCCTGCTCTGATCGCGGCCCTCGGGGTCGCCCGTCGGTGACCGCCGCTGGCCTCAACTGGGCAGATAGACACTCAAAAATGACTGCAATTCCAATAATTGCGCATGGGTCAAATGACTATGTTTCTCATGAATCTGCGAGGATTCCGCCCAAGCGCAGATGGTGCCTGGGGTCTGAATGACCGCGTGCCAGGCGCCGGGTTCGATGACGTACCAGGTCTGCGGCAGCATCGGCAGGGCGTTGATGTGATGCGGCACGTCATCGCGTCCGGCCAGACATAATACCGCCCGCCCTTGGCAGACGACGCCGGCCTGACGGCCGCCCTGATTGCAAGTGAACGTGGCGATGGTGCCGGGCATGCGGTCGGGAGTGGGATTGGTCAGACCCAATTTCCACCCCGCGCTGTCGCCTTCGGCGACCGACACATACCCCGGCGCACGTGAGCGCCCGACGACCAGCTGATCTTTGACCACCTGTTCGAGCAGAAACGGATTGCGCTGGACGGCGTGCGCCATCAGGCGGGCAATCACTTCGTTCATCGACAAACCGTCGGTGACGAGGTGCAGCGCGTCGTCGGCAATTTTCAGGGCGCCCACGGTGCGGTGCATGTCGCGTTCGTCGCGGCGGCGGATATCGCTGACCAACTGTGCATATTCGGGCAGGTCGGGACGATCGCGCCACTCTTCGAGTCGGCGACGGGCGCGCTCCTCGGGACTGGCATCAAGATAGACTTTCAGCTGCGCCTCGGGACAGATCACCGTGGTCGCATCGCGGCCTTCGACGACGGCATCGCGGCCGGTGACAATAGTCTGTTGCTGGGCGACCAGATGGGCCCGGCAGCGCGGATTATCGGCGACGCGAAAAATCAATTCAGTGGTCTGCGGCGAACGCACCCGATCCTTGGGCAGGGTCTGGCCATCCAGGCGTACGTCGCCCTGGTCATCGAAATCGATGGTGCGTTCGTGGATCCAACGCGCGCAGGCGTCGGCGTCCTCCATGCGGATGCCAGCGTCCATGAGACCGACGGTGGCGGCGCGATACATCGCACCCGTATCGAGGTGAAGCATACCCAGGCGATGAGCCAGGGTGCGGGTCACCGAACTCTTGCCAGCCCCAGCGGGACCGTCGATGGCAATAATCATGGGCTTGGCCAGGGCCTGGCCGCCGGGGCGGGTCATGGGCGTCAGCGTCCGGACTGTTCGGGCCGCCGTCCAGCGTCGGCTTGGGCCTCGGCTTGACGGTCGGCTTGACGGTCGGCTTGGCAGACAGCCGCGACCACAGCGGCCATGCGCGCAGCGTCTTTGACCCCCGGACTACTTTCGATGCCACTGGCGACATCGATGGCCCAGGGATGCACCGCGGCAATACCCGCGCCGACGTTGTCGGCGTGCAGTCCCCCAGCGAGAATCACCGGCACGGCAAAGGTCACCCCGTGCAGCAGCGACCAATCCCAGGCGACGCCGGTGCCGCCATGCACACCGGGGGGGGCGCGGTGATCTAGCAAGAAGCTATCGGCAGGATACGACCGCATGCGGGCAAGATCAGCCGCTGAGCTGACGGCAATGGCTTTGCATACCGGCACCCGCCGGCGCAGTTCGGCGGCGACTTCGGGCGGCTCATCGCCGTGCAGTTGCACCGCGGTGCAGCGCGTCGCGAGCAAAAGTTCTAAGACCTGATGCACATCAGCATCGACGGTGAGGAGGACCGGTGTGACGTACGCGGGGCAGCGATGCGCCAGCAGCGCGGCCTGATCAATGCCGATCCTGCGGGGTCCCTTGGCGAGATTGAAGCCGATCGCATCGACGCCCAATCCGACCGCCACATCGACATCGTCAACGCGGGTGAAACCACAGAATTTGATGCGGGTGCGCGCCATGGAGGCCGCAACCTTACGCGGGTTTCCACGGCGTGCACGCGGTGGTGATGGCGGCTGCGGCGGCGTGCAGGCGTGCTGCCAGGGCGGGGGCATCCACGGTGCTGATCAGGCCGGCCATCGCCAAGCCTGCGTAGGGCGGTCCGCCGACTGGCACTGCCAACGATGCGTGCGCGGTATCGGCGCGCAGCAGGCTCCAGCCGCGTCCGCGCAGGGCTTCGTCCTCGGGCCAGCGCGCCAACAGGACCCCAATACTCGACGTGCCCACCGGGTGCAGGCGGGTGCCCGCCAAACCCGTTTCCGCCGGCGCATCGCCAGGGCCATGCCAGAGATAGCACACATGATCGCGCCAGCGTACGCCCAGGGCGATCGTGCCACGCAGATCCGCGAGCCCGCGGATGACCGGCAGCGCCGCCTTCAATAAGGGCGAGCCGCCCAGGGTCAGCGCCGCCAACACATGGATGCCCGGCCCCGGTCGATAGCGCCGTCCCTCGGTGCGCTCGGCCAGCCCCAAGTCCGCCAAGGTCCCCAACAGCCGATGCACTTTGCTGGGATCAAATCCCAATTCCCGCGCCAGATCAATCGACCGTACCGTTCCCTCTGCACTCGCCAACGCCTCGAGACAGGCAAGGCCATGAATCAGCGATTGATTGGGTTGGGCAGGCATATTCTTACTTTTCGTGAACTTGAACGGTTATGAGTGGCTTGACGTTGACCAGGCATTATTCGCTTATCAGGTGTCGTCCTAGGTCCTATGTCCGAAGTCCGAGGTCGGGGCCTCTGGACGGTGTTCGGGGTTGCGCTCACCCCGTTGTGGGGGCAGCGGAATAGTCACCTGTCCGATGTCCGAAATCCTAGGTCGGGTCCTATGGACGATATTCGGGGTTACGCTCACCTCGTCGTGAGGTCAACGCAACGAGCAGAATCAATCGTGTACACAGAGATATTCGGGACCTCGGACCTAGGACTTCGGACATAGGACCTAGGACCTAGGACATCAAGGCAAATGAACGAAGTTCATTTGCCTTGATAAAGACGCAACGCCAGAATTTCCGGCAAACCCGCCTGGCGGATCTTATTCGCGGCGGCATCAATGTCGTATTCGACGCGACGGATGGTCACCAGTTTGGTGTCGCTGTCGAAGAGGGCGAAGCTGGCTTTGTTGTTTTCGTCGCGGGGTTGGCCGACCGAGCCGGCGTTGACGATGACCGAGACTTCTTCGTCGACCGGGATTTCCTGGTCGAGGGTGTAGGTGATCGGGTCGGTATCGAAAAAGCCGACCGGGACGTGGCTGTGGCCCAAAAAGCCAAGCTGCGCACCAAGGTCGCGCAGTGAGGCGAAGCTCTGCTGGGCGTCAAACACGGTCTGGATGTAATTGAATGCTTCCGGCTGATGAAAAGTCCCATGCGCCACGGCGAAGTGGTCATAGGTCAAGGTCAGGGGCAGATCAGTGAGAAAAGCCTGATGCGCATCGTTGAGCTGGTCTCGGGTCCAGATCGCGGCGGCCTTGGCATAGGCGTTGAAACAATCGATAGACAGCTTGCCGACCGCGGCCCAGTCATGGTTCCCAGCGATGACATCGCAGCCCAGGCCCATGATCCGTTCGAGACAGGCAACGGGTTCGGCGCCGTAACCGACGATGTCGCCGAGGCAGACGATTTTATCGACATGCTCAGCCTCGATGGCCGCTAGGACGGTCTCGAGCGCTTCGGTGTTGCCATGAATGTCGCCAAGGAGGGCGTAACGCACGTAAAGGCTTTCGATACCGGTGACTAGGAAATGTCCTGACGGGCAAACACGGCGAGGCCGAGAAGGCCACATCCTGCACAGCACAAGAAGGCATACAAGACAGTGAGCAACCCATACCCCAGGGTCAGGGGCTGCGTTGCCAGCTGCAGCGCATCGTCGACGTTGAACACCGCCAAAGCCGGAATGATCACGGCTCCATACAGGCCCAGGCCGGGCAACAAATGGCCCGAAACGAAGACCGCAAAGCAAACCAGGATGTTGGCGATTAATGGTATACGCAGGGCCAGGACCGCAGCGAGCATGGTGGTAATCGCGGCATGGCACAGGGCCAGGACATGGGCGCCGGCCAAGCGCGCCCACGGCACCCACAGCTCATCGCTGAAACCATGGCTGTGATCGTGACCACGGTCCTCCCACTCCGTCCACAAAGCCAACAGCAGGACGCCGACGTGCGCGGCGACGATGACCAAGCTCGCGCAGACCACCACGATCCAGATGCCGAGGGCCTTGCCGAAGATGTAACTGCCACGCGAGAGCGGCTTGGCGAACAAGGTCAGGGCGGTGCGGCTGGCGAGTTCATCATGGATTGCGGTGCTTGCTTGCACGGTGCCCAGAAACAATCCGGCCAAGACCGCAACCGCCACTCCGGCCGTGCTGAGCATGCGCACCCGGTCCTGGGTCTCGAAATTGAACATGCCAAACGCGTAGCTCAGCCCGATCAGGCCGACCGACAGACCCACGGCCAGCCACGTCAGCGGCTGGCGCAAACCATCGGCAACGGTCATCCGGGTGAGGGCAAGCAGGGCCATGACTGCCGCAGGTTCTCGGGCTGCGCACTCACCACAAGGCCTGCTTCGGCTTGTTCCATCGGGCAGCGTCAGCAGGCAAGCGCAACCGCACGGGAGTGACGTGTGAACGGGGCAGCCAAGGTGTTCTAGAACGGCGCTGAGCGTGGTTTTACCGTCGTCCTTGTGCGGAATCCCCCGACGACCCATGGAGTCGCGCTCGTGCGCCGCTGCGCACGTCAAACCAGTTGGGTGCAAGTCTCAACGCAAACAGCGGTTCCTGTTTGGAACCAGAATCCAAATGCATGCGCCGCGGGGTGCGTGCGGAGCGCAGAAGGCCGGGCATGAGGAGGCGGTAGGATGACGAACGTGTTTCGGCCTGGAGTCTTCGGCGAGTCTGCTACCGAATGACGAAGCTGGTGGCGGTGAAACGCTGCCGTGATCACGCGCAGAACGGTTGGCGTGATGATGATGCTCTGGGTGGTTGGCGACCGCATGCTGATGAGGGCTTGGCGTGTTCAGGCGGAAGATCTACGCGCGAGTGGGCACAGCATTGCCGACCCCGGCGTTCTGCAGCTCATTCAGCAGTTTCTGACTGCGGGCGTGCTGCATGAACCCGGTTTGGCCGGGACCCCGCACGGCGGAGTAATCAGTCCCCTGCTGGCGAATATCTATCTCAACGGCCTGGATCATGCTCTGCATGCCCAGGGCTTTGACATGATTTGCTACGCCGATGACTGTGTCATCTGTTGCCCCACGGCCGCTGCTGCGCAAGCAGCGTTCATTGTGGTGCGGCAGTGGACCGATGCGCACCGGCTGACCCTGCACCCAGAGAAAACAAGCACAGTCGACCTGACGCACCAAGGCGCCTCGATCGACTTTCTCGGGACAGGGATTCAATCACACCAAGTGGCCGAATGCCTTCTTTGCCAACCTGCAGCTGGTTTCACGTATCAGTCTGTAGGAACAGAACCCGGTCCGGTCGGGCACACCCCGATCGGTCCCCGCCAACTGGAGAGCCGTGTGCGGGAGAACCGCTCGCACGGTTCGGAGGGAGGGGTGGCCCATTCGGGCCATCCCTACCCCTATCGTGTGGGCCGTTCGTACCGCGGGATTTTTACCCATCGCCGCCTTATCTTTGCTCAGCTCCGCGCATTTCCCTCAGCATGTCGCTGGGGCGCCACGGAGCGCGACTCCATGAGTCGCAGGGGAACGCAGATCACAGGATTATCTGATACAGAAAGGCAAGCTCTGTGCCGCTCCACCACGGCATGAAATAAACAAATTATTCGCCCCGACGTAACAATAAACTGACGTCGCGCTCGGTGCCAGCGCGGTCGCGTACGGTCAGCGGCAGATGATCGCCGATCTCCAGGCCCATCAGAGCACGCAGAAAGTGGACTCGCTTTTCCAGGCGCAATGCGCCCGAGGCAATGAGCAAATCGCCGGTCTGGATACCCACTTCGGCGGCACTGCTGCCCTTATCGACCTGGTCGACGCGCAGGCCGTTGTCGACCTGACGGATAGTCAGGCCGTGCCAGACCTGACCAGGAATCGGCATGCGGGCGAGCAGCGGATGCAGGGTCACGTCGACCCCGTCGCGTTTGACGATGACCTCCACGCTGCACTGGGGGGTCCACGGCAGGCTGGCGAAAAGTCCCAGCGCGGTCGCGCTGGTGATGACGGGACGGTCGTTGATGCGCACCAAAACATCGCCGACGTGGAATGAACTATCCGCAGGCACCGCGGTCACCGTGACTCCGCCGGCTTCACCGGCGATTTCCAGGCCGACAGGAATGCGGGTATGGTGCACATATCCGCCCTCGGCGGCGGCCAGGAGCGGAATGAAGGCAGCCAATTGCGGACTGGCGATGGCCAGACCGACTCCGCTATTGATGCGCATGCCGGTGGTGGTGCGGATCTGCCCGTTGATGCCAAGCAGGCGGCCTTCGCGATCAAAGCTGGGACCGCCGGAATTGCCGGGATTCACCGACGCATCCACCTGGATGGCATCGGTATAATCGTCATGCACCGTGCGCCCGGTGGACAAGACACCGCGGGTCAAGGTGGGTGTGGAATCGACATTACCGAGTCCAAACGGATTGCCGACCGCAAAGACGTCGATGCCTGGGCGGATGCTGGCGCTGGGGGCCAAGGGCACGCTGGGAAAAGGTCCGGGATGTGCTTCGGTTCCGCCGGGAATTTCGCGATGGATGCGCAGCACCGCGATATCTCCAACCGGGTCGGTGCCGAGGAGTACGGCGGGAAAACTGCGTCCGTCAGCAAAGCGCACCGCCAGGGCATGGCGATTTTCCTGCACGGTGACGTGATCGTTGCTGACCACCAGGCCGCTAGGATCGACGACCACGCCACTGCCGCCGCCAACAAATACATACGCGGCGAGACAGCGCGCGGCGATCTGCCGATCTTCGCTGGCGGCACTGACAGCGGCCTCGACGGCGACGCCGCTAGCGACAAGCGCCAGCAGACCAAGACGCAGGGTGAGTTTATTCATCGCCGAAGGGCTGTAGGACGACGTTGATTTGCAGATCCTCTCCCGCGCGCGCGACGCGCAGGGCGACGGTGTCGCCGGCGCGATGGCGGACCAGGATACGGCTGACGTCTTCGGGTTTACGCACGGTTTGTCCGTCGATGGCCTGCAAGAGGTCGCCCACCTGGATGCCAGCCGTGGCGGCACCGGCGCCCTCGACCAGGCGCAGAATGCGCAAGCTGTCGCGATCAAAGGAAATACCCAAGCCGATGATGCGGGCCTGATCGACCGAGGTTCCCGCAGATAATCCCGGCAGAGCCCGGCGTATGGCGGCGACATCGACGAACGGTGCAACGCCGGAATTGATGAACCACGGCTGCGGCCCAGCGGGACCGAGCAGAACCATCAGCCCGATCACCGCCCCCTGGCGGTCAATCACGGGTCCACCGAGATTGCCATAATTCGCCATCGCATCGGTCTGAGCCAAAGCGAATTCGCCTTGGCTGAGTCGACGATCTAAGGCGGAAATCACCCCGGTGGTCATGGTATACCCGGCGCCGGTGCGATGCCGACCCAGCACCGCCACCGCGTCGCCAGTGGCGTGATCATTGGTTTCACTCCACGGTATTTTCGGCAGTGGCAGGCGCTGCGCGGTGCGCAGCAGAACCAGATCCAGGGGATGGTGAATGGCGACCACGGTGCAATCGACCGGACCGACCTCGGTCAACACGCGTCCGCGTTTGGCGTCCCCATGGAGATTACTGGCCGCGGTCAGCAGCAGATCGTCGCCGACCACGATCGCACTGACGGGCTGATCGGTATAGAATATCTGCTGCTCATGATAATAGCGGTTCCAATCCTTTTGCAGGCGCTCGCGCTGATACGGCGGCACGTCGTCGGTGATTGCGCGTGGACGCGGACTTGACGGCGGATTGCCAGGTCCGCTGGGACGCTCGAAATAGACCAGGACCACGCTGGCGGCGACCTCCGCGGCATGATCAGCCAATTGCCGTTCGACGCCCTTGCCGCCATCGACGGCCAGGGTGGGCGCGATCAGACCCAGATCGGCGCAGATCAAGTGGATCGGGATCGCCGTGCCCAGCCGACGCTCACGCGTTTGCGCAAACGTGACCAGACCGACCAGGTGCCCGGCGTCGTCAAGCAGCGCCCCACCCTGATTGCCATCATTGATCGCCGCGTCGGTTTCGATCACCGCCCCGCGATAGGTGCCCATGATCCGGCCTGCGCGCCCGCGCACCGGCGGGCTGTCCGCCGGTAAGGGGTACAACCCGCTGACGACGCCGCGGCTTAAGGCGACGACGCCATCCTGTTCCAGGACGCCATACGAATTGCCGGCCGACCACACCACGTCGCCTAGGCGCAGGGTTGTGCTGTCGGCCAGGACCAAAGGGCCAGCGGCAATGGCTTCGGCAGGAAAGCTGAGCAGGACGGCGCCCGTCGCAGTGCCCCGTTTGCTCACGGTCGCGGTGACCTCACGGCCGGCGACGCTCAGAATGACGTCCTCGCCTTCACCGGGCAGGGCCTCGGCCAGGGTCAGCGCTTGGCCGGGGCCGATGACCACGGCGGCGCCGCCGCAGTCGAAACCGTACTGCTGCGCTCCTGCCCCGGTCGGGATGGCGACGATCCCGGCAGGGGGGTCCAGGGCTGCGAGGGAACTCAGCAGGCAGAGACCGAGGAGCAACAGCGCGGGGGAAGGTCGCATGGTCACGTACCAGTCTACGCCTGGAACCGGGGCGAGAGCAAGGGTTGACCGGTGCAGCGTTGCAGGCGTGGCAGACTGTGTGGGGGCAGGAAGAGAGAGGGAAACCGCGATTGTGCGCGCCGCTGCGCCGCTACTGTGCCCGCCATGCCGCGGATCCTGGTCGGAATGAGTGGTGGGGTCGACTCCAGCCTGGTCGCGGCCCTGGTCCGTGAGCGTGGCGACGAGGTGGTCGGCGTGACCATGAAGCTGTGGCCCTGTGCCGAACTCGACGGCGGCTTCACCCGCGAAGATGCCTGTTGTTCGCCCACCGAGACCATCGATGCCCGCGCGGTAGCGGTCGGCATCGGCGTGCGCCACTACGTGGTCGATTTCGAGGAGGGCTTCCGCCGCGGTGTGGTTGACGGTTTTATCGAGGCCTATAAACGCGGCGAAACCCCCAACCCCTGTGTGCGCTGCAACGAGACGGTCAAATTCGGCCATCTATGGACCTACGCCGCCAGTGTTGGCGCCGAACGCGTCGCCACCGGGCATTACGCCCGCGTGACCCAGGCCCTCGATCGCTGGATCCTGCGCCGCAGCGTCGATGGCGATAAAGATCAGACTTATTTTCTGTTTTCATTGACCCAAGAACAGCTCGCCCACGCGGACTTCCCGCTTGGGGGACTGACCAAAGACGCGGTGCGCAGCGAGGCCCGCGCACGCTCGATCATCACCGCCGACAAGCGCGAGAGTCAGGATATCTGTTTTATTGGTGACGACGGCATCGCCGGATTTCTGCGCCGTGAAGCGCCGGAGGCCTTTCATCCTGGTCCCATCCGTCATCTCGATGGGCGGGTGCTCGGCGAACATCAGGGCCTGGCGGGGTTCACCCTTGGGCAGCGCAAGGGCCTCGCCATCGCGTGGACCGAACCGCTCTATGTCGTTGGCGTCGATACCGTCGCCAATGAACTGATTCTTGGCCCGCTCGACGTGCTAATCACAGACCGCCTGCACCTGCGCGATGTCACCTGGCACCCCGGCACCCTGCCCGCCGCTGGCGCCGATATCCTCGTTCGCCTACGCCATCGCGCGCGCCCGGTTGCAGCGCGGCTGGTGCCCACTGCCGCCGGCGCCGAATTGCACTTTCCCCAGCCCCAGCAGCGCAGCGCCCCGGGCCAGGCTGCGGTATTTTATGATCTCAGCGATGATCTCTGTCTGGGCGGCGGCTGGGTGACGGGCAGCACGCTGCCGCCGGTGGTTTCTGGGTCGGCGGTTGCTGCCGTTATGTGAATGTGGTCGGAAGGCCTCTGTCCTGCGTCCTCTGTCCTATGTCCAATGTCGTTCACTTAGCGACATGACGTAAGTCCTTGTAGATATTATACTTGACATGCTTTGGGGTCCGCGAATTCGGGCTTCATGAGCACTTTTCATCGCCCGCGCACGCTTATT